>Ga0105238_10003173_pt1 | contig 16388 bp, 27 predicted proteins | sample KBSC34metaG_FD_81526 | JGI IMG/M metagenome (GOLD analysis project Ga0105238, IMG submission 81526) | Corn rhizosphere microbial communities from Kellogg Biological Station, Michigan, USA - KBS C3-4 metaG | ecosystem: Host-associated > Plants > Roots > Rhizosphere > Soil | place: Michigan, USA... | reverse complement strand
TCCCGCCGCATCGTCTCGGTGAAGTTGTTCGATGTCCGAATCTTCACCCTCGTTCATGACCTTTACCATTTCGCGCACCATTTCCTCGTGATTCTCCTTTTTCCTGTCGATTGCTTCCAAAATGCTCCACTCTGCCGCCGTGTTGATTAGGTAGCAGTAGACCTCTCGCTCTTGACCGAATCGCCAACACCTTCGGATTACCTGCATCTTCCTTTCAAAGGAATAAGACGATGCGGAAATGATAATCCTAGCGCACTTCTGGTAGTTCATCCCCATCCCGACGATGGATGATTTCGACAAGAATCGGGGGATTTCACCTCTACCGAACGCAAGCAATCGGGCCTCTTTGAGGTCGTCGCTCATCGCCTTGCCCTTAACCTCAACGATGCCTGGTACAGACTTTCGAATGTCTTCGGCTTCATAATCCGTCTCGCAAAGAACGAACCATGTTTCGTCGGGTTCACGGGCGATGATTTCTGCCACTCTCGCCGCCCTATCCGGCGACGTTTTGCGCATCTCAGTATGGAGCGTGGTAGCCGACAATCTAGCGTCTGAAATAAGCTTCCCGGACGAAATATCGGGTTCCGTTTCTACGGTCTCTTGGATCATGTGGAGCGCGGGAAGGATATAGCCGTCATCCGAGAACCCCATGTTTAGATCGGATGGTTTTTGGTAGCACGTCGCCCAAGATCGTAGCCACTTCCAAAACGCATCTTTGCCGTGGCCCTTCAATCTCCATTCCGAAGTTTGGCCGGAGTCGTGAACAAAGAACCGTGCAAGCATTGCCTGCATCGTCATGATCCCCAAGAACTCGGCCTGTGATCCGAATTCGGTATGGTCGTTTGGCGCGGGGGTCCAAGTTGCCGGGAAGCGGTAGGGAGTCTCGGCAAACATCGAACACATGAGTTGCTTGGTGGCCCCGAAGAGGTTTTTCATGATGCTCGCTTCGTCGGGGATGACTGCCCCGAACTTCGACGGGTCAACCTCTTTAAGCCGGTCGTAATTGATGATCTGAACGGGGGCATCGCCGCGACCGTGGCGCACGATCTCAACGCCAACGCGTAGCCCTTCTTCGACCGTCTGCGGCACTACTCCGAGTGGGGCGATGATAAGTGACGGCTTGCCGGTTTGGTCAACGCACGCGTCACCTAGCGCCAACTCCATGCGCGTTTTGCCGAGTCCCGTACCGGCAATGATAAGGTTCCGCCCTCGCATCGCCGAGACCCGGCATACGTGCCGCTGGTGGGGGAAAAGCCAGTCGTGACCGAACTCGCACTCAAACCCGGAAGGTTTCGCGATCTGCTTCTTTTTCTCCAAGAACTCTTCGTATGGTGCGATCATTTGGGCTCCGGGGCGAGGGGGGCGATGAACGCCGACCACTTATCGGAACCGGGGGCGTTGACCATCACTGCGCGGGACGCGTACCCGTCGCTATCGTCGAATCCGATCTCCATTGCCTGACTTGGACACGCCGCGCAACACGAAAGCACGTAGGCCGCGTTCAGTCGTACACGATGCTCGAATATCCCGCCATCGCATGGGATGGTTGATTCCGCTTCCCCGTTCGCAGTCGATTTGCACGAAGCAACTAGACCTTCCATCGTCCGAGTCAAGTGAAGCGAGACGATGCCCTTTTCGGCAAACTGGATGACCGTCTTGACCGCCGCCGCTAACTCGTCCTTGTCCACGATCCACTGATTAAACGACTTCTCGCGAAAGACCTTATGAGTACCGGGAGCTTGTCCCAAAAGCGAAGCCGCGATGACCTGATCGCCTGATCTTTCGACGTGGATCGCCTTATCGGAAAACTCCACGATAATTTCCTCAGCGTCCGAAAATCCAAGTTTTCCAATCTGGGTTAACGCATCCCGGCTGAGTGTGACTTCCGCATCGCAGTCACCTTCAACTTTCGCGGTCATGCCCATGTAGGTATTGGTCGCGTAGACGTTGAAATGCCCTTCTCCCTTGTGGAAGTTCACCCCCCCTAGAATTGGTCGCGTTTTGGTATCCGCACCATCCGTGGCCGTCAGGACCGAAAGAATGGACCGCAATCCCAAACCAGAGAATCCAATGCTTTGGCGCTGGTTGTTGTCCGTGATCGTCGGGAAGTCTTCGGAGTCGAGCCACGGCAAAGAGAACTTCGATCCCGATCCCGAAATATCGACACGGCTATCCGTGACGTTAAGTGTCACTTCGCCCTTGATGGCCGCGACGGCATTTCGAACCGTGACCGCGTTGATACAAAAAGAAGCCTGCGGAGCGTCGGACGGAATCTTTCGAGTCACGAGTGATTTCCCATCTGTCGCCGCAAGTTCCAGCGTTTTTCCGTCGAACACGAACCGTATACATCGCATCAATTCGACGTGACCGCCGGTTAATGCCGTCTTCGCGCAAGGGTCAATAGCCGCAAGTAGCTCGGCTTTGTTGAGGGTGATTTTCTCGGCTGTCTTCATGCTAAGTACCGCTCCTTGATTTGGTTTCGGGCCTCAATGATTCGCTGGCGTTCTTCGTGGGCATCTGCGTCAGCGCGTCCGTTCAACTGTTCGTACAACCTTCCAAGCCATTCGAAAGCCTTGAACGGATCATCCTGTTTGCAGAACAGTGCGTGGTCAGCGAGAGTTCTAGGCTTTCCCATGTCCGCATCTAGGCTCATTCCTTCCCCATCGCGTCCACGCGCTTCTTTAGGTTCCTTGCGCACACGTTGTAGGCGTCCGCGATCTGCTGGACTGTTTCGCCCGTACGCACTCGGTTCCAGTACCGATCACGCAGGGAGATTTGCTCTTGAATCGTGAGCTTCCGATATTTCCGCTTGGGAATCTGTTCGTTCTCCATCGGATTCATAATATCACGGATCGCGGAAACAAAATATGAAAAACTCTAAAAAATCTCACCATTTTGTCGCAGGACGTGATATTATCCTTACATCGGCACGGACCGATAGGAGAATCATGGAAACCACAGTAGATCGAACGTACAAGCCCGGTTGCGGCTATCGAAACCGAAAACAGGACCGGCGAGAGTCAAGAGGAAAGGTGCAAGCCAGAAGTTTCAAGGCTTGGTTTCGGATGTTCGGTATCTGTGCTCCGTTGGAGGGTTGGAAGTGAATTATCCTCCGACTACGATTTACGTAAAGCGTGACGGGGCCGGTTTCGCTTCGCGAATGGTTTCGCCTTCAGGTGTTTTGATGGCAACGCACGATTATGCGGCGACCATATTGCAGTCAGCCGATCTCGTTCAGGCGATGGCAAAGGAGCGCGGATGGGCTATGAATGGATCAGATCCGATCATCAACGTCACGGACGGCATCAAAGATGAGTACATCGCCGAATGCAACGCCGAGAAGTGCCACAAGATCGCCATCGACATCACTGAGTGCGAGCGCATGCTGCTTGACTTATACCAAAACGCATGGCAGCAACTTCCGTCAAGGCCACGCGAGATCATTTACGACGCATGCGGTCAGATGCAGAAGTTCATCAAGGAACTTCACGAGGAAATGAAGGCCACGGGCTATGCCTACGACGACGAAACCGAATCGGCTATCAAGATTGAGGGAGAGAAATGAGCGCAACACTTACAATTTCAAGCGACTATGCCGCACTGGCTACTGACAAGTTTGACATCTACTATGGATACGAATACGCGATGGTCTGCGGGCGAACCATCTCTAACGATTGGGAGCAAAACGCATATGGCGCAGTCGTCAAGGACCACGCAGGGAAGGTCTTGTTCCACGCCAATGATTCAGAGTTACCCAACGTTCGCGAGGATACGATGGAAGCGAAATTGCTATCGGCAATCGGGTTCATGCTTGACAAGGGAGTATTCGCATGATCTGCACTAAATGTCACCAAGAATGCGCTACCTACTCTGTACCGTTCACGGGCGGGGAGTTCGACGACGTTCTGTACGATAACTACAGTGTTTGTTGTGATAGCGAAGTGGAGGAGGAGAATTAATATGGGTTGCGATGTTCACATGGTTGTACAAGTACGGCGCGAGAACGGTTGGGAGACCGTCAAGTTCCCCAATAAGTGGTTCGGGAAATACGACAATGAGCCAGAGTTCTCATTGAGCGCCTACTCTGATCGAAACTACGACGTGTTTGCGATGCTCGGAAACGTTCGAAACGGTCGAGGATTTGCGGGATGCGATACTGGGGATGGGTTCGATTTTATCTCAGATTGCCGAGGGTATCCAGAAGACTTTGAGATCGACTCCGGTGAATCAGATTATCACCAAGGATTCTGGATGGGGGATCACTCGCATACATGGATTTCTCTTGAAGAACTGAACGCATTCGATTTCAGCAAAACGACCGTTCATCGCGGGGTCATAAGCCTTAGCGAGAGGAAAAGAATGCTGAAGTTCGCTGATAGGTCTCCGGAATCATGGTGCGGCGGCGTTAGCGGTGGCGGTACTCGCATGGTGCGACTTGAAGTGATGGACGATATGATCCAGCGCGGCGAAGATGACGGGGATGGGCTTTTATCTGCAACCGTATTTGCCGCCATAGGGTGGGAGGAAACTTACGCAACTTCCGCAGGCCGATTTTACTCGGAGTTCTTCCCGTCGCTTCAAAAATTGGGATATCCGAAAGACGTGCGACTCGTGATGGGGTTTGATTCGTGAACGACTGCCCCGAATGTGGAGGAACAGGATGGAAGCCCACAGAAACGATCTTAGAGCCAAACGGAGCGGCGCATCTACTGCTTCGACGTGCCGGGTATTGGGATAAGGACGGTAAGCCATCGGATACGTTACTGCTTGACTACTTCTTTCAGGTTTTGGATGAAGAGGATGTAGCGGAAGTAGAGGCTTATTTGTTGACGGATGAGGATGCGCGGAATAGGTTGGAGGAGATAGGGGAATGAACAAGGATCGGCTTTTGAAACTTGCGGAGCACTTGGAAAAGTGGGACGTGCCAACCGAAGAAATCAAAGGTTGGAACTTCAACGAGTTCTATAGCCATGGAGAATGCGGGACGCTTGCGTGCGCGATTGGGCTATGTCCATATATTTGGCCCGACGAGTGGGAGCGAACCAAGTGGGGACCTCAACCAAAAGCGGACGGCGTACATTCCAGCAGGTGGTTTGATATTCCATATGAGTTATACACCGTTCTCTTTGACCCTATTGGCGTTGACATGATCGACGAATTCCCCCTGTGGACTTGGTACAAGGAAACTGGGCCTGACGCTACTCCAAACCAAGTCGCCGCGAATATCCGCGCTTGCGTCACATGGGAGGAATCGCAATGACCCTCCTAGATAAGATCGCTCCCTACATGGATGAACCCCAAGCAACAGAGCGAGATAACGAAGTAAGACCTACGCTTGTGTTCGCTGTTTGGGCTTGTTTGATTGGGTTTAGCTTGACGGTGGCTTCGGTAGTTGGGATTGAGATTTGGCGGTTGCTTTAATCGCAAAGGAAATAGATTTATGGTCAAAACAAATGATCCGCTCGAAGTCGTAATCGGCCCTGTCCGATTCTCCTACCTCACTGTATTCAAGCCAAAGAAAAACGACCTAAACGATACGGTTGAGTATTCGGTCACGATGCTCATTCCAAAAGAGCCGCACGAGCATTTAGCGGACCCGAAAGCGGAAATCAAAGGTATCGCGGACACGATCAAACTCGCGCTTGCCAACAAGTTCGGAGACAAGATCCCGGCGAAGTGGAAAAACCCGTTGCGAGACGGCGATACCGAAACGAACGACGCGGGCGATCCGAAGTATCCTGGGAACTACTTCATCACCTCGAAGTGCAAGCAAGAATACCCGCCGCTCCTCATCGACGGAATGAAGCGCAAAGTCGAGTCAGGATGGAATTCTGGCGACTGGGGGAAAGTCAAGCTGAAGTTTTTCGGATTCGATCAACCCGCGAACAAGGGAGTTTCGTCCGGACTCCGCGCAGTTCAATTCCTGTTCAAGGATGAATCGTTTGGCGGTGGCGAAGCGACTGACGACGGATTTGATGTGGTAACTACCGCCGCTACTTCGGGGTCTAAGGGTACCGACTGGGACCCATTCGCGGACGAGTAAAACATGGCATTTGACGACGTTCCGAAGATCCATGTAACGATTGAGCGCAAGCTCAACACCGGTAATTATGAGTCCGCGTCGGTTTCGATGGGCATATCTCAACTGCCCTTCGATGCCAACGAAGACACGATCAGGAAAGCAATGGAAACCCAACAGTTAGCGTTTAAGCTACTCGCGGGCGAATTGCGCGACAGGATCGCCAAGATTAGAGGAGAAAATAGAGTTGAATAACGCTCTTGAGTTAGCCAAGGCCGCTATGAAAGAAGCCGTTGCGCTTCACGTCGCAATGGAGAAAGAACGTTTCGCGTTGTGGAAAGCGAGCCCCGCGAAAGGGCGAAAGCCGTTCGTTCCATTTGCGGACAATGAGGCGATTTGCCGGTCGATGGAGGATTTATTTTCGACGGGTGTTGACCTCGTGCGAAAGGACCCGAACGTCCCGTGAGAGTCGAGTATAGCCGGAGAATCAGGTTCGATGGTGCATGCGCCGACTGGATCTGGTTCTCTACACCGAGCTGGTCGAGAGGCAGTTCTATCACGCATACGATAGCGGTTTGCAAACGCTCAGGAATGGCGAGTTGCACATGCGAATCAAATTTATACAGGAAGCTGACGTCGCATATTTTCTCGGAAGATCCAAGCGCGGGATGTAAACACGTGCGGCGGTTGCGGCTGAGCTTCCATCGAATCATCAACGAAAACATAGAGGTAGCGATAGGAGCATGAGCGAAACCCCCGAAGAAAGGATTTACCAACGATACCGAGAGCTCGGAACCATCATGAAAAACATGATGGACGAAAGGGATGCGTTAAAGTTCGACATCGAAGAGCAGATGAGCGACGGCGTTCAATTCGACTACGGAGATCAGATGCTCATATGGGAGTACGGGCATACGGATTCCTTCGAGTGGGAACGGATGGTTAAAGACGGCTTAGTGACCCTAGAGCAGGCTAGGCCCTATCTGAAGTCCACCCCGTTCCGAAAACTCGTCAGCAGGGCAAAGAACCCCAAGAAAGGACCATCCAACGAGGACAAGTTCAAGGCTCAGGCAATCGGTCCTGACTTACTTGAAGTGGTCGAGAAGTTTTTGAAAGGCGAAGGTGATTTGGCTGACATCCATACGGTGGTAGCCAGGGTGAAGGAGAACTAAGAAATGAACGAATCAAGAGAAGTTTTTAACTCGGCTGACGAGATGAAGCAGGCCGACCAATGGGACGATAAGTTGCGCGGGGTAAAGATGAGCGACGTAACCGGGTTGACGATATTCAAATATCAAATGCCAGTGCTCGAATCATTCGAGATGCGGTTACCAATAGGTGCTGAGATTCTGCGTGTAGCCGATCAGGGCGGCATGTTCTGGATGTGGGCGAAAGTTCGAACAGACGTTCCCGACGAAACAAGGCGATTCAAGGCCTTCAAGTGCGGCGGCGCTATCCCTGATGGACTTCAGCTTATCTACATCGGCATGTGTGCGGTCTTTGTTCAAATGGAACTCGGACTGTACATCTTTGAGGACGTGACGCCCCATGAGTAAGATTTACGGGATGCCGCCTGTCCGAGTTCGACATATTGACCTAACGGTGGACGAAATGATGTTTTGGCTGTACTGCCCCGTCAAAATTCCATATGGGGCCTTAACTACCCCCAGCACGTTGAAGCAATTCAGGCCCTTAATGGACGAAGTTCGCAGGGACCTTGCCGATACCGACAGATGGGGCGAAAGCTACGTCTACATCACAGCAAAGCGTTTGTGGGTCACTCCCGATAGCCCCGGAAACCGCCCTGGGTGGCATTCTGACGGATTCATGACTGAGGACGTGAACTATGTGTGGTCGGACTGCAATGGGACCGTGTTCTGGGAACCTGACGCGCTTGTTTCGTTGACGCAAGATCACTTGGTTTCGATGCAGGAAATGGAAACATTGGCGAAACGCGGTCCGCTGGTCACGTACCCAGACAAGATGCTTTTAAGGTTGGATGAGCGGGTGATCCATCGCGTTGCCGACTTCGATAAAGCATGCATGCGAACCTTCGTGAAAATCAGCGTATCGACGCACCAATACAGGCTGAAGGGCAATTCTATCAACCACAAACTGAAGCTCAATTGGACCTACCTAGACAGGCAAGAGGAGCGAAACGCGCCCGAGGTAACGAAGTGACCCCCAGAACCCCCGTAGCCTTATCAACGAATCCCCATCAATGTATCGGTACCGTAAGATGGCATCAAAACGGACGCGTTTACGTTGAGGAAATGAGCCGCGTGTTTCACGCTGACGAAGTGGTGGAGTATCGACCGGCGAGTATTCAGGCGAGAATTATGGAGTGGCATCGCAAGACGTTCGGGCCTGACGAGGCGTTCGACATGGAGCGGCTTTGGAAGAAGTTCTACGAAGAGGCTGACGAATTTAAGGGCGCGTTTACACTTCTGGAGGAAGAAAAGAAGGAAGCTGCGGACGTAGCAATCTGCCTTTACGCGTGGGCAGCTAGGCGGGGGTTTGACCTTGATGAAGCAGTGAAAGAGAAGTTTTCGGAAGTGGAGCAACGTGTTGACCAGGTAGAGCGGGATGCCGCGAGGGGTATTCGATGACATACAAGAAAACGAACGATGGCGAAGCGTACGAAGTTCGAATCGGAACCAAGAAGTTGATCGGTTTCGTGAGACTTGGAAACCACGGTTGGCAGTGGAAACTTGAATGCGGCGAATGGTATGACCGACCACGCAAGACGCGCAAGGACGCAACCCTTGATCTTCAGTATGCATTCAATAACAGGGCGAGAGCATGAAGATCCGTTGGTCAGACATAGGGCTTGCTCTTGCCGTCTGTGCGGTCGCTGTAGCTACTTGGGTTGGGTGTTCTAGAGAGAAGACGAATGTCAAAGAAGAGACGCCAAGAATCGGCGGTCGTCAAGGTTGGGGAACCGTAGGGGTGACCGTGGATCAGGTCGGCACAGTTAAGACGTTTACGCTTGACAATTATCATGCGCATTTGACTTGGTACGCAGGCAAGAACAAAAGCATCACCTTCCCGGAATTGACGCGCGATGGCAGAAAACGAAAGGCGTTCGCGATTCATGGCGGAGAATCCATGCGCGACGTAGACAAGGCTCTTCAGTCCGCAGGATACGATCTTTCAGACGCTGGAATATGCACAAGCACGGACCACGGCCCGAACACTGGATTATGGCAGTGCAGCGTCCCGCAGGGCGTTATTCTCAACTACGATATCAAGCAGAATTTGACGTCGTGGGCCGTTCCTGATGGATCTTCGGTGACCGTTATGGATTGGTCCACGGGATGGATTTACCAAACGAAGCCAAGTTACAACACAAAGACCGTTTACCATGTGCTTTGGTTTACTTGGGAAGTGGTGAAGATAGGATGAGATTCAATTCCTTCGCACCAATTTTCTACGTCGCCTGTATCGGCACTTCAGGGTTTGTTGAAGTGGACGTCATTCGCAATCATGGCTGGGCAGTTGTCGGGATACCAGTTATTTGTGTCGTGTACTTTACGATGAGGCTCCGTGACTCAATCAATGAACGCCGCGAAGCCTACGATTTGATGGTCCTTGACACCCTGAAGGGGCTAGGAGGGGGATCAAACTCCATGTACGTGTTCCGATCAATAACGCCGCCAACGATGCGCAGAGCGGTTGTTGAGGCGTTCAGGAGGCTTGAATCGCAAGGGAAGGTCAGGATGAGGACCATTGAGCCGTCAACCTTCGAATATATCGTTGAGGTGAGGCCGTCACCCCTCTCGAAGAATTAAGCCACAGGATGCAGACCTTGGGCGCGATGGATCAGATAGCGGCCTCAGCCTTGGAGGAAATCATGACCAAACTTGCGGAAGGAGTGAACGCGTCTGAGATCGCAAGAATTATTTCGACGGCGTTCGAAAAGAGATACGAACTGATGAAGAGGTCTGGGGATGTCTAACATCAAGATCGAAATTGAGGCAGGCATAACCCAAGCTGAGGCCATCGCGTATATAGCTCAGGTGATCGAAGAAGGACGTATTTCAGAGTGCTCAACGGGTCCGCATTACTGTTGGGTGACGAAGTTCCGAGATGGAACATTGGTGGAAATGAAGCGGAAACGGAAGGCGAATTCTGCGGATAGCTTTTTGGTTAGGAGGGAGATGGCATGAAATCTACGACTTGGAAAATGCACGCATTCGCGGCCCTATTCTGTCTGAGCGGTGGAATCGTGAGCGCCATGAAGGGTGACGTTGGAATCAGCTTGCTTTGCATGATATTTTCAGCACTCAATGGCGTCAGGGCATACGAAAAGATCAGGCAATTAGAGGAGTTGAAGTGAACGACAGAACAGGGTCATTCCCTGGAGGTATCCAAGCAAGGAGGAAGAGGTAAAATGAAGGGGCGAGCCGAGATGCGTCCGGGCATCCAAAAACACCATCCGGGAAAGAATATCTCGCGGATGGTCAATCGAAAGAGCGATCACGGAGCGGTTGGACGGGCGCGGCGGAGGGCTCAACCGCCGATGATGTGTGATCCTGATTGACCGGGGAATATCCCTATCGCGAGATAGGGGAACACATCGTTCCATATCAATCCGGCCAGAACGCCATACCCTCCCGTGTTTAAATGCAATCCAGTGTCACTGTAGGCAGGGAGTCCAAGATTCGCAAATGTTGAATAGTTCTGGGCTCCTCCGTGGATTACATTTCCTGGGATAGCGGCGGCGAGGTTCCCGAGCGCGATAGGATAGTCGTGGCCGAGCGCTTGATTGATTGACTGGTTAGACTGACCGTACCAGTAGGTTGGATTTTCAAGAATGACGGTCTTAATACCGTTTTCTAGATCATCCTCAATCATCCCTCCGATCTGAAGCTGGTACTTGGTTTGAGTCACCGCCCCGTTCGCATCGTTCAGGCCGAGTTGTATGATTGCAATTTTGCCCGTTGGGTTCTGGGCCGCACGAGAAGCGAATGCGGCTTCACGGATGTACTTTGCGTTTCCGTTCGTATATGACCCATCAGTGCTCGTTATGTATCCTGCTGATGACGTCACGGTCGATGGATTGCTAGGGCCGCTGTTCAAGTACAGCGTGAAGGTTGGTCCGCTCGTACCTCCCGCAAAACCGTTGATGATGCACGTTGTCCCGTCCGCGTTGGCATAGTGGAATGTCACTGGGGCATTATTCGCGAGAGACGAGTTGAAAGCCGTCGTAATGACTCCGTTACTCGCTGAGGCTCCCATTCCTCCGTGAGGTAGCCAACCTCCACTCGCGGAACCTCCGACAGATGAATTGGTGATGGTTAGGTTCTGGAATCCCCATGCCCACGCCTGACGCTGAAGGAAAAGGGGCCATCCTCCTCCGCACCCAGGAACGACAGTTGCAGGGGTTCCGGCAGTCGCAGGGAGGGTTAGGGTCGGAAGAATTCCACCACTATTGCTGCCTGGTCCTTCGGCGTTATAGCCATTGCCGGGTTGACCCGTAGCATAGGCATACCGGACAACGCCTCCCGCGTCTACGAACATTGCCGCCGTGGTCGTTTGGGCGTACGGCCCTCCGCTTTGAGGTGGACCCACCGTGATCGCGTTCACGCCAGGGGTGTACATCGTCCCCGAGCCGTTGCCATCGCCTGCCCCGACGACAAAATCCATCGTGACGTTCAAGTCGGGAGGGGTTGCACCATGCCCTTTGCCTACAGAATCAGCCTCAACGAAAATGCCTTGCGCCCCTGAGATTGTAGCGGCGGGAATCGAAACGACAACCGAAACCGAATACGCAACTTGCCCCTGGTTGTCTGTCGTCTGCCATTGGTACCAATAGGGACCGCTTACGACACTCGTGTCCACTATCGTGGTGGGAGTCAGCGCCGAATTCGTTGTGGTTTGAGTTGCTCCGATTTGAACGACGGGAAGGCCGCTCGCTGGGTAGTTAGCGTACTGAGATCGAAGCAACTTGTACGAAACGCCGGAACCCGTGAAATCCGCAAACGTCGCTGGACCCGATGCCGCCAGGGTAACCGTGCCGACTGAAGCCAGAGATGGGACCGCAACGGGGGGCAAAGTGGCTTGCAACGTCAGCGGCGTAACAGGCGGGATCGCCATAGTCCCCCCAGACGTGTACGCCCCGTTGCCTATAACGGCCATCGTGAGCGCGGCGTCAGAGTAAAGGGCCACATTTGAGCCGGTCTGACCTGAGACCTTCGCGTAAAACGTGCCGTTCGCTGCCGTGTTCCCTCCCACACTTGAAACCGGGAATTGAACACCGTCCTGCAATGCGGTCTGGCTGACTGGGGTTATGACGATCGGAACCCCGTTTCCTGTCACAGTTGAAACGGCTATCGATGTGCTATCTGCTGGAGTCGAATCCCAAACGTACGACGTTCCCGACGTGGAACCCGCAGTCACCGTAATCGAACCCACCGTCCCACTCGAAAGACTCTGTGCGGTCATCGTAGCGCCGCTGGTCATGCCAAACGGAGTGCCCGTGAACGCCGTTCCTAGACCATTTACCGCGACCACCTGACCCGCAACGCCCAAAGTTACGCCCGTGGGGTTACAGGAGATTCCTAGAGGGTTGTAGGTGGTGATGACCTGAGCCGAGTCCGTACCCGAAGCAGCGCAACTTCCCTGGTAAAGAGCCGAGCCTAAACCATCCACCGAATCAGTTCTCGGAGTCGTTGGGGCTTGCGTGGTTCCTGGGGTGGCGTCGTCGTAGATCGTCCCTGAAGTCGTTCCCGTGACCTTGCAGTAAAGCTGAGTGCTTGCTACTCCACCCACAGTTACCGGAACCGCCCGAAGGTCAAGGGTGACCGTTTCTCCAAAGGTAAGGGCTGACCCTGCGTGGTTAAGGATGACCGTAGCTTTGGGGGTATCTCCCTGTCCGGATGTCGAATTGTAATTATCGTAGTAGATGATCTGGACGGTTCCGGCTTGGTTGACCGATGCCGTGTAGTTCGAAGGTTGGTAAAGACCGCTAGATCCAATGGGAGTAATCTTTCCCCGAACGAACGTGATGATTTTCCAAGTCGAAGCGTTGACGATGCTGGCTTTAGTTGACCTTTGAATTGCTCCGTTAGCAGCTTGATAGATCCACCCAGACCCAGTTAGAAGCGCACTATTCTGCGAAGCGAAAGCGGGCAAAGCGTTACCATGAGCCGCCGCTAATGTTCCGCCGCCGCCCGTAATCGTATCTGTCGGACTTGCGAGGTAACCCATTCCAAGTCCACCTGATCCACTCAAAAGAGGGTTGATGGCTGAAACGGCTAAAGAGGTTACGACCGCAGTAGGTGCGCCAGCATTCGTGGCCTTGATTGCTTTTGTGTCGGAAGATGCCGCCGTGGGCAGTGCAACGGTAGGGGTTGAGGTATAACCAGATCCTCCATTTGTCACTGTATGCGAAGTAACGGGACCGCCTTGAATGGCTTGGCCCGAATCGGTGATCGTGTTGTTGACCGCGATGCCGCTGAAGTTCCACGCGACAGAGTTATTGTCAAGGACCGGTTGCCCTTGGATCGTACACCCTGCGTTGATAGGGCCAAACGAGGTCGTGTCAATTGGAGTGCTCAGAGCTACATTGGAATAAATCGCGAAAGCGGGCGCAACCTGACCCGTGATTTTGATGTAAATAGTTCCGTTGAGTGCCGCCCAAGATCCTGTGCCGCCAGCAAATGTGAGCTTATTGGCATCGTAATACGGGAGAGTCGCAGTCGATGGGGTTAAAACGCCAGGGCTCGCGTTTGTGGCCGTGGCAATCGGAATTACCGCCGTCGTGTCATTGAACGGCTTGCCTGTATTCGGTTGAAGTGAACTTGCCTGCGCGTTCCAACTCGCTTGTTGGATATACGGGGTGATATCACCGGGGAAGGTCGCCAAACGAGGCGCAAGGTTGGCCGCATACCAAAGATTCCCGATGTTCCCAAACGAACAAGCAGAAAGCGCAACGAGAAGAAGGATGAATAGGCGTCTCATTACAGGTAATAGCCCCTAGCGGTCCAATAGATCGAAGCTCCCGCCGTGATGACCTTGATAGAAAACGAAGTGTTCGTAGAGCCATACAGAGGCAAAGGAATCGCGTCTGATAACCCACCTCCCGAAGGAGCGCAGTACGTTTCCGAAATCACCGTCGAGCCGTCGAGTAACTGAACGACCGTTCCGGTTGTGGATGAGTTAGAAAACTGAATCCAGACGTGATGCTTCGCTCCTGCTTGCGCGGCGAAGATCTGAGTTGTGGTTGCGGTAGTTATTGGGGTTCCGTTTGAGCTTATGCCCTCGTAGGTGCCTCCTGTTGGGACTACACCCGTGCCACCCCCCGAAGATCCACCCGAACTCGTCACCATCGCGGGGCCTGTGGCGATCTGAACGATTGCTGACCCTAACGAATACGCCGATGCGATCACGTAAACCGCGCGGCATTGCGGAACATTCACTGTATAAGTCGCTGCCGTTGAAGCTGCGATAGCGCCCGAAGCCCCCGTATCCCAACGGTAGATTCCAGCGTCGGGAATTTGCTGAAGGGATGCCCCATCAGGTGAAAAGTAGACATGCAACGTGGCATTCAAAGCGTTCGTAGGGATTTGCACCATGACGCTCGACCCTGCGACGATATATTGGGTGTTTTGACCAACCAAACCTACCGAAGAATTGGCCGTTATAGTGGGGAACGTCCCGACATTTGCCGCCGAGATGGTTCCGAAGGCAGGCCCTACCGCAAGTGCAACCGTTGGGTTGCGTCTGGCTGAACTTTCGAAATGAGAGGCATACGCACCCGTGCAAAGCAGAGTGGCCAATAGGATGAGTAGTCTTTTCATTGGTTCCTTACGTGGTGATCGTGGAGTCTAAAGTATCTCGGTAAATGTTCGTGCCGTCGCTCCATATTGAAGCCGATTTTCCGTTTGCAATGAGAATTCCTGCTCCTGTCGCTCCGATGCAGTTGATTGAAAACGATCCTGTGCAGTTATTTACGATGGTCCACCAAGCGTCCGCGACGAGAGGAAGAACAAGATCCCTGTTTGCCGTGAGTGCCCCCGTCAAGATGATCCGAGAGCATGAATAGATCCCAACCGCTGGCGTCGTGTTGGCGTCTGGAATCGCTTGTGTAGCCGAAGTGCGTTTAACCGGGTTGGCATTGCCTTGAACAGATCCAAGCGCCAGAGAAGGGATTGTAACGACTCCGAGCCCATCGTCTACAGTCAATCGTCCTTGTCCGATCTCGTAGACTAATTGGGAAATCCACCGGGCAAGTTCCGAACGGTTATCGGTCGTTATGCTTGTAATCGCTCCCGATGCGGTGATTACTTTCCCAAGAGGGATAATGGTTCCCCCTGGGTTTGTCGTGGACGTTGTAAAAACGATCGTTGGGATGTACGTCGTCACGCCAGATATGTAGGCGACTGTCCAATCGAGCCACGCGTACCGGGTCACGTTGTCCAAGCATGTCCAAGTAAACGAGGAAATCGGAACGCACTCATGCCCAACCACCACTCCGGCCGAAATATTGAGGGTTAGACCTGACCCTGCCGACAGAACGCACCCAGAAACGATCCCTACGCCTGCCTGAGAAATGTTCTGAAGGGCGATGGAATCGAAGTTATCGTTCCACATCGCCGCCGTTAAAGGGCTTCCTGAAGTGACCTCGTTAAAGTTTGTGCTCATGCCTCATCCCAAACCTGTCCGTTCAAAGAAATGAACCGCCTAAGATTACTATATGCAGGATCTCCTACCACAAAAACCAACTCACGAAAACCACTCTGTCTTATGGTCAATCCAGCCTCGCCGCCTGGGGCTGAGCATATCGGAGCAACCGGGACAAATGCTCCCGTGTCATCTTGTCGGAAAAATTGCCACTGGGACCCATCGTATAAGTCCATGACATCGAACCCAGTTTTAAGGTCCGAATCTATTCCTGGGCTATCGCCGTGAGCGACCACTGTGGGACCCGACCAAACATCGCCTGTAAGCGATTCGTAAATCTGAATATTGCCACTCGCCACATCAGACACAGTGAAAACGTATTCTTCGACCGTGCTTTGCTTTTTTGTTATTCCAGCCTCGCCATTATGCACTGAACATATCGTAGACACGAAAACAAGATTTCCGGTCATATCCTGACGGTAGAACTGCCAACTCGTCCCATCATGCAAGGCAACGAAATCTAATCCTGTTTTAAGGTCGGAATCTATGCATGGGTTCGTTCCCGATGCCAAGGTTACTGGTGAATCCCAAGTATTGCCCGAATCAATTGATCGTATGATGTATACGGTTGATGCCAATTCGAAGCAGATTACAAGTGATCCATCTGACCTAACGGCGATTTGCGCATCATCTGGAACGGACGAGAAAATGTTTATGAAATCTGAAATCGCTCCAAGATCAG
>Ga0105238_10003170_pt1 | contig 16396 bp, 14 predicted proteins | sample KBSC34metaG_FD_81526 | JGI IMG/M metagenome (GOLD analysis project Ga0105238, IMG submission 81526) | Corn rhizosphere microbial communities from Kellogg Biological Station, Michigan, USA - KBS C3-4 metaG | ecosystem: Host-associated > Plants > Roots > Rhizosphere > Soil | place: Michigan, USA... | reverse complement strand
GATTTCCAATCAAACTTCGAGAAGGGGCGTTTCAAAAAGGCGGCGTTTGAACTTCACCAAGCGACCGAACGCTTCTACCATTGTGTTTTCCTGGTCCGCACTTTGTATAGCCCGAAAACGCATAACCTGAATCGATTGCGAGCATTGACTGAGCAGCTTGAGCCGAGCCTACGAGAAATCTGGCCCAGTGACAGCCGACTTCACAAACGCGCCTATAATTTATTGCGCGAGGCCTACATCAAGGCGCGCTACTCGCGTGAGTTTACGTTAGGTGAGGAAGAAATCTCGTGGCTTGGCGAACGGGTGGCGCTGCTTCAGGCCATGGTGCGAACGCTTTGCATGGCACGTATCGCCGATTTGGAGCAGCGCGACGCCGCCGCGTGACGCGTCGTCAATAATCGATGATTTCCACCACCTCAATTCCAAGGCTGTTCCGAAGAGCTTCGAGCCGACGAGGGAATTGCTTGCCAAGGACCAGCAAGGCATTCACCTCGTACTTCGCACCCTTGAAGCCGCGCTCCGCTTCCATAACCGAACGGTACTTGACGCACTGAAACAAGCCTCGGGTGATGTCTATGTCGTTCGAGATGCGCGATTTTACTTCTACGGCATGCAGGCGATGGCGGCTAGAGAATAGCACATCGATCCGGTCACCAGATGGTAGGGGCGCCTCCAATTGACCTCGCGGGACGCCTTGAGGCAATCCGACGATTTGGGGCGTAGCGCTTACATATTCCTTTAGTCTACGATGTTCCTCGCCTTCGCCACCGCCGCCACCACGGCCCGACTTCGCTTGCTCGATGATTTCCGTCGCGCCCGTGGTCGCGGGCGTCAGGCCGCATTCCTCCAAAACGTCGTTCCAATAGGGATAGGCATAGACGTCGTGCCAATATCCCTCCAGGAAAACCCGCCGTTCGCTAAGGGATAAGCTTTGATACTCGCGTACACGTTCCGCGAGAAATCCTTCGAACCCCGCGCCAGGTAAGCGCCGCTGCTGATTTATGACCAACGATTGTATATGCGGAATCTTCTCCCAACCTGTTTTTCGGGATATTTGGTCGAGTGTCGCTCCGACGCTTCCAAGAACCCAGTTGAGGTTTCGCGGATTGGGCATGCCCAGTTCGTTCGCTAGCGCTTCATAGAAAATCGGCTTCCGCGAACCCGCCTGGCGGACCAGAATAGGCAACGCTTGGCGTGCCCGTCGCTGATATAGCTTCTCGCCAAACATATCCCCGGTCTGCGAGGCCGTTTGCGTCATTCGATGCTCCCAATCCGAAAATTAATTTCGGCGTCGTAATGCTTTAGAGTCATGAAATTATCGTTTAGTCTCAGAGTATAAAATCAGACTGATCGCGGGGATCGAGGAAAACATGAAAAAAATGCGAGCGGTTGACGCGTTTACACAGTTGGGCGCGGAAACGAACGATCGTTATGCCTGGTCTGCCCAAAGCGCGGATGGCGCCGTTACGGTACTCACTCTGTGGGAAGATGAGATTGAAGATGACGGCCAGACGGTTCGCGTCGATTTCTTCTCGCACCCAAAACTTGAAATCTGGAAAGAGCAGCGTCGGAATTCAACGCGGCGAAGGCATTTGAAGGATGTCTGGAGTGGCGATCGGCTGTTTCGTGTGGTTATGCTGCGAGCCAAGGACGTCAAGGCCGTTCCTCGTGCGACGGCGGCCCGATGGCCAGAAGAAAGCCTGATCATGACTCTCGAAGCCTTCGACCCGGAATCAGGAGCGTTTCGAGCAAAAGGGACGCGTGCTGTCGCTGCCCCAACAAAGTCGGGCGACAGGTGGTCGATGACGGAGTTGGATGCTTGCGTAAAAGCTTACCATTCGCTCTGGCTCGCGCAGCAGGATGGTACGCCAATAAGCAAATCGGCCATCCGTGAGAAGGTTCTCGCGAGAGAACTCCATATTCGAAATAAATCGGCCTACGAGCGGCGGATGCAAAATATTTCCTCGGTTACGCAGGAACTCGGTCTGGGCTTTGTCATAGGCTATCCGCCACTTCAAAATATAGGGTCGGCCAAGGCACTGCTGCTTGAGATGGTCAACCGTCATTGGCATCGGACCAATGTTCCCGAGCAACCTACCGGGGATATGGAGGCGTTCGCTACCCGCGTCCAATCCGCGAACCTTAAAATCCAAAAGGCCACGCCGCCCCCACCAGGCCAGAAGGTCGTAGCCCGCGTAACCGCGACGTCGAAACAATTTATTCGCGATCCTAATGTTGTTGCGTGGGTATGTACGCAGGCGGACGGCGTGTGCGAAGCTTGCGGGATGGACGCTACCTTTACGCGCGATAATGATGAGCCGTATTTGGAAGTTCACCATATGCGGCCGCTGGGCGAAGGTGGGCCAGACACGATCGACAATGCGATAGCGGCTTGCCCGACATGTCACCGCAGATTGCACCATGGTTCTGATAGAAGGGCATACCGGACAGCCGTGATCGCTAAAGTAGAAAGGCTGATCAATTACCCCAAGAAAGAGCCAACAATCGACTGAGCGTTGAGGTCGCACAAGCCAGATTGTGAGGAGCTTTGTTCCGATATTTGGCGGACTGAACGTATCGATTGGATCGGAAAAATTGCTTATAAGCGTTGGTGTATGGCGCTTAGTCCAGTGGGGGGAAGGTCACGGCCCGCGCTGCGATTTCAATTGGCACCGGAAATTTTTCATCTGATAATGACGTTGAAATCCGCGTTCCACCGTCATGCAACTGGCCTGCATCACGGGCGCACCGGAGCAATTCCGGATCATGACTATCGAACGTGGATTTATCAAAATGCGAATAAAAACAAGCCGCGCCAGTTTCAACGCGAGCCGTTCCCTTCCGTCCAAGAGAGGCCGTAAAGCACTTCCAATCGTGGCACGGCCGATCGCCAATGATACGGACTGGATCGACCCGCCCTGCTTTCGCGAGGCGCTTGTTCTGCACCTCAACCGTTTCTCAGAAAGCTATTACCAGCTCCACAGGTCTATCATCAAGCCAGGCGAAAAGCTGGATCGTTCGACATTGCAATCCTGGGTCGAAGGACGTCGCACTCCACAGAGTGCCGCGAGCCTCCAAATCCTTGCTCGTATAGAGGTCCGCTATGGCCTGCCCGCCGGGTATTTCAGATCGAAACTTCCCCACCCGGCGCGTGCGCCGTCCGGTATCACTATCCAGGGCGTGACGAGGGCCGAGCAGCGGCGGTTGGCGTGGCACCTGCCTGACGATTTCAACTCAAGGCCATTGAAGCAGCAGACGGAGATTCTGGAATGGGTCCGGGAGGTGGTGATTTCGGGCGCCACCGAATATCGCCGGTTTCAGGCGCAGGCCATGAAGCTGCGCTATGCGATCAGGTTTCCGGCGATCACTGGCAAAAAGGTCCGGGAAGTACCGTCGAACGAGGAAACGCCCGACACTGACGATATGTGTCATGACGGCGTGGTGGATGCGCCACCACGCCTCGCTTCGGAGATGGTGGAACTCATCCGCTTTAAAACTTCGACCCTGACCGACATCGGGTTTCAGCGGAACGGCGTATGGGGAGAGGAGACGACGGGCCAGAAAATCGAACATTTTGGCCTGATGTTCGGCGCGCTGGCCGCGTCGCCGCGAGGGGCGGTCGAGGGTCGCGGTGTCCCGCTCAAGGATGTGACCTTCGCAATGCTGGTGTTCCCGAGGGTGTGGGACTGGTACGTCCAGTGGCGTGAGCGGCGGCGCGGATTCTTTACCCGTTGGGAATGCGACATGTTGCGGAACGCCATGGCCCTTGTTCGGGCCGATACCGGCTGGTTGCGGCAGCATCCTGAACTGGCCGACCGCCTCGTGCCGATGGAAGGCCTTATTTCCTCCGAAGACATTGGCGCGGCGCGCGCGGACTGGCACCAGGCTTGCGATATCCTCCACGCGCATGCCGGGGCGCGCGTCCGGGAGGTTGAGCGGGTCGCGCGCATCCATCGCGACCCCTTCGAACCGATCCTGCCCATATTGGAGGCATCCAGCCCGGTTGCTGAATATCTGAAGATCGCAGAGGAGATATTGAAATTCCGCCCTGACGGGCGACGTTTTCCAAGGGCTGCGGCGGAGGTCGTTCGGTCCTATCTGCTGATCCGGCTTGGCCTTCATCTCGGGCTACGACAGAAGAATTTGCGGCAATTGATGGTCTGCCCTCGCGGGCATCTGCCGCGGTCGGAGCGTCAGCTTGAGACCATGAAACGCGGCGAAATCCGCTGGAGTGAGCGCGATCAAGGATGGGAAGTCCTTGTACCGGCGGTTTCCTTCAAGAACGCCCATTCGTCTTTCTTCGCGGGCAAACCCTTCAGGCTACTCCTGCCAGACCTTGGCGGCCTCTACGACCATATTGACGCCTATGTGCAGAAGCATCGGGCTATCCTGCTTAACGGGGCGGACGATCCCGGCACATTCTTTGTGAAGACGGTGAACATCACCAGCCGCGATGCGTCCTATGACCAGAATACCTTCTACGAGGCATGGCGCCTGGTGGTTCAGCGTTATGGCGTTTTCAATCCCTATACTGGTCGGGGCGCGGTCAAGGGGCTGCTGCCGCATGGCCCGCATAATGTGCGGGACGTGCTGGCTACACACATTCTGAAACAGACAGGTTCATTCGAGCAGGCGAGCTATGCGATCCAGGATACGCCGGACATGGTAGCGAAGCATTACGGACGGTTCCTGCCGCAGGACAAGGCGGCGATGGCAGCCCGGATTCTCAATCAGGTGTGGGAAGCGGCATAATCGAGAAGAACGGCGCGGCCCAATTGGCCGCGCCGTCCATTCACGCGTGATCGATTATCATTTAGGCGGCTCCTGGTTATCGGGTTTGAGCCATGAGGAGACCCCCAAGCTTTTCGCAGGTGGCCGCAAGGACATCATCCGCCAGATGAGCATAGCGCGCGGTCATTTGAACCCTGCTGTGACCGAGGAGGCGGGAGGTTGTGAACAGCGTTTCCCCCGACATCACCGCATGGCTCGCGAAGCTGTGCCGTAGATCGTGGATGCGCAAGTTCGGCGGCAGGTCGGCTTCGCGGCGGACGCTGACCCAGATCGAACGGACGCCCTCATAGTGCTGGCGATCGGCGAGCGGGAATACGTGGTGAACCCCGGCACATCCATTTCTCTGGAGGTTCGCACGGTAGGATTTCAGGAAGCGGCGGACTGGCACGCCAAGGGGAATATCTCGGGGACCGGTCTTGCTGTCACGCAGTCGAAGCCGATCGGGCAATATATCCTGCCATTCGAGATTGACGGCTTCGCTGACCCGGCATCCCGTCATGGTAAGGAAGCGGAGCAGGGCGGACGCCGTGCATCCTGCCGTGATCCGTTTGTCCAGTACGCCGCCAAGCCTTGCCATCTCCTCAAAGCCGAGGAAGGTGCCGATGACTTTGCGGCGGTTCATCCTGACCCCCTTCGCGGGATTGCGCCAGCCGTCCGGCATGTGGCCCCAGGCGCGCGCGCGTCCGAGCATCTGCACCAGAATTCCGAGCGCGCGATTAGCGCCGCCCGGCCTTCTCAAACTATACCCTTCAAACCACCGGATCACATCATGACGCGAAATGGAATCGAGCCTCTGGTGGCCGAAAGCCGGTAACAATTCACATCGCACATAGGCGCGGTACGTGCGCAAGCCCTGCGGCTTGTAGAAGGCACCGCAGCGCTGTTCATGTTCAATCTGGAACGTCGCGAAGTGCGGAACGGTAGGCGTCGTCGTCGGAGCCAAAGTCTCGCCCGCGAGAACGGCGCGGGCGGAGGCGCGAGCCGCTTTCACGCATATTTCCGGGAACGAACCCAACGACCGTCTGACTGCTTTACCGCCGACGCGCGCGCGGACAATCCAGCTTCGTGACCCGCCGGGCTGTACCCGTAAGGCGAGGCCAGGCAGGCGGGTGTCGCGCATGGCATATTCTCTTTGTCCGGGTTCCGCGCGGGCGCAGAGGGCGTCGGTCAGGGATAGGCGCAGGTTAAGCATGGGCGGCCTCCTTTGCGCCGTCTATTCCGCTTACATCGGTCTTCCGTTTGCGGGCGGGACGTTCAAACCCATCGCCGCGAAGGGAGCGTTCGATGCGTCGGGCCACCTTCGACGCCGAGCGCGTCAATGCATCGGTGGCAAGGTGCGCGTAGCCGATGGTGCTGTCGATGTCGTTGTGCCCGAGAAGCTGGCCGATCAGTCGCAGGTCGATGCCGTTCGATACTCCGACCGATGCGAAATGATGTCGCAGATCATGGACGCGAACGTTCTCAAGGTTTGCCGCTCGCCGGATCAATGCCCATGCGTGATCAAGCACCTTCATCGGTCCATCGCTCTTCGGCGCCGGAAATACGAACCGCCCCTTCGCCATTTCCTTGCGGGCGGCGAGCAAGTCGCGGGCAGGGGCGTTCAGCCAGATCGTTCGGGGGCCGGTCTTGGAGTCCTCCAGTACGGCGCGGGCACCGACTATCCGGTCCCATTCGAGCGAGAGGATTTCACCGCGCCGGGCGCCGGTCAGGAGCAGGAGGCGCACCGCGTCGCAGGCATCGGGCATCCGATCCTGCAATCCATCGAGCGCTCTCCAAAGCCTCCGAACCGAATCGGGAGACATCATTTTGCCGCGCTTGCCATGCTGTTTCTTGCGCAGGCCACGGCAGGGATTTGAACCCGGCTCGCGCAAGCCATGGTCCTCCGCGTAGAGCATCAACCCCGAAAGAGTGGACAGCGCCATGCGCACGGCGCTGCTTTTCGCGGTGATGTCCAGATGCCAGCGGTTCACCTCTTCCGGGTCAGTTCGCGAACCTTATGACCCCCGAAACGGGGAAGGATGTGCGTCCCCGCTGCCGCCTTCATGTTGCGGATTGTGCTGGGCTTCCACCGTCCCATTTCGCCCGAAGCGAGGAAGCGGGGGAAGACCTCCGCTATCGTTGCATTGGGACCAAAGAGGGTATCGTTCGTAGGGGTGGATTGGTCCTGCGCTCCGGCGGTAAGCAGACGGCGGGCGGCCTCCAGGGGTAGGTGCTTTGCGTCGCCAAGCGTGGTGCGGAAGGTTCGCGCCGCTACCCGCTCGATGGCAATCCAGGTGCGGGCACCCGAAGCGCGGAGGCGCAGGACGAGACCCTTTGCCTTGGCGTCGTAGAGCAGCCTTTCTCCCCGCGCGGGGAAGGGAATGGAAAGAATATCCATCGCATCAAAATCGATCTTCGTGCCGCTGGGCATGATGTGGATCCATAATTCCGGTGCCTTGCGGGCCGTTGAAAGCGCGTCCGGGATATGTTCCCCAGGACACGCGGGGAACTTATCGGCAGCATTGATTTGTAACGGGCATCGCTCTCAGAGGAAGGCTGTCCCCAATCATCGTGCGGCTTTGAATTGCCGTTCTGGATCAGGAGGTTGCCCGCCGCATCGAACTGTTATCTGGCGCATTCGCAAGCTCATGCGAACGCTCAGACGCACGCCTGAAAGGCGTAATTTGTAATGCACCGTACGCACGGGTGCTGCGGGCGCGAATCTCCAGCAAATCTGCGGGTTTCCGCTGGCACAAGCTGGCAGCCATTTTGGCACAGGTCGGCAGCCGGCGGCAGCCAGCGGGCGCGGAATGAAAGGTTAAGTCGCTGAACTGGCTTGGCACTTTCTGGCTGCCACTGGCAGTTTTTATAAACTATTGAGTTTGCGCCAATTACGCTATCAGGATGGCGCTTCATCACGGTTTCGCGTGTCGGATCAGGAGTCCGGCGCGTGGCACGAATTACCATAAGAGTAGATGACGACCTCTATGCGCGCCTCGCCAGTCAGGCGCGGGGCAGTGGCGTCGGCACGGCAACCTATTGCCGCGACATATTGGATCGGTTCGAAGGCGTAGACCCGAGCGGCTATCATGCCCGCTTCGATGAACTCCATGCGACCGCGATCCAGGCCTTTGCGATCCTCGCCACCTCGGTCGGTGAGCGTTCCCCCGAACTGCTCCAGAAAGGGCTGACCGAAGCACGTCGTCTCCTCCGCGAAAGGGGGCTGCTCGACGCCGGGCAGGACCGGCCATGAGTATCTTCCGGCACGACACGCTCGGCTCCTGGACCAGGGGCGGGCAGGCCATCGTCCACAATGTGCGGATGACCACGCAGGTTTTTTATCAGACCTTCCTGGCGGGGCTGGTGATCTGGATCGGCGGCATCATCTGGTACGCCTGCGAGGTGTCATCCTCCTATGAGCGGTTCGTCCTGTTAAAGCTGGGGCAGGCAACAATCATGGGGGATGCCATACCGGGCAATGTCACCCCCATTCTTTTCGGCACACCGGAGGGACGGCAATATTGGACCAGCCCTAAGGCTCTCCTCGAATCGGGCATCGCTCATAAGACGCTGGCCGCTTTCGAATCCTACCTCATTCACGGGGCGCTCATCTCCGGCGCCTTCACCCTCATGGTGCTGTTCTGGGCCTGGTTCTATTTCACCCGGACGGGGAAGGGCCTCGGCTCCAACCAGTTCCTGCGCGGCGCCCGATTCGGCACCGTCCGTCAGGTCCGGCGCGCGCTCTGGCGGCATGCCAAGGGCAGCTTCGACATCGGCGGGGTCAATGTGCCGGACGCCTTTGAACCGGAACATATTCTCCTATGCGGTGCCCCCGGAACCGGGAAAACAAACATCATCGTCAAAATGCTCGACGGCATCCGGCAGCGGAAGCGGCGAGCAATCGTCTACGACACCGCCGGCACCTTCGCGGAGAAATTCTACCGGCCCGGGACCGATGTTCTCCTCAATCCCCTCGACGCTCGGACGGACTACTGGTCTCCGTGGGTCGATGTGCCGCGCGACTATCATTATGACCAGATCGCGGAGTCGACGATCCCCGAAAAGACGGGCGATCCCTTCTGGGCCAAGGCTGCGAGGGGAACTCTCGTCGCCGTCCTGCGCAAGCTTGCCCAGGAAGAACGGCCCCTCATCTCGGTGCTTCTCGACATATTGTTGCGCTCGAAGCTCAAGGACCTTGCGACTTATGTGAGCGGGACGGAGGCAGCTGCCTTCATCAGCCCGGAAGGGGAGCGAACCTCGGCGGGTGTTCAGGCCGAACTGGCCTCGGTGATGCGCAGTTTCTCCTATCTCGACGATACCGAAGACGGGCTGTCGATCCGCGACTGGGTCGCCCATGACACGGACGACAGCTGGCTCTTCATCACCGTGAAGGCGGACCAGCTTCCCTCGCTGCGGCCCCTCATAACCGTGTGGCTCGATATCGCCATCAGCGCCATCATGAGCATGACCCCCGACCGAAACCGTCGGCTATATTGCGTCATCGACGAGCTTCCGACGCTTCAGAAACTGCCGTCCCTCTCCGACTTTCTGGCCCGCGCCCGGAAATATGGCGGGTGCGGTATTCTCGGCTTTCAGAGCTATCCGCAGCTAGAAGCCACCTACGGCATCCAGGATGCCGCCGCGATCACCGGCTATTGTTCGACCTGGGTTGCGCTGCGCGCGAACGACACCCCAACGGCCAAGCATGTCAGCGAGAATCTGGGGCAGGTCGAGCAGGTCGAAGCCAATGAGGGCATGTCCTACGGCGTCAACGATATGCGCGACGGCGTGAACCTTTCGCGCATGCAGGTAACCCGGCCGTTGGTGATGCACACGGAGGTGACCAACCTCCCAAATCTCGCCGGATATCTCCGATTCGGCCGTAGTCTCCCCGTCGTCCGGTTCGAGGACCAATTCAACAAGGTCGCCTCGGTCAGTGCAGCTTTCGAGGAGCGCGTGACACCCGCCACCAGGCTTGACGGCGAACCGGTCACGCCACCGCAATCACCGCCCGAACCACCACCGCTGCCTCGACCGGCCGCCCCGAAACCCAAATCCCGTAAACCCCGAATCGCACGAGATGAGGCGGAGCTGCCACTGCCGCCGGTCCCATCGACTGGCACAGCGGTTGGAGACATCACCCTTTCGGAAGGTGGTGATCCCGGCGAGGGGAACACCCCTGCGGGGGGTCCTGCACCGGCACCGCAACTGAACTGTTCGGTAAGCCCGCCGGGTTTCTGCTCCGTCAGCATGGCCGTCACAATGGCACCCGAAATTCGGCGAGGCCGGCATGATCCATCCACGCCGCCTCAAGGGCACCGCCGCCAATATCGCCCGCTACTATACGGTCGGCGATCATTATACGAAGGGTGACAGCGAACATAGCGAATGGGGCGGGGCGATTGCCGAGGATCTCGGCCTCGAGGGCAAGGTCGACAGCGCCATCTTCGCGCAACTGCTGCAAGGGAAAGTCGGGGGACAGCAACTCGGGCGTCGGCGCGCCGGCGGCGAAATCCAGCACCATCCCGGATGGGACTTCGCCGTAAATGCCCCGAAGTCAGTGTCGATCATGGCGCTCGTCGCCGGGGATGAGCGAATCATAGAAGCCCATGAACGGGCCGTTGGCGTCGCTCTCTCCTGGATTGAGGAGCACGCCGCGACTCGCCAGCGAATCGACGGCGAGATCACCGAGCGTACGACCGGAAGGCTCATCTTTGCGCGTTTTACCGAGCACGCCTCGCGCGAACTTGATCCGCATCTCCACACCCATGTGGTGGTGATGAACATCACCAATGACGGGAAGGCGGAGCGCTTCCTCAGCCTCGAAACAAGGGCGATGTACGCCGAGCAGATGGTAGCGGGGCAGATCTACCGGAACGAGCTTGCCCATCTGCTGCGCGAGCGCGGCTATGAGGTCGAATTCGATCCGCGCAAGGGGCTGTTTGAAATCCGCGGCGTTCCCCGGGACCTGATCGCGGACATGTCGCGGCGCTCCGAACAGATCGAAGCCCATGCCAGGGAGCATGGCCTCACCGGACAGGCTGCACGCCGCGTGTCCTTCTACGCGACTCGGGGCGCCAAGGAGAAGGTCTCGCTCGAAACGCTTCATGGTCAGTGGCATATGCGTCTCGGCCAGCATGAACAGGCGGTCAGCGAGACGCGGAGCGCAGCGGAACAAATTGGGGAGCGGGCTGTTGAGATCGCCCCCCGACTGGCGGCGCGATCCATGCTTTTCGGAATTCGGCAATCCGAGGGGAAGGAGGCGGTCAATAATCTCGGACGCCTGCTCCAGGTCGCCCTTGCCTCTCATGTCGGCGAGGTCCGGTTGCGCGATGTGCGCCCCTTGGGCGAGGATCATGAGGCCCGGTGGAAACTTCTCACGACGCGGCATCCAACGGGGGATGAAGTTCTCACCCGAGGTCGAACGACTAGGCGTACGGCACGGTTAGAATTGGCCCTCTCGGACCAGCTTGCCCTCGCTATTGGCGATTCGAAGCCCCTCGCATCGGCCGAGCGCTTGATCGAAGAGGCCAGGTCAGCCGGCCTCAATGCCGGGCAGCGGGAGGCGCTGCTTCATCTCGGGACCAGTGCCGATCGCGTGATCGGCGTGCACGGGGTCGCGGGGGCGGGCAAGTCGACGCTGGTCGGCGCTCTGCGCGAGGCGGCGGATCCAACAGCAATCCTGATTGCCGCCGCTCCCACATCATCGGCCGCCGATGAGCTAGGCAAGAAGGCGGAGATTGAATCGCGAACGGTCGCGAGCCTGCTTGCAGGCGGGGGGCGGGGACTGGATGATTGGCACACGCTCGTGATCGACGAGGCCGGTCAGCTCGGCAACCGGCAGGCGATTCGCCTTCTGGAGATCAGTCGCCTCACGGGTGCTCGACTCATTCTTCTGGGCGACAATCTCCAGACCGGGGCGATCGAGCAGGGCAAGCCTTTCTGGTTGATGCAGAAGTTGGGCCTGCCCAAAGTTGAGCTCACCGAGTCGATCCGGCAGCAGAACCGGACCATGCGCGCGGCGGTGACCCAGGCGCGCCTCGGCAATTACAGCGAATCCATCGGGCATCTCGACAAGGTCACCAGCGGCGAATCGAGCGAGATGCTTGCCGCGAGCCTGGTGGGTGAGTGGACCCGGCTCAGTGCCGAAAGCCGAGGGCATACGAACATTCTCGTCCTCGAAAACGCGACCCGGCTGATCCTCAACACGAAGGTCCGCGAGGCGCTCAAGAGGGAAGGCGTCGTCGCCGCCGAGGACGTCCGCCTGACGATCCTGGCGCCCTCTGGCATGACCGATCAGGAAAAGCAGTTCGCTCGCTTTTACACGCGCGGGCAGGTGGTCACCTTCGCTCGCGACAATGCCGGGCTGGGGATCGCGCGTGACGCGGAATATCGCGTGACCGGCCTCATGCGCGATTCGCGTGGTCGGCAGAAGATCAGTCTGGTCGACGAGAACGGTCGGACGATTCAGTGGGATCCAAGGCTCGGGCGCGCGTCCCAGATCAACGTCTTCAAGGAGGAGGACCGCCAACTCGCCGCAGGCGACCGGATACAGTGGCGGCTGGTGAACCATGAACTCGGTATCAAGAATGCCGAACGGGGAACGGTCGAACGTCTGGATGGGACTATCGCCGCGATTCGCTGGGACCGGGACGGCCAGCTTCGGCAGGTAGATCTGTCCCAGTACCGGACCTGGGACCATGGCTATGCAGAGACCATCTATGCAGCCCAGTCCAAGACCTATGATCGGGTCTATGTGCTGGCGCCGGTGAATTCACCGCTGGTGACCGGCCAGAATTACTACACCGCCATCACGCGCTCCCGATTCGGGGTGAAGCTCTGGACCGAGGATCCGGCACGGCTAGCCGAGAAGCTGACCCAGAAATCAGGGGAGAAGACCTCTTCGCTGGAGGGGCTTGGACGAATCGATCGGAGCAGCGTCAGGGGCCGCGCTCGCCAGCATGGTGAGCGGCTGGAGAGGCTGCGCGAGCAGCAGCGCGTCGACCGCGAAAGCCACAGGGCGGAGATCGCGACGGCGCGCGCCAATCGCGCCAATCAGGGACCGGCGGGTCTTGCCGGCATCCTCGCCACAAGAGCGCAATCGGCTGCCCGCACCCTCGATCAATGGCTCATGGCACTCATTGCTCGAGGACCGAGCGACAGTGAGCGCGATCCTTACCGGGAGCTAACAGGGCGCGAGCCTCCAACGCCCACTCCAACTCGTGGCGACGACCAAGATCGGGGAGGCGGCCATGATCGCTGATCGAATCGGAATCCGCGCCCCGCTCATTCTTCTTTGTTGTGTCATTCAGCCCGCACATGCTCGGCCTCACCTCCCGCCGGATCATGAGAGCAGGGTTGGGCAGTGCATTCGGCAGGCCGCTCATGGTCGGCCCTGGCTTGAGCGAACGCTTTGGGGGTTGAGAGATCAGGAGAGCGGTTGGATCGGTGCGGAAATCGCAAATAACGACGGGAGCCACGATCTGGGGCCGCTTCAGATAAATAGCTGGTGGGTTCCCAAACTGGCGGCGATGATCGACCGACCACCGGGACAGGTTCGTGCCTGGCTCACCCATGAGCCCTGCTTCAATGTCCAGGTGGCGCGATGGATATTCCTGTCTGAACTATCGGCGACGCATGATTATTGGAAAGCCGTGGGTGCCTATCATAGCCCAACCGACTGGCGGCAACGACGCTATGCGGGCCTCGTTGCGGCGAAACTGGTCAGGCGGTTTGGTTCTTCCATCTTCCTGGAGGGCGATCGCCATGTCGGGAACTGATAATGGCAATCAGGGGAATGAGGATCGCGCGATCAACATGCTGATGCGTCGCGCTTCGCGGAATAGGATCTTGCCTAAGAAGCCGCCGCCCATTGAGGTGCCGATCGAGGCGGCTCCGTTTGAGGGAAAGGCGGTAATGCAACCGTTCTGCGTCAGGATCATAGTGGCAGCCCAGATGCTCGGGGTCGGGCGCACAAAAATCTACACGCTGATCAAACGCGGGGAGCTAAGGACAATAAAGCTGGACGGATCGGTGCTCATTACGATGACCAGCCTTGAAGCATTTGTTGAACGATACGCGAATGGTGGCCCCTCAGGGTCGAGATGAAAAGTCAAAAACCCGAATCGCGTGGCTCTCCCAAACGCGCCCGTGCCATAAGGGCGGCGTCTGATTTGAGAAATGTCTCCAACTCATTGAGGTGGCGTCGCCCAAATCGGAAGAGGGGCAAGATATGTGAAGGCCTGTCGGGTTCATCGATAGCGAGATATTGGCTGACCGTTAGGCATGGCTCCTGAGCCAGAATTTGGCGAGTCTGCCAATTCAGGGGAAGCTCGCAGAGGGGTGTCTCAGATGTCACGTAGACATCGGGCGGTATGCGCTCGAGAGCTTCCACCGCCGCAGCGTGGAGCTGGGAGGCGCGACTCGGGGAAATCCCGAGTTCTCGGCCGATTTCTCTGAAGGTTACGCCAGGCTTTCGTCGGGTCAGAACGAACGCGCGCCGGGCCTCCACATCTGTCATGCAAACCTCCAGAAGGCAGCTAACCTATCTGAAATGTTGGAAAATTCCTAGCCGGGCCGGGGGAAGCTCTGACCGCATCAGGCTACCTCATCTAGGTTTTGCGCGTCAGCATGTTGCCCGGTCTCCGCGACATTTTTTGATCTTCCCTGAAGATAGTCGGCCCAATCGGCCATCACCGACTTCCGCTTTTCAAAGGCATCCTTTCTGCGGTACGCCCGGGTGACCGAGCTTCCCACCTGATGCGCTAATGCATGCTCAATGACGGTTTCCGCATGATCGGTCTCATCGCCCATGTAATCGCGAAAGCTACTGCGCATGCCATGAACAGTGAACTGCCCGAGATTCATCCGTCGCATAAGCAATGGCATCGCCATTTGCGACAATGGGCTATCGGGCCTCTGAACGGGAAAAATATAGTCGTTGGGCTTGCATGGCTTGCCGGTTGCAACCGCCTTGAGCACCGCGACTGCTGCATGCGACAAAGGTACCCGGTGCTCGATCCGCATCTTCATCCGTTCAGCCGGAATGGTCCAAATGCGGCGATCCAGGTCCATCTCGCGCCAGCGGGCGAGCAAGGTTTCACTGGTCCGCGTCGCGCAAAGGACTGTCATTTCGAGGGCGCGGGCTGTCGGGGCTTCCCTCTTTTGCAGGGCTTCGAAGAACTCTGGCATGTCCTCATACGGGATCGCTGCATGGTGCCCGGTAACGAGGCGCTTCCGCTTTGGCAGGAGAAATTGGAGGTTGCCCTTCCATCTTGCCGGGTTTTCCCAAAGGCTTTGAATGTGCCCCTCCGCCTTGGCAGCGTCGAGAACGTTTTCTATTCGCCCTCTGACCCGACCGGCCGTTTCAGCGAACGTCGTCCAACTGGGTTTTAGCGCTTCCGCGACATCCTGTGGGTTGATCTTATCAACCGGGATGTCGCGAATCCCCTTTGCGTGCTTCTCCAGCGAGTTGGTCCACTGCCAGATATGCTTCGCGTTGGATCAACCGCCCTCATGGGCGGCAATATATTTCTTGGCGTACTCAAGAAACGTTGGGGGGCCAGCCACTGGCTGCGCCTCCTGCTTCGCTTTTTCGCGCTCGACTTTTTCCTCCTCCTTTTCCGCCTGACGCAACTCGATGGGATCATGTCCCTCTTTCAGCAAATTTCTGGCCGCTGCCGCCATCTCTCTGGCGTCGTCGAGCGTATAGGCAGCGTAGGAGCCCAGGCCCATCTCACGTCGAACCTTGTCGCGGTTCCAAATGAACTTCCAGCTTTTGGAGCCGTTGGTCTTTATCCTGAGCCAGAGGCCGCCTCCATCACCATACCAACCTGGCGTGCTGAGCGTTTCCAGCCGTCGCGCTTTTAGTTTGTGTATCGACCTGCTCATTCTTAATCTGCCTCACACTAGCCAGGGCCTAATTGGGGTCCCATCCGAGACCTAAATTGGGGCCACATTTCAGCGCGTATCTGTGCGAACAGATTTGAACGTTTCTGAACAAATGGCTTTGATTTTATATAGCAGAATCAAGGGTTTTTGGCAAGTTTTCCCCTGCTATTTCAATCGGTTAAAATGGCTAATGAAGACGACCTCGGCTCCACCAATTTTTCCAAAGCCTGTGGATTTTTGCCAATTGGCGGAAATTTGCGGCTTTTCTTGCCTCTTTGTTGCACCGATGTGTAACATAGAAGCATTGAAAACGCGGAAGACATGCCAAAATCGCCATATGTCGTTGAACGGGCGGGCAGCCGAAACCTCTATTGCCGCAGGCGCTTCCCCGAAGACGTTGCTGCGTATCCGGCCAAGACGATGATTTCCGGGATGCTCACCACCTCCTGATATTCGCCCTTCCTCTCACTGTTCTCCTGTGCATGCGCAGACTCAACGGGCAATTCCAGCGCCGAGCCGGCAAGAAGAAGGACTCCAAACCTCCTGCATCAGGACGATGTGCGGCTGGCTCGATCACGGCGCATCATTGCCAATCGCTCGCCAATCCGATCCAGGGCGTCATCCCGGTCGAACGCGGTCGGCCAGGGCAGTCCGGGCGATGCGGAGCATGCCTGTCTGAGCAGCCGGATCAGCGCCAGAAGCGTTTCAGGTCGATCAAGTCTTCCCATGCCTTGCT
>Ga0105238_10003169_pt1 | contig 16399 bp, 8 predicted proteins | sample KBSC34metaG_FD_81526 | JGI IMG/M metagenome (GOLD analysis project Ga0105238, IMG submission 81526) | Corn rhizosphere microbial communities from Kellogg Biological Station, Michigan, USA - KBS C3-4 metaG | ecosystem: Host-associated > Plants > Roots > Rhizosphere > Soil | place: Michigan, USA... | reverse complement strand
GCCGCCGTAGCCGCGGTTTTGCGGATGGCGGTGGCAGCGGATGCCGAGGCGCTCGGCGACCGCCACGGTGGCGTCGTCGCTGGCGTCGTCGACCAGCAGCACGATCTCGACGATATCGTGCGGAATCGCCCGATAACACTCTTCGAGTGTTTTCTCGGCCCGGTAGGCGGGCATGACCACGGCGATTTTCTTATGGTGCAGCATGGGCTTGCGGTAGTTCAGGACGGCAATCGGTGGGATTGTCCCATGCGGCAAGGGTATTTTGAAAATCGCGTCGCGCCGACGGACGACTCTCCCGACTTTCGTCGCTCTGAGGCCTTGAACAAACCGTTCGCCCTGAGCGTAGGCGCGAAGCGCCGAAGTCGAAGGGGCTTTGATGAACGCTTCGACTTCGCCTGCTTTGCAGGCTACGCTCAGCGCGAACGGATAGGAAACCGGACGCGGGCGAACATTTGGTTGCCTCCGTTCGAAAAATCCGAGTCGCCTTGCCTACTTGCACGCGCAAAGCGCGCAAGAAACCGCTGCCTGCGTTAAACTTGCCTATTCGATTTCCAGCGCCCGTTTGCCATGTCCGAACCCACCCCAGTCGTCAACAATTTCATCCGCCAGATCGTGCTCGACGATCGCGCCGCCGACAAGCACGGCGGGCGCGTGGTCACGCGCTTTCCGCCGGAGCCCAATGGCTACCTGCACCTGGGCCACGCCAAGTCGATCTGCCTGAACTTCGGCATTGCGCGCGAGTTCGGCGGCGTCTGCCATCTGCGCTTCGACGACACCAATCCGGCCAAGGAAGATATCGAATACGTCGAGTCGATCAAGGCCGACGTGCAATGGCTCGGCTTCGAGTGGGACGTGCTGCGTCACGCCTCGGATTACTTCGCGGTGTTCTACCTGAGCGCCGAGAAACTCATCCGCGACGGCAAGGCTTTCGTCTGCGATCTGTCCGCCGACGAGGTGCGCGAATACCGCGGCACGCTGACCGAGCCCGGCCGCAATTCGCCGTACCGCGATCGCGGCGTCGAGGAAAATCTCGATCTGTTCCGGCGCATGCGTGCCGGCGAATTTGCCGATGGCGCGAAAACGCTGCGCGCCAAGATCGACATGTCCAGCGGCAACATCAACCTGCGCGATCCGGCGCTGTACCGCATCCGCAAGGTCTCGCACCAGAACACCGGCGACGCCTGGTGCATCTACCCGATGTACGACTACGCGCATAGTCTTTCGGATGCGGTCGAAGGCATCACGCATTCGCTGTGCACGCTGGAGTTCGAGGATCATCGTCCGCTGTACGACTGGTGCATCGCGCAGGTCGACCTGCTGCGTCATCCGGAACTGGTGCAGCCGCTGGTCGATGCCGGCATGCCGGTGCCGGTGACTGTACCGCGGCAGATCGAGTTCGCGCGCGGCAATCTCGACTACACGGTAATGAGCAAGCGCAAGTTGATGGCGCTCGTGACCGACGGCCTGGTCGCCGGCTGGGACGATCCGCGCATGCCGACGCTGTCGGGCCTGCGCCGCCGCGGCTTTCCGCCGGCGTCGATCCGCACGTTCTGGGAACGTGCCGGCGTGACCAAGCAGAATTCGGTGATCGAGTTCTCCGTGCTGGAAGGCTGCGCGCGCGACGTGCTCGACGCGACCGCGCCGCGCCGCTTCGCGGTACTCGATCCGCTCAAACTCACCATCGCGAATCTACCGGAAGATCACTACGAACTGTTGACCTTCCCGAATCACCCAAAGAACGAAAGCTTCGGCGTACGCGAAGTCGCGCTGTCGCGCGAGGTGTACATCGAGCGCGAGGATTTCATGGAAGTACCGCCGAAGGGCTTTCATCGCCTGGTGCCCGGTGGCGAAGTGCGCCTGCGCGGCGTCGGCATCGTCAAGTGCACCGATGTAAAGAAAGATACAAGTGGAAATGTCAGCGAAGTGATCTGCACGCTCGATGCCGATACGCGCCATGGCCAGCCCGGTGCCGACCGCAAGGTCAAGGGCACCATCCACTGGGTCAGCGCGAAGCACGCCGTCGCGGCGGAAGTGCGGCTGTACGACCGCCTGTTCACGGTCGCCGACCCGGACGACAGCAGCGACGGCAAGACCTATGAGGACCACCTCAACGCGGGTTCGCTGCGCATCGTCACCGGCTATCTGGAAGCATCGCTGGCACACGCGCCGGCGGAGAGTGCTTTCCAGTTCGAACGCACCGGCTACTTCGTCACGGACCTGCGCGACCACGGTGCCGGCAAACCGGTGTTCAACCGCACCGCCACGCTGCGCGATTCCTACGCCAAGGCCGCGGGCAAGTAAACATGATCCTCGCCCAACTGCATCTGACGCTGCCGGTGTGGACTCGCGACGTTATCGATGAGTCGCGCCTGTACGCCGACGACGAAGCAAAGGTCGGCCTCGCCATCGAACTCGCTCGCCGCAACGTGGAACACCTCAGCGGCGGACCGTTCGGCGCCGCCGTGTTCACCAGCGAAGGAAGGCTCGTTTCCATCGGCGTCAATCGCGTCGTGCCGCAGAACTGCTCGGTCGCCCACGCCGAAATGATGGCCTACATGCTGGCGCAACAGCGCCTGCAGCGTTATCGACTCAACGAAGGCGGCGGCAACTTCGTGCTCGCCACCAGCGCGCAGCCGTGCTGTCAGTGCTATGGCGCGACGGTGTGGGCGGGTATCGACGAATTGCTGATCGGCGCACGTTCGGAAGACGTCGATGAACTTACCGAATTCGACGAGGGGCCGTTGCCGGCGGACTGGATCGGCGAACTCACCAAGCGCGGCATTGCCGTGCGGCGCGATATCGGACGCGAGGCGGCGCGTGCGGTGCTCGCGGCATACGGCCAGTCGGGCCAGAATTATTAAGGTGCGTCTTGGACGCACCGCGCATTGCCACGCCATTGTAGGGTGCGTCTTGGACGCACCGCGCATTGCCACGCCATTGTAGGGTGCGTCTTGGACGCACCGCGCATTGCCAAACCGTCAAAGCGGTGCGTCCAAGACGCACCCTACGGACACGCCAATCCCGCAATCTGCGTCAACCTCTGAATCGGCATCGATCCGCTGGTGTATCCAGCCGCGGTCGGCTGCCAGCTGGCGACGCCGTGGTTGCAATCGGAAAACCGAAACGTCATCGAGCCCCAAGCCTGCGTGTGCACCTGCGCCGGATTGAATAGCGGCGGGAACATACCGCCGCTGCCTTCGGCCTGGAATCCCTGCAACACCGCCGTATCGCCGTTGATCTGGCCGGTGCCCTCGATCCACGTCGCGCCGCCCAGCGGCGCGAACACATACCACTGCGCCAGCATGTAGTTGCCCGGCAGGATCTCGATACTGAAGCCGTGACCGTTCTGATCCGGATCGAACCAGTTGCCGGTGATGCCCGGCGTGATCAGGAAACCTGAAGAACTGTTCGGCGAAAGAAACGGCTGCAGGTGCGGGAACGCCCGGTCGAAACGCGAGAATGCCGCCGCATTGCCGTTCTCCGGCGATTGACCGACCGCGGAACAAGTTAGCCCCGCCTCGCCGCCATACAAACCGCCGCGCAGGAAATAATCCCCGCTGCCGTCGCGCGTGATCAGGCCCGCGCCACTGCTGCCGCTTTCGGTGATACCGCTGGTGAACGAAACCAGATACAGATCGCGCACGGTCAGGCCGATGTTCGGAGCGTTGTCGCTGTCCTGCTTGCCGAACGCCACGCCCTGGCTGATCTTCTTTACGTCGCCAGCCGGATGGTGAACGACGATCATCTCGGTGCCGGTGGCAACCCGCGTCGCGTCCCAACCCGCGAACGTCGCTCCAGCCGGCGGCGTATCACGCAATCGGTACAGCAGCACATCGGAAGGCTGATCGCCGTACAGGATGTCCGCGCCGTTCATGCGCTGAGTGAAACTCGATGGCAACGCGATATTGCCGCCACACGCGGCATTCTGGAAAAACCAGAACGTGTTGAGCGTATTAGCGTTAGACGGCTGCCCGCCAAGGCAATGATTCGACGAGTAGAGATACGGCGTAAGCGAATGGACGGTGTCGGCGAGCAACGTACCCGTGCAAAGTCCCACGGCACCGGCATCGGTGACAACTTCGGTCTGCACAACCGCGGAGAAAACGTCTTGAAGTTGCTGGCTCGGATTCTGTGTGCAAGCCACGTCGCGTTCGCACGACGCGGCGCAGCCCTCGTTCGGACCGCCGGCACCGGGACTGCCACACAGCGCCTTGGCCAACGAGAAATGTTCGAGCGCGGAAGTCACGATATGTGAAGCGCCGACCACGCGAACTCGCAATTGTTTCGCAGCGTTCGCATCGGGCACATACCACTCGATGGTTTGCGTTTCTCCGTCAGTGTGCGGCGTCCAGTACACGGCGTTCGCGACGAGTGAGGCCTTGACCTGCGCTGCGGTGACGACGCCGACGATACGTTTGGTATCAGCCGAGCCAAGAAAGCGCAATTCGGTTCCAACTGGCAGATCTCCGATGTGTATTCCCACGCGCAGTGCATGTGCTTCAGGAGACGTCACTTCCATGCGCGCCACTTCGCTACCATCGGCTGAGCGAATCCAATTGAAACGCGGAGTCGCGTTGCTGTCGGATTCCGTCGCAAGATCACGGGGAATGCCGATTTGCAGAAGACCCGCTTGATTGCGTTTCTTGAGCAAGCGTTGCACTCGATCCGTGGCAATCGGCGCAAATCGCATCGATGACGTCGCTTCTTGCGGGAATTGCGCGAGCCTGAGAGCGGCAACTGCCTCGGCCTGTGGCGGCGGAGACAAGCGCACACTCGTCGTGCGCAACTCCGGTGTTTGCCCGGCGAGACTTACAAGAACCGCAATCGCAACCAGCTTGATCAATGCAGTCAGCCTCGTTTGATATTCGCCGCCAGCTTTCTATACCGCTCCGACTTGCGGTCGCCTCCACGCACCGCGGGCTCAACGCGCCGGTCCAACTGCTTCTGGATCCGTTGCTTGAAGCGATCGTTGCCGAGCACCCATGCCTTGTTCGTTGCGTTGCGGATTTCTGCGAGCGTGCTTTCGCCGAGTCGATGCCTGAACAGCTGCCGATAGGCCGCTTGACGTTCATCGCCGGTCCGCCCTAGGGCACGATATTCCGAATGTGCAACCACCAGGGGATTCTGCGTGCCGAGCGCATTGGCCGCGTAGCTCGACCAGCGATAGTCCGAAGGGTGCGCAACCATTTGCGCCCGCACCGGATTCAATTCGATATAGCGCATGCAGGTCAACAGATACGTGACGCTGTCGATGAGCGTCGCCTTGTAGCGCCCTTCCCACAAGGTGCCGCTGCGCTTGTAGCAGTAGTTGTAGTACTGCACGTAGTAGCGGCCGAGCATCTGGATGGCACGCGAAAGGCCATCGCCACTATTGTCCGAAACCAGCAGATGCACATGATTGGTCATCAGCACATACGCATGTATGTCGCAGCCATGCTTCCCGCACGCGGCCTGCAGCTTCTCCAGATAGAACGCGTAGTCCGCATCAGCGCAGAAGATCTCCTGACGGTTGTTGCCGCGGATGATCACGTGCTGTGGTTGGCCCGGCGCGGAGAAACGGGGCAGTCGGGCCATCTGGAACCTTCGGCGGGAGGCTGGACGCCAGGCTACTCTTGAAATCTTAGCTAATCAATCGAGTCTGACCCCATTGATCCTTATGAGAGCTAGCACTCGGGAGGTAACGCTCTCGCTATAGATCTTGTGCCTCTAATTGGAATATCCGCCAAACGTTCATCATTCCTTTTAAACAGTCGCAGAGCGACCAAGGTTAGAATGAGCGCAGGCAGTCGGGAGAAAAAAAACAAGAATTTCGCCCAGGCACCACCCTCTGACCTTTTTAAATGCGCCAGTCGAGTCTTACCGTATAAAAATCCATGAGAAGCGCTCAATTCGTAGTACGAAATCGCCTTCTGCACATCCACTGGCACTCCCAGTCCGTAAGCGTAGATGTCGCCAATAAGATGATTGGCTCGCAGACTGCCAGCTGCTACCGCGCGTTGAAAGAATTCCAAAGCAAGAAATGGCTCGTCGCGATGCCTATAAATGATGCCTGCACATAAGAGATCAAAAGGCGCGCCTTTCGATGTCGCTTGCAAGCACCAATGCAGTGCTCTTTCCATCTCACCCCGTGCAAAAAATTCATTGAAAAGGTAGCGCTGGCTTTTGATGTAGCGGGAGAGCGGTTCCGACTCGCACATTCTGATCGCGTTCTCTTTTTCTCCGCCAGCATCAACTCGAAGGATAACTCTCCAACAGTCTTCTAACGTTTCCTCGCTTTCCACCCTCGCGGCTTTTGCGTACCAAGTGAAAGATGTTTCAAAGTCGCCCAATTCAAAGTAATACCAGCCAAGATATTGCTGGCACTCTAAGACTCCCGAACATTCGAAAGACGCGCATATGCTTGCTGCGCCAACCCGATCGCCTAGCGCATCTAAGCGAGCGGCTTGCGCCCAGCATTTGGAGCTATCGAATTCGTGAGTCATGAGATTGACTTGCTAGACCGCTTGAGGCCCTTGTGGAAAGCAAATAGTAGGGTTTAAAAGGCAGGGATTCGGGATAAAAAACCATGGAATCGAAGGTGGCAATGGCACGCTCGGTGGGATAGGAGCTACCGGGGGAAGTGGACGCACCGGCGGCTTTGGCGGCGGCGCTCCCTCTGGCGGACACACCTGAGGACTTGGTTTCGGCTGAGGTGGCTTTTTTGGCGCCGGCGGCAACTTTTTTTCCGGCTGTCGTGGCTGTGAATCACTGGGCGGAGCGTTGTCCGGAAGATTTGGTGGTTGATTCGGAGGAAGAGCGCAGGCAATCCACAGGATTGCGCAAGCAATGTCTTTCGCCTTATCTTTGAGTCCGAGGCCCTCAGGGTCCGAGAAGCGGATTGGGTTTCCATAAACATATGCATACTCGTTGAGTCCCTCAGAAAGCCCCATCGGATCTTCGGAGATGAAGCGCTTTAAACCCGAACTGTAGTACCGGGCTCGATAGTAGTACAACCCGCCATCATTCTCGCGCCCGGTGTACTGATACGGATTGGTGCTTGCACCAGTAGTGCTGACTTCACCATAAGGCTCATAACTATAGGTCTGCCGCACCGTCTGGCTGCTATCAGTCAACGCCACCGTGCTCCCCAACGCATCCGTCAAGAACGACGTACGCCCATAGCTCGCGTCATCTCGCGCAAAGCGCTCGTCGATGCCGAGTCCAGTCAGGATCGTGCTGATCGTCGATCCCTTAGCCTCCTGCACAGGATTTTCTCCGTCGTAGAGGAAGCTGACGGCCGCGCCCGTTCCGGCAATCGTCTTGCTGGTACGCCGATTGAATGCATCATAGGTATAGCTTGCGATAGTCACGGCGCCCAGTCCGGTGCCTTGTCTTACATACGTCAAACGGTGCCGCGCATCGAACAAGTAGGTCGTTACGGGAGTCGTCGATGCATTCGAAGTTGGATCCCCGTTCAGATCGTAAGCGATGGCGAAGCCGTTCCATACCGTCTCGCGATTGTTTGCATCAAACGTGTTCGTACCTGTGTTTGCCGTGGGGAGCAGGTCTGCGCCAACGCCAGTCGTGCTCTGCGAAATGCGCTGACCGGCCGCGTCGTAGGTATAAGTCATGCTCGCCAGAACGACGTTGCTTGTGTTCTTGTAAGTAATGCTTGTCAGTTCATTCGCGTCATCGTAGCCGTAGGTAGCAACTACACCATTCGGCAGTGTCAGGCTCGTGCGACGATTTGCATTGTCGTAGCCAATGACGACGCTTTGCGTACCCTGCACGATATTCGTCAGCCGATCCGCATTGTCAAACGTATAAGTGATCTGGCCCTGGCTTGCCGGTGTCATCGTTGCGCGGCGGCCCGCAGCGTCGTAGGTATAGTTGACTGTGCCTTGCAGCGTCTGTTCCTGGGTCATGCGATCCATGCCATCGTAGCCACGGGTGATCGTGCCTGAAACCGAATCGACCACTGTCGTGAGGCGGTCGCCCGCGTCAAATGTCGGCGTCACCGTGCTGGCATCGTTGTAGGTGACAAGGCTCGCGCGATTAAGTGCGTCGAACTGGTATTGGGTCAGCTGTCCCTTCCGGTCCGCATAGTTCAGGAGCGCGCCGTTCTGGTAGCTCCAGTTTTCGGATTGATTGAGTGCGTCGGACCGTGAGATTTGGCGGCCCCTGGCGTCGTAGAAATAGTGCGTCGTCCCCGTTCGCGGATCGGTCACACTTTTCAGATTTCCGTTATTGTCATAAATGTAGGACGTGACCTGATTCAGCGCATCGACCGTCTGCGAAATCCGGCCGTTGACGTCGTAGGTATTGCGCGTTTCACGACCGAGCGGGTCGACGACGACAGTGTTGCGGCCAAGGCTGTCCATAGTTACCGTGGTCGTATTGTTCAGAGCGTCGCTGACAGTGCGCAAGTCGTAGCCGAGGTATGTCAACCTTGTTATGTGACCTAGGGCGTCCGTGACGGTTATCGGTTGCCCTGCACTATTGCAGGCAATCGACGTCATGTGATTGAGTGCGTCATTCACTGATGTCAGACAGCCGTTCGTGTAGCCGTACGTGGTGGTATGACTGAGTGGATCGGTCTCGGTGAGAACTTGGTTGTAGTCCGAGCTATAGGTATAGACGTAAGTCGCCGCATTCGCCGTACCGTAGAGATACGTGCGTGTCAGGACGTTGCCCAATCCGTCATACGTAGTCTTCGTTACGCGACCGAGTGGATCCGTCATCGATGTGACCAGTTCATCCTGTCCGCGTGTGAACGTGGTCGTCTGTGCGATTGCCGTTCCGCTCGCACGAGTCTTCAATACGGGGTATCCAGCCGCATCGAACTCGATGTGCTCGGTGCCCCCCCTGGGGTCAGTCAGGTTGGTGGCCGTCACCTTGTCGCTGCTGTCCACCGTGTAAGCGAATGCCCACGTGCCATCAGGTGTTTGTTGCTGCAGGATCCGGTGCTTTGAATTGAACGTCTGATCGTAAGTGTTCGTTACGACGATGTTGCCGTTCCGATCCTGCACAGTCTTGAGCTGACTGGTGACGGAGTCGTATGTGTATTGCTCAAAAGTAGTGTCCGGATAAGTGACCGTCTGCAAGCGGTTGGACGCGTTGTATCCGTAACTCACGCTGCGGCCGCTGTTGTCGGTCACCTGTGAAATCAACGTTCCGTTGTAGCCGAGGCGGAGCGAACGGCCGCTCGGAAATGCAATGTAGTTCAGCAGTCCCGCTGAATAGGACAGGTTTGTGGCATTGCCGAATCGATCCTTGATGGAAGCTAGCGTGGTGTTGCAACTGAAACCATTGCCGACGTTGAACCAGTATGCCGTGCCGTCAGTGAGTGTTACGACGATAAACGCCTTTCCGTAGTCGTGTCCCTGACCCACGCTATGACGCAACAACGCTCCATAGAAGCGCGAGGGGGTTGCAGTGTGGATCATGTACGCCTTGGCGCTGTAGATTCCATTGGCACTGTCCCCTGAGCCCGGGAACAAGTGGAATTCGTACTGAACTCCGTTGCCATCGACCAACACATAGTTCATTACGTGCGAATTGCCGTCGCATACCGTTCCTGGAACATTTAGGTACATCGCGAAATTGTTGGCCATGCCAACACCGAAGCCACGTTGCACGGTATCGCTGGAGTTGTAGCCGCGCGAAAAGCGCACAGGCGAAATATCGTTGAGTTCCAGATCGGCCTGGTTGTAGAAATACACACCCGTGCCGCAATCCACCGGATCCGCCTTGATCGGAGTGCTGGGGGGCGGTTGCGTTGAGCTTGGACAGGTACCTCCGCTTGCTCCATCCGGGCCGCCGGATGCGGGCCCACCCTCTGGCATGAAGTGCAATCCGCCGATGGCCGATTCAGGGACGAAAGTCTTGCCATCGTCCGAAACGTGTGCCGTCGAATAGACCTTCCAGCCATACTGTTCCACGTCGTAATACCAAAGCGTGGATGGCTTTTTTGTCTCGCCGACATAGTTTGGATAAACGACGCGCAGACCCGTTGCTGCGGTTGCCGTAACGCCATCGATTGTCGCGCCACCTGGCTGCGTACTGAAATAGACGGGGAAATTTTCCGGCACGGGCACTGGCGAGCGATCCACCGGCATGGGCACGATGGCGAATTCCGTAATGACCTTGCCCTTGTGATCGCGGAATACTGCACCAGGTGGAATATGAATCTCGAGGCCCGGCACTGACGGATGCGATATGACGGTCTCGGTTGTCGTCGGCGATGGTACCTTGACCTTGTCGCGTGCAGTAATGCGCGGGATATACATGTTGTGCGGCATTGCATTAGCGACGTTGGGATCGATATCCGCAGCGGCGAGAAACTCACCGTACTCGAATGCGCCGTGGTTGGCAGTGCTGCCGTCGACAAACAGAACTTGATGTCCGCTCGGCACATCATTCAGCACGAAGCGGCCTTCCGCATCGGTGCGCGTCGACAAGGAGCCGATCGACACGGTGACATTGGCAACCGGCGCATCGTCGATGCGGCGCACGCTGCCAAACAATGATGTCACGCCACCGTGCAGCGCGCCCGCGGGAAGGCCCGCCGCGCTCAGCAGGTCGGGTTCCGGCGTATTCAAGCGCCAGCGTGCTGCCGTGTTGTTGAAGCCCGGTGTGAAAATGCCGCCCTTCACCTCGCCGTTGGAATGGCAGAAGCGATAGCCGCGCAGCAGCTCCTTGCTTTCGCACGACTCGGCGAGGGCCTTTGATACGACTTCGGAACCCGCGCTGAGATGCAACGTGACGGGAGGCTTCGGAAGGGACTGCGTGGTTTCACCGGATGCGCCGCTCGCAGTTCCGTTGTCGCCTGCATCCGCAACCGGCATTGGCTGTTGCACATCGCTGTCTGCTGCTACCTGAGAGGTGCCCTTCGTCGCCGTGCCAAAGGCAAGTGTCATCAATGGCAGCAGTTCATCGTCTTTCGTGCTCGCGTTTGCGACGAACAGGGTGTAGCGCGCGCCGGGCAACAATTCGTGTTGCGGCACCACGAACAGCAGCCGGCCATTTTCCGCGGGGACGACGCCTACGGGCGTGGCCCCGTTGGGGCCGATCAAAGTAACAGTTCGTTGCGTAAGCGATTGCGGCTTCAGTAGCTGTGAAAATCGCAGCGCAATGAAACGATCCGCGCGAAACGTGGGATTGCCGTCGCTGGGAATGGAGCCCGCGATGGAGGGCCCGCTTTGCACACTGACGGCACGCGCCGTGGCGCTAGTGAGGTTCCCGGTCTGCTCATCGAACTCCAGCACATCTTCGGACGCCGTCCCTGCCGCGCTTAATCCGCCCGCTATCTCGACCTTGCCGTCAGCGCGCAGGCTTGCTGTCGCGCCAAATCGAAAGACATGCGTCGCGAAGGAAATGACGTTTGGAGTTGCTGTATCCCATACCAGCATCGGTTCAACCTTGCTGCCGCTCGAACCGCGCCCTCCGGACATCAGCAGACGTCCATCAGTAAGTACGGTAATCGAGTGGCCCGCTCGTGCCGGAAAAGCTACATCCGCGGCCTCCGAGAGAGCTTCGGTTTTTGGATCGAACCAGGCACCGGTCGCGATGATCGCGTCTCGCCCATCGAGTCCACCCCAGATCAATACGCGTCCGGAGGCCGTCAGCGTTGCACTCGCGAAACGGCGCCCGACGGTCGATATCGGCATTTCATCAAGGCGGATTCCGGCGCCATCCACGTGAAGCGTTTGACCGTTGGGCAACAGGGTTTGTGCGGCGCCGGAATCACGAACAACGGCAGCCTTTGTCGGGCCGCTCACAGGCGCCGTTCCAACTTCGCCCTGGGCACTCGCGAAAGCGCTCACCGACAGAAGTAAGATGGCTCCGGCGATCAACGGCCAACTCGTAGTGTTGACTCGCATAAGGGTTCCTAGGCTCGAGTTCATGGCAAGGTGATCGTGGTCGTGTACGACATGATCTGGTTTTGCACGCCACCGGAAGGGCTGAAGAGGATCAGATAGTTCCCGGTCTCCGGAGCGGCCGGGAGCACTCGCTGGCCGCTTGGCGCGAAAAGACTGCCTTCTGTGTAGTACCCGCCGCTTGGCGTGTACAGGTTGTAGTAGACGTAACCCGAGCTGGGCGTCAACGCAATGTTGCTCAAGTTGAGCGTCATCGACTGACCGGCTGTTGCATAGAAAGTCTGATATGCCCATTCGCCATTGCAGGTCGTTGCTTGACTCACACCGGCGCCGTTCACTGTCACGCTACTGAGCGGATTCGACATCAGTGTGAGTTGTGCCGTGGCCGTTTCAGCTCCATCGGTTTCAACCTGCGCCTTGTAGGTTCCGGATTGCGGAATTGAATTCAAGTTGAGGAACATGCCGGTGGACGTGCTGCCGGATCCGTTGATGAGCGCGCTGCCGTCAGGCTTGATGACAGTCAGCGTCATGTTTCCGCCACTCGAGGTGGAAACATTCTTCAAACAGAATCCTGTGTAGGGAGCACTCGTATTTGGGAACGTGTAGGCCGCTGCCGGAGTAAATGTGTACTGCCCCATCTGGCCCAACCGCGGCAGCGAGACGGAAAATGCGCTATTGAGCGATAGCGCACCGGTGGCGATCGTAGACAGCGTCGCTGTCAAGGCGATCGTATACGGGTTTCCACTTTGAGCGAAGAACCGTAGCAAGTAATTGCCTGTATCCGAAAGAGTAAGTACGCCATAGTGCCCCGACGGCATCGACAAGTACGTCGTCGCGAGTGGCAGATTCATGTAGGTGGGTGGCAAGATGTCGACGCCCACCGCACCATTCGGCGCACCACCCAAAGAGATGTTGCTCAGCGCGATGCTGATCTGCTGACCTGCGGTGCCAGCAAACCACAAGTAGTCGTACTCCGTGGGATACGTTGCGCCTTCCGTGACCGAAGACCCATCGATCGCGATCGAATTGATGGGGTTCGTGCCAAGCTGCAGGGACGCACTGAAGGTATGTGTATTGTCCGTACTGTAGATCAGATTGCCGATACCCGATTCGGTCATCGCCCAGAAATTCAAGAACGGTACAACCGCCAACGAATCCTGCAAATATTCCGCGTCCGGTCCGAACGCCGCTTGGCTCACCGTTCCACCGGTCGGAGTAGTCGAATAGGTGGAGTAGACGCCGAAAAATTGCAGATACGTGCCGGCATAAGTCACGCGCTTGCTTTGGCCGGCGACTTGGGTCGCAATGTTTGTCGTGCCCGTCGACAGCACCGCCGGGTTGCTTTCCAGGCTCGCAGTGAATTGCGCCGACCCGCCGCTTGCCGGCTGAAAAACTACGGTGTACGTACCCAATGAAGGCAACACCGGAATGTGCACTGATAGATTGCCGCTATTGATGACACCGACCGCTGTATCGATGTAGCCCGAATTGGGGGCATTGCCGTCTGTGGTTCGCAGGTATGCGAGGCTTGCGCCGGAAGGACCATAGACAAATACATTTATGTCCTGTGTCGGCGTTGTGGTTAATCCACTGAATTGCAGACTAAGCCACTGCCCATTGGGTCCCGAGAACGTCGCTATCGCTGACTTACCCGTTGCAATGTTGATTTGGGGAGCGCGAGTGGAAGTCGAAAGAGCCGACGTCGAGCCAACGGAACTTGCAGGTACGCTCGCCGGCAACACTATGAGCGATGAGGAACTCTGCGCCTCGCCATACGGCGTCTGCACGGTGACTGGTCCGGTGCCGGTCTGATTGCCGACGGAAAACGACAGTTGCGTATTGGACGCGGGCGTAACGGTGGCCAGATTGTCGTTTACGCCCGCGTAAGTGGTCCCTGCGGAAGTAACGAACTGGTTGCCAGTGACCGAAATCGAAGTACCTGGATTGGCAATGGTAGGTGTGAACGACGCAATCGTCGGCGGCTGGCCGCCGGAATCGGTTGTCACGGTAAAGACATCGTTGCTCACGACCGTCGTCGTGCCGAACTTTACCGAGATGGTTCCGGTCGTAGCCCCAGCTGGCACAGTCTCGAGCAACTGTGTAGTAGATGTTGCGTTTGCCTGCGGCGAGACTGTTACGCCATTGAACTTCACGGTCGGCGCTGAGCCGACTGCAAAACCCTGCCCAATGATCTTTACACCGCTCCCAACCGGACCATGGTTCGGTGTAAACGAAAATACGCCGAGCTGACCAGATGGGACGGAGTTGATACTGGTGATATTGCCCAACGCGTCGTAGTTGTAGACGCTGGATGCTCCGGTGCTGCTCGTGACGGCACGCAGCCGCCCGTTGTCATCATAGACGTAGCTCGCCGCCTGCGCTATGGAAACCAGCAGCGCCAATCCCAGCAATAGCAATCCGGCGATTCGGCTTGGCGACGACAGCATTCTCATTGGACGGCCTCGCAATCGCATACTCGTTCCCCAAGAAAAAGGTTGGTTTGGGTCGAATTTGTCATGCGCCAAGACTGGACGCTTGTTGTGACAAGGATGCGTATCGTATTGCGGCGAAAAAGATGATCAGTGTGATGACGGTCACAAGTGCGCTTGTCAACTTTCACACTTCAAGTCAATCCGTCAGCGAGGTATGCTTTATCGGCCTATCGATAAAATGTGGATGACTCGTCTTGCTTTGCGTTTCTCGCCAACAGCAATCGGATAAGCCTGCATCCGGCACTCGATCCTGCAATCTCTTCCTGCTGAAGCTATTTTCTGTCGCGCTGATCGGCGGCCACGCATCAACCGCGTTTGCCGAACCATCAGCGCAGGTCGTGCACGAAAAGCGCGTGGCTTTGGGCAAGTCCATATTTCAGGACACCAGCCTGAGCCGCGATCACGGGACCAGTTGCCAAAGCTGTCACGATCCGTCTCTCGCGTACGCAGACCACAAAGCGCTAAGCGGGGGCACGGACAGCCGCGTCGGCACGCGCAACGCGCCGAGCTTGATTGGTATCGGCAATGATGCTACTTACTTCTGGGATGGACGGCGCAGCCGCCTTGAAGACGCGGTGCTCGATCCATTCACCAACCCGGTAGAACTGGGTTTGGATTCCAGAGAGGAACTGCTTGCTCGATTGAATGATTCGAGTATGCGCAAGAAGCAATTTCGCGAAGCTTTCCCGAACTCACAAAGCATCTCGAGCGATGAACTCGCAGGCGCGTTGGCTGCATTCATCCGATCACTCGACGCGAAAGACACCGCGCCGCACGCCAGCGATCCAAAGACCAACGCCTACGAAGCGCAACAGGGACGCAAGATTTTCGAAGGCGTTGGTGGCTGCAACGAGTGCCACAAAATCGAAGGTACGCTTGCGCGCTCGGATGATCAGTTTCATCACTCCGGCGTGCAACAGCTCGATGCCGAACATCTGGCGCAACACACCAAGGATGTCATTGCCGCGAATTTCGATGCTTCGGCACTCGGTCCAAAAATACTGACGGATTCGGCTTGGTCGTCGCTCGGCCGCTTCGTCGTCAGCCATCAGCCGGCCGACATCGGTGCCTTCCGCACGCCGTCGCTACGCAATGTCGCATTGACCTATCCGTACATGCACGACGGCAGCATTGCCACGCTGGCACAGGCAGTCGATCACGAAGTCTATTATCGCGGGCTCAGCCAGGGGCATCCGATTGAGCTGAGTTTTGCCGAGCGTCAGTCACTGGTCAGGTTTTTGGAAACACTGACGGATCCCTGATGGAAGGGCCAAGTCAATTTCGGAGAGCGTTTGCGTTGGAACGTCATGTTCGAATCGTGGGCAGCAACCGAGTCTTGCCGAAAAGCTGTTCAATCCCGCACTAGGCAGGTCGTTCAGCGTAATTCCCTCACTCTAGCTGCGGATCTCCAAAGCGCTGGACGCGGCTTAGCGTCGCTCGCGTAAACGTGCCGGGTTCGCCAACGAATCCTTCCGACACGCACAAAAAAAGAGGCCCCGCGAACGGGGCCTCTCAAATCAACTACCGCTTGTTCGACTTAGTGGACCAGACGCGTGGTCGGGCCAGTCGGCGGATTGGTCGCGGGACGCGGCGTCTCTGCCGGTGGTGCAGCGCAATCCAGGGTGACGTCATCCAACGAGTAGTTGGAGTTGCCACCCGCGGGTGTGTTGTACGTGAACAGGATCGTGTGCGAGGCGCCATTGGCGAACGCGCTCACATCGATGCTGCGCACCGTGTAGCCAGCCTCGGCAGTCGCCGGTGCCGGATACGAATGCACCGTGGTGCCGTCGATCTTGACATCCATGTTCGCGGCGATGCCTGCGCTGACCGAACCGATCCACAGGTAGAAGTTCAGGAAGCGCGGCGAGCCACTGGGAATCACGACAGCTTGCGATGCAGTCGCGGTTTCAGCAGCCGTACCTGCACCACCCAGCCACACCCATACCGCTCCAGCGTGGAAGTTGGCAGTACCGCCACCATTGCCGCAGACACCTGCGTTGCAGAACGCGTTGCCGAAGTTCGTCGAGGTCGACGTCCAGAACGGGTTGC
>Ga0105238_10003168_pt1 | contig 16399 bp, 10 predicted proteins | sample KBSC34metaG_FD_81526 | JGI IMG/M metagenome (GOLD analysis project Ga0105238, IMG submission 81526) | Corn rhizosphere microbial communities from Kellogg Biological Station, Michigan, USA - KBS C3-4 metaG | ecosystem: Host-associated > Plants > Roots > Rhizosphere > Soil | place: Michigan, USA... | reverse complement strand
TGCGTCGCGTCCATGATCCAGCCCGACAGCGGCCCGCCGACGATCACGCCCAGCGGCATGGCGAGAAACAGGAAGGCCATCACCTTGGCGAGCCGGTGCGACGGAAACCACACGCTGAAGTAGGCGATCACGGCCGGAAAGAAGCTCGCTTCCGTTACGCCGAGCAGGAAGCGCAGTGCATAGAAGCTCGTGGTGTCCCGGGTTGCGAGCGTGGCGACCGACACGATGCCCCACGTCAGCATCGAGCCGGCGAGACAACGCTTCACGCCGATCCGTCGCACGAGCCAGCCGGCCGGCACCTGCAGCAGCAGGTAGCCGATGAAGAACAGACCGGCGCCGACGCCGTAGGCAGCGTCCGTGAGATGCAAGTCCGTCACCATCTGCAGCTTCGCGAAGCCGACGTTGACGCGGTCGAGATAGCCGAAGAAGTAGCAAACAAGGATCAGCGGAATGATGCGTCGGCTCACGCGCGTATACAGCGCGTCGATGCCGGGCGCGGTGGCATCCGCGTGCGGGTCCGAGCCGGTTTGCATGCCGCGCGGCGTGGGGATGCCGTTGGAATTCGTCATGGTGACTCCGTGCAGGTTGACTCCAGGGCGGCGGCCGCGCGAGCGGCGGCTTCCGCGACAGCGCAAAGGCGCGCCATGGGCCGGCCGGTCCTAGCTTGCGCGGCGTAGCGCCCGGCCGGGGCGCGTGCCGGTGTGCCGGCCGTGTTCGAGCACGGCTCGGCCGTTGACGAACACGTGCTCGATGCCTTCAGGGCGTAGCGTCGGGTGAGCGAACGTCGCACGGTCGATCACGCGCGCCGGATCGAACACGACCAAATCGGCGTAGTGACCGACCGAGAGGCGCCCGCGCTTCGCGATTCCGAATTGTTCGGCAGTGAGGCCTGTCATCTTGCGCACGGCGGTTTCGAGCGGGAACAGGCCGCGCTCGCGGGAGAATTCGCCGAGCACGCGCGGGAACGTACCCCACAGCCGCGGGTGCGGGCGCATGTCGTTGGGCAGGCCGTCGGAGCCGACCGTCGTCAGTTCGTGGCGCATGATGCGCTCGACGTCCGCTTCGTCCATCACGAAGTAGATCGCGCCAGCAGGGCGCAGCGCATCGATCGCGGCGTCGATGGAATCGCCGAACAGTGGCAGCAGTTCGGCGAATTCACGGCCCGCGAGCTCGGGATGCGGCTTCGACCATGCGAGGAGCACGCGGGACGACTGGCGGATGCGATCCGCGCGCAGCATCGTCGACGTGGCGGGATACGGGTGGCAGTCGAGGCACAGCGGTTGCCGTGCGCGCTGCGCATCGATATGCGCGAGCGTTTCGACCGAGCGGCCGTGGTTCGCCTTGCCGGCCACCTTGTGATGCGACAGCACGACGCGCACGTCGAGCGCAAGACCGATCGTGAACGCTTCGTCGAGCGACGCAATGATCGCATCGGTTTCGTCGCGCAGATGCGTCGCGAACACGCCGCCCGTCTCGCGCAGCGGTGCGCACACGTCGATCAGCTCGTCGGTCGTCGCGGCCGCCGCGGGCGGGTAAAAGGTGCCCGTCGAGACGCCGAATGCGCCGGCCGTCATCGCCTCGCGCACGTCGGCCGCCATCGCCGCGATCTCCGCCGCGTCGGCTGCGCGTCCGAGATCGGCCATGTGCCGCACGCGCAGCGTCGAGTGGCCGATCAGGGCCGCCGTGTTGACGGCGGCGGGCGTTGCGTCGAGCGCGTCGAGATAGGCGCGAAAGGACGGAAAGCGAAACGACTGCCATGCGCCCAGCAGGTCGAGCGGTTGCGGCACGTCGCGTTCCGCGAGCAGCGGCGCGAGACTGATCCCGCAATTGCCGGCGATCACCGTGGTCACGCCTTGCGCAACTTTCGGCTCGACGTCGGGATCGGTCAGCACGAACGCATCGTCGTGCGTGTGGCTGTCGATGAAGCCCGGCGCGACGACCAGGCCGTTCGCATCGAGCGTGTGCACGGCGGTTGCGCCGCTCAGGTCGCCGATCGCGGCGATGCGCTCGCCGGTCACGCCGAGATCGGCCTCGAAGCGCGCGGCTCCCGTACCGTCGATCAGTTCGCCGCGGCGCAGGATCACGTCGAAATGCATGGTGGCTCCTCCAGAATCAGCCCGGTTCCGTCGTTCATGTTCGCCACCATCGTCACCAGCCATTTTTCGGGCGTCCAATGCCGTTCGGCTCACGATTCATGCGAAACCGGCATCAATGCGGTGACGCCACGCGGCCCGCGGCGTTATGCGAACGCTGCCTTCACCAGCGCATGGAGGTCGCTCGCGAAGCTGGACATCGAGATGGTGCGATGCCGCACGATGCCGACCGTGCGGTCGATCGTCGGGCTCGCGATCGGCACCGTGCGTACCGCGGGCGAGCCGTACGCACGCAATGCGCTCTCGGGCAGGATCGCGCATCCGACACCGGCTGCCACGAGCGCGGCGACGCATGAGATGTGCTCGACCTCATAGAACCACCGGGTTCGCACCGCCTCCTGGCCCATCAGCATTTCGAGCAGCAGACGGTTGCCGCTGTCGCGGCCGCCGATGATCAGCTTCGCGTGCCGCAATTCGCCGAGCGTGATGGCATCCGCGCGTGCCAGCGGATCGTCCTCGTGGACCGCCAGCACGTAGCGGTCTGTGAATAGCGGTTCGAACAACAGATCGTCGTCGTCGCCCGGGTGCAGGCTCACGCCGAACTCAGCGATGCCCGCGCGCACCTGCGACAGTACGAAGTCGTGATTGCCGTCGAGGATCTGCACGGCGACCTGCGGATACTTGTCCGAGTAGTGACGCAGTACATCGGGCAGCGTTTGCGCGACGACGGTCGGGATCGATGACAGCCGCACCTTGCCGTAGCGCTTTTGCGCGATTTCCTGGATCGACGACAGCATCATCCCGAGCTGTGCGATCTGCTCGCGTGCCATCGGCAGGAACTGACGACCGACGCCCGTTAATGTCACGCTGCGAGTGGTGCGCTGGAACAACTCGACGCCAAGCGTTTGTTCGAGCTTCTGGATCCGGCGCGACAGCCCCGGCTGCGTCAGGTGCAGCTTTTCCGCCGCGCGATGAAACGTGCCGAGTTCCGCGACGGCGACGAACGCTTCGAGTTCCGAGTTTTCTATTTTCATGACGCTCCAATGTTCGGGTCGGCTCCGGCATTCCGGCGGGTGGCGGCAGGACGCACGCGTAGTCATTTTCGGCGAGGCTGATTCATGGCCTGCCATATTGCCCCGTATGGCCGTCGAGCGTACACGCATTGCCGATCACGACGCCTGACGCAGACGAGGTCCTCAAAAGCTCGCCGCGATCGATAACCTGACGCGCCCGGACGTCCAATCCACTGATCAATGTGTTGGCGTCGTGACTGGATCGACGTCGGCTAGCGCGTTCGCTCGTATCGATGCGTAGAGCCGCGATTCAACATACTTTCCGATGTTATTCGCGGGTGTATCCCACTGGTTTGGGATACGAATTTTTACCTAAGATGGAAGCATTCGTGCGCGTGATACGGTGCTTGCATGCGCATGCAGGTAAGCGGTAGCGCCGGGAACGACTGCAGCAGATGTTTCCATCATGGATGCGAGTGTGTGCGCGGCGGCTGCGAGTCATGCAGCCGTATCGACGCCAGTGCGCGCGGCGGCAATCGCTGCGCATACGGCGTCCGGCCGACCGGGCCGAGTCGCCACGTTACGCCGCGCGTTCGTCGCAATCGTTTGCGTTCTGAGCGGTGCGCCGGCCGTCCTCGCCGGGGCGTCCGCCGATACGGAAGATCCGGGCGAAACCGTGCGCATCGCCGCTCCCGCGCCGGCCGCCAGTCCTGCCAGTCCCGCGATTTCCTCACACGACTCCACCGTGCGCCAGGTCGTGCTCGGCATCGTGAGTTTCACGCGCTGGCCGTCGACACCCGTTCGTCTGCATTTGTGCGTGACCGGTCGCCCCGACTACGCGGCTGGCCTGACCGACACGTTGCAGGCCGGCTCGACCGTGCTCGACGTGCAGCGCGTGCGCTTCGACGATCCCGCGCTCGGCCTCGCATGCGACGTCGTCTATCTCGGCACCCTGGGCGACGATCAACGAGCGCGGGTGAGAGCCGCGCTGGCGGGCCGCCCGGTGCTGACGATCGCCGAACACGACGAATCCTGCACCGCGGGCGCCATGTTCTGCCTCGCCGTCGATGGCGAACGCGTGACGTTCGACATCAATCTCGACGCCGTCGCGCGCAGCGGCGTGCGCGTGCATCCGAACGTGCTCAATCTCGCGCGACGGCCGCTGACGCCATGACACGCTCCGCGCCCCCCATTTCGTCTTCACGCGTGCTGCGCCCGACGCTGCAAAGCGTGCTGCGTCGCGCGCATTTGCGCCTCGCCTTCGTCGCGGTTGCGATGGCCGCCGTATCGCTGATCGTCGTCGCCGTGATCGCGTTGCGCGCGTATGCCGGCAACAACCTGAACCTGCTGGCCCGTTCGCTCGGCTATACGGTCGAGGCGGCGCTCGTGTTCGGCGACCGCGTCGCGGCAAATGAGGCAATTGCAACCATTGCCAACGACGAGGACGTCGCGCAGGTGGTCGTCACCAATGCCAGGGGACAGTTGTTCGCCACCTGGAAGCTGCCCGCCGAAGGCCGGATCGCCCGGCTTGAGCGCGGTGTCGCCGATCTCGCGCTGCCCGGGCCCGTGACCATTCCGGTGATGCATGACGGCATCGTCGTCGGTCAGGTCATCGTGCGTGGCCGCGGGCATCAGTTCTTCGGATTCCTGCTCGGTGGCATCGGCGGCATTCTCGGCTGCCTGGCCGTCAGCGTGCTCGGCGCGTATGTCAGCTCGAAGCGTCTGCTGCGCAACATCGTTGCGCCGCTGCGCGCGCTCGCCGGCGTCGCGCATGCGGTGCGGCGCGAGCGTGCGTTCGGGCGGCGCGTCGAGCCCGCGGCGATCGCTGAGCTCAACCAGCTCGGCGACGACTTCAACGCGCTGCTCGACGAATTCGAAGACTGGCAGAACACGTTGCGCGACGAAAACGCATCGCTCGAACACAAGGCGACGCACGATGCGCTCACCGGGCTGCCCAACCGCGCGCAGTTCGAGTCGCGGCTGTCGGTGGCGCTTTGCGATGCCGTGGTGACCGGGCAGCGGGTCGCCATCCTGTATCTCGACTGCGACCGCTTCAAGGAGATCAACGACTGCCTGGGCCACGATGCCGGCGATGCGGTGCTGGTCGGTGTCGCGGGGCGGCTGCGCACGCAGGTGCGCGAGACCGATCTGGTCGCGCGCCTGGGCGGCGACGAATTTGCGGTGATGCTGGGCACTGTGCGCGAAGTGGAAAGCGTGTGCCGGATCGCCGACGAGATTTTGTCCGGCATGGTGCCGTCGATCGAGCTGCCCGACGGACGCATGGTGGCCACCATGATGAGTGCCGGCGTGGCGCTGTATCCCGATCACGCGTCGGACGCGAACGGCTTGCTGCGGGCGGCGGATGCCGCGATGTACCGCGCCAAGCGCACGCGGCCGGGGACGTGGCAGTGGGCGGAAGGCGTTGCCGGGCGGGTTTGATGTCTATCGTTTCGCGCCGCGGACGAGGCCGCGGCGGCGGGATAAGAAGCGCACGCGGCGCGGGCGCATACGAAGGGGACGATGATGAAAAGCTCGTTGCCGGTGAGCATTGGGAGGCTGTGCGTCGGAAGCGCGGTGCTGCTGTGTCTGTTGCTTGGCGGGTGCAAGACGCCGCCGCTGCATCGGGGGCTCACGCATACGCAGGTCACGGCGCTGAAGTCGGCCGGGTTTCAGGAGACGGGGCAAGGGTTCGAGTTCGGGTCGAGCGGGCCGATTTTGTTCGATTTCGACCGGTATAACCTGAAGCCGGATGTGAGGCGGATCGTCGAGCGGATCGGGAGGACGTTGAGGTCGGCTGGAATCAATGGGGTGAGGGTTTATGGGTACTCCGATGACGAGGGGACGGTGGCCTACGATCGGGAGCTGTCGCGGCGGCGGGCGGAAGTGGTGGCGATCGAGCTGGTGGATGTGGGGCTGGACGGGAAGCGGGTTGCGGTCATAGGGAAGGGGAAGAGTGATCCGGTGGGCGATAACCGGACGCCAACCGGGCGCGCGCAGAATCGGCGGGCGGCGATTGTGGTTTCGCCGCGGTGAGGGGGCGTTTCGTGCGCTGCCGCGCGGCGATTTGGAGTTGCCGTCTGGCGACACACCAAACCGACGGACAAGGCGCGGACACCGACCCCGGCCCCGGGTGAGACGCCAGAACCGCTCCACGGCGTCGAACTCCAGCTGACCGATCGCGACGGCCGGCCAGCCGATCCGGGCAAGCGCAAGCTGGCGATCCGGCTTTCCTGTACGCAAGGCGACCTGTCCGGGATGCAGGCGTGCGAACTGGCGTTGGCGGAAGGCGACCCGGTGGGCGCGATCATGCTGCTGAACCGGCCGACCCGGAGCCGGCCGCCGGTTTTCCGCTACGGCGAACTGTGGGATTTGCTGTCGCTCCTCGTCCCGCAGGCGGTCCGGCTGGACAACGGCGGACTGGCCCAGCTTCGGCGGCTTTGCGTACGCTGGGCGGAAGGCTCCGTCGACGCCGGTCGGCGCTTCGATGCGCTCGTTTCGCTATCGACCGCGCGTGTACGGTGCTGGCTGCCCGGCAAGCCGGCATCGGCGTTCGTGTCGGGACTGGAAGTGCGACTGGTCGTGGACGAGCAGCGTTTCGCCGGATTCAGCCTGGGTGGGTTCGCGCACGTGATGGACCGGTTTTTAGCGCCGTACGTGCCCGTCACCAGCTTCGTGCAGGTCGTGTTCTTTTCAGCGCAGACCGGAGCGCTGCTTCGGCGCGGACAACCGTGCCCCGGCCTTCAGCCGCTGGTCTGATTTCCGATTATCGGGGTGCGAACGAAAACGTTTGCGCGGCGCTTTCGCGCGGTCGGGTTTTGACCTACATTATCGAGGCCTCGGCCTGGGAAACCGGCCGATAGAACCTGAGAACATAAGCAAGGAACAAGAATGAGTTTCGCTCCGAACGGGGGTATTCCCAACGGTTTGGGCGGTGGTGCGCTCGGATCCCTGAGCGCGTTCGGCGGCCTTGCCGCGCCGATCGCGTCGAGTGTTGCCGGGAGCGTTGGGCCGCTTGCCGGCCTGGCCGGGCACGTCGACACCGTCCAGCGCGCGATGCAGCTCGCGCAAACCGGTTTCTCGCTGATGGACAAGACGCCCGGCGCGATTGCCGAGGCGATCAACGGCGCAGCCAACCCCGCGCGCCTGACCCAGCTCAATCGTTACGTGACGCTCGATACGCCGCTTGGCCCGGACGTGCTGCTGGTGAGCGCGGCCGTCGTCGACGAGTACGTGAACCGGTTGCCGGAAATCCATCTCGACCTGCTGTCGCATCGCCACGACCTGCGCCCGGACGACCTGATCGGCCAGCAGGTCAAGATCCGGTTCGACCAGCAGGCGCGCTTGTCGACGCTCGAGCGCGTCGTGGCAGCGGGCACCGGCGAGAACGACCGTTACTTCGACGGCTACGTGGCGTCGTTCGACCGGGCCGGCAACCCCGGGAATGTCACGCAGTATCACCTGACGGCCGTGCCGTGGTTCTGGTTCCTGACGCGCTCGACCGACTGCCGGATTTTCCAGAACAAGACCGCGCAGGACATCCTCACCGAGATTTTCCAGGAGCACGGGTTTTCCGACTTCGTGTTCGATATCCGGACGAGCCAGAAGCCGCTCGAGTACGTCGTGATGTACCAGGAGTCTTACTACAACTTCTGCGCGCGGTTGATGGAGCAGGAGGGTTTGGTCTGGACGCACCGCTACGAGAAGGACAAGCACTTTCTCGTGATCGGCGACACGAACCTGCTGTTCCGTCCGATCGACGGGCTGGCCACCGTGCCGTTCGCCGCGACCGAGGCGAGCGAAGACAGCGGTATCGACCAGTTGCACGAAGGCCGGCGCTTCGGTGTCGGCAAGGTCACGTTTCGCGACTTCAATTATCAGAATCCGTCGTCGCCGCTGATGCTGGTGGAAGCCGAGCCGCAGAACCTCAAGCATGCGCGGCTCGACGCGACCGAACGGTTCGAGCACCAGTCGCTGTACGACCACGGCGACGACGGCAATCGCTACGCGCGTTTCGCGATGGAAGCCGAAGAGGCGCAGGCCCATCGCTATACCGGCGGCGGCTATGCGTGGCGCATGACGACGGCCGGCGCCGTGACCGTGGCGAATCATCCGGTCCTCGAGAACAACCAGGAATACGTGATCCTGCACGTGCGTCATGAGGCGGTGAACGACTATACGCAGCACAGCGCAAAACTGCCGTACCGCAACAGCTTCGCGCTGTTGCCGAAGAAGATTCCGTACCGCGCGCCGCGTGCGACGCCGAAACCGGTGATTCACGGCACGCAGTCGGCGATCGTCGTCGGCCCGAAGGGCGAGGAGATCTATACGAACGGGAGCGCGGTGAAGGTGCACTTTCCGTGGGATCGACGCGGCAAGAAGGACGGCTCCGACTCTATGTGGGTGCGCGTGTCGCAACCGTGGGCGGGCGACGGCTGGGGTGCGGCGGCGATTCCGCGGATCAAGCAGGAAGTGCTCGTGGCATTCAATCAGGGCGATCCGGACAACCCGGTGATCGTCGGCCGCGTGTTCAACGGCGAGCAAGGCAACCCGTATCACGGCGCGGGCGGCCAGACGATGGGGATCAAGAGCCAGACGCATAAGGGGCAGGGGGGCAACGAGTTGCTGATGAGCGACGTCAATGGTGCGCAGATGCTCTACATGCATGCGCAGAAGGACATGCATACCGTTGTCGAGGACGCGCAATGGACTCAAGTTCTTAAAGGCGACCGGACCGTCGAGGTCGGGAAGGGCAACCATACGACATCCATCGCGGTCGGCAATCTGTCGGACGTTGTCGCGCAGGGCAATACGTCGCATCAGACTCCGCAAGGTGTGCATACGCTCGAAGCCAAGGAACTCTGGATCAAGATCGGTGGCGATGGCGGCACGCGGATTCACATGACGGCTGACTCGATCGACATTTATAAGGGCGAGTCGGTGATTCACCTCGACAATAGCAACATCAATATCCAGGCATCCCGAACCGACATCAATCCGAAGAACGGCTAACACCAATCAGGATAACAAAGCATGTACCAGATGCAAGAAGGCACGTTGGCGCTGCCCATGGAGTGGCAGGACAAGACGATGAACGTATTCGTGTCGGCGGCGACAGGTACGGAGGGCGTGAGTTTCGTGATCACGCGCGAGCGCCTGCCGTGGGGAATGAAGTTCGCCGAGTATGTGTCAAGCGAAATCCGGAAGGTGGCGAAGCAGGTGCCGGATTATTCCGAGGTTGCAAATGAAGATGCCACTGTGGCCGGGCGCGCCGCCCACGTGCACGAGTTTACGTGGGTGAACAACCATGCGCCGATTCACCAGCGGTTGACGATGGTGGAGTACGGGCACGTCGTCCTGATGCTGACCTTCACTGCGCCCGGTACGCTGAGCGACACCCAGCGCGAACAAATCGAGGCTGTGATTCAGAGCCTTCAGTTGCGCGATCCGATCTGAGGCTGCAATGTCGGACACGCCGAATTACAACGAGCCCAGCGGCAGCGCACAAGAACGTCTCGATCAGATCGCCAAGCTGGAAGACGGTGAAGCCGCCAAAGCGGCCGAGCAGCCGTTTTACGAGAATCTCAACTATGGGATGCTCGGTGCCGATGCAGGCCTGACCGCGATTGAGGGGACCGCCGCCGGGTTGGGTGCGGCGGGTACGGCGTTGGCAGGCGGTGCAACTGGTGGAGCGGCATTGGGCGCAGGTGCGGTCGCCGCGGGTACGGTGATGCTGCCGCTCGCGATTGCAGTCGGCGGAGCTTGGGCGCTCGACAAAGTCGGTGTTACCGGCTGGCTCTCAAAGGAGTTTACGCAGGTCGGTGACGCACTTGGCCTCACAATCGGCCGCGGCGATCCACACCCCGCATGCATTGGCGACCGGATTGCACACTCGTCGGGCTTCATGGGAATCCTCGCCGGTATCGCCGTGGGGGTCGCGATCGGCGTGGCGGTGGCAGCCACCGTGGCGACGGGAGGACTCGCCGGGGCGTTGATCGTCGGGGCGTGCTTGGCGGGCGGCCTGACTCTCGGTGGCGCACTTGCGTCTGCCAGCCAAAGTATGGGCAGTAACTGTGGTGAGATTGTCACCGGCTCGGGCGATGTGTACTTTGAAGGCAAAAAGGTGGCGCGCGTCACGGACCTGGTGAAATGCGATCACCATTCCGGCGTGCCGCAGCCACTCGTCGATGGCAGCAAGACAGTGTTCGTCAACGGCCTGCCGCTGGTACGGATCGGTCACGAGACTCACTGTAGCGGCAAGGTCAATTCGGGGCGCAACAGTATCTGGATCGACAAGACGACTGGGCACTATGGCCCGAAGAACCCGGAGTTGACCGCGACTCAGGAATTCCTGGCGGGGTTGCTCGGCGGGGTTGTAGGCGGCGGAGTCGGAAAATTTGCCGGCAAGGGGATGCGCGAAAAATTCAGGCCGGAGCCGACCCGGTCCGCTGAACAGACGGGCATCAGGGACGAGAACCGACCGAAGTGCAAGGATCCGGTTGATCCGGTATCCGGTGAAATGCTGGAAATCCGCATGGACCTCGCCATTCCCGGCGTCCTGCCGCTTGAGTTCAAACGACGCTATCGGACTCGGTCGGACGATCATGGATTGCTCGGTCACCGCTGGTCGGACAACTGGTCGCAGCATTTGACATTCGGCGGTGGTCGCTTCGTCAGATTTCACGATGGAGCGGGTCTTGCGATCGGCTTCGACGCGCCGGACATGGCGCTCAACGGCATCAACTTGCGCGAACCGCGCTATCGGCTGGTCGGAAGCCGACTTGAACCGCGGATCTTCGATCGCGATACGCGGCAACTGCGTATTTTCACGCCTCTTATCGACGGAGGGTCTTCGCGCCTCGAGCGGATCGAGGACCTCGACGGTAACGCAATCGTTCTTTCCTACGATCCTGCTGGCCGTTTGAGTGGCATGGCCCATAGCGATGGCTATCGGCTTGAGATTACCTATCCCGGGCGCGACCGGCGGCTGCAACGGATCGTCCTCCACGATGCGGACGGGAGTTTCCGAACACTCGTGGACTACGACTACCAGAACGGCATGCTTACCCACGTGGCGAGCTTCCAGTTTGGGCAGTTCCATTACGCGTACGATGCGCACGGCTGGATGACCCAATGGCGGGATACTGACCAGACCGAAGTCCGATATCAATACGACACCGCCGGCCGAGTAGTCGAGACCGGTACACAGCAGGGCTATCACACGGGCCGGTTCATCTACGAAGCCGGCCGCACTCGCGTGATCGATGTCGACGGCGAATGGACCTACAACTATGACGACGAAGGTCTTGTAACGGCCGAAACCGATCCGCTTGGCCATTGCACTCGCTCGGAATGGGAGCTCGGTCGTTTGATGGCACGGACCGATCCGCTTGGACGACGGACCGACTATCGCTATGGCGATCACGGTCAGTTGATTTCGATAGCTGACGTGTCAGGGCGAGCGACCCGGCTGGAATATGATGCCGAGCAGCGCTTCACCGGCGCTACGCTGCCCGATGGTAGGCGGATCAAGCTCGACTACGATCATCGGAGTCGATTAATTTCGCGCACCGAGCCGGATGGCACCACGACGACCTACCGCTACGGATCGAACGGTGAGCTGTTGCGCATCGTTGTCGGTGACCGCGAGACGCGCCTCGACTACGACGAGCGGTTACGACTTGCCGTCATCGAACTGCCGACCGGTGCGCGCTTCCGGCGCAAGATCGACGTGTTGGGCCGGGTGCTGCAGGAAACGTCGCCCGATGGCCATGTGACCCGCTTCGACTATGCCGATGGACCTGACAATCCGCGAGGTCTGCTGAGCGCGGTTACGCGTCCCGATGGCTCTGTGTGGCGAACCCGATACAACAGCGAGGGTCTGCCGGTCGAATGGACCGATCCGCTCGGCCGTACGATTCAGCGAGCGTATGGTCCGTTTGATTTGCTCACGGCGTCGATCGACGCGGCGGGACATGCCACGCGTTTCGAGTACGACCACGCGACCCGTTTGACGAAGGTCATCAACGCCTTGGGTGAATCGTACACATACTGCTACGACGCGGCCGGTCGTCTCGTGGAAGAGATTGATTGGGGAGGCCGCGAGACTCGGTACGAGCGCGATCCTGCTGGTCGCCTGATAACCAAGACGTTGCCGGACGGTGGTCAGTGGCGCTATTCGTACGATGCGTACGATAGGCTCGTCCAGGTAGACGCGGGTGACGTGGGGCTTGCCTACCGTTACGATGCGGCCGGGCGACTGGCATCGGCGGAAGTTCGAGGCGAGCACCCTCACGTGACCCGCTTTGCTTACGATAGGAACGGACGGGTGATCGGCGAGGATCAGCATGGCGAACTGTTGCGGCACGTCTACGATCCTGCTGGACAGCGGCGCGTGCGGATGACGCCTCGGCGGGAAACGGAGTATGCATATGATGCGTTGGGTGCCGTGACACAGGTGGGCGGTCTAACGATTCAGCGCGACAGCCTGGGACGGGAGATCGGTCGGCGAGCGGGGGAGTTTGTTGCGCAGCAAGACTACGACACCCTCGGCCGAATTCGCCGACAAATCGCGGGCCCTACCGTAGCGTTCGACGCCTTGCAAACCGATCCAGCCCGTGCGTTCGAGCAATTGACGCGGCAGGTCTATCACTACGACGCGGCCGGACAACTGGAGCGGATCGATACCGACGCCGATAGGCTCACATACCGGCGTGATGCACGTGGCCAGATCGTCTCAGTGGAAAGTCTGCTACAGACTGCCGAGCACTTCCGTTACGACGCGGTGATGAACATTGCCGCGCATGGGCGGCAAGCTCCCGTGGATACGCATCATTACGGCCGAGGGGGCTTGCCGGAGCGAATCGGTTATGCGCGCTATCGGTACGACGCACGCGGCCGCACAATCGAGAAGACCCTCGAACAGCCCGGGTTTCGGCCGAAGACGTGGCAATACACGTGGGATGGCCTCAACCGGATCGTAAAGGTCGTGACACCCGACCGTGGCGTTTGGCTATACCGCTACGATGCCTTCCATCGCCGGATCGAGAAGCAGCAACTCGGCGGTCGCGAAGCAGTGAAGTTGCTCTGGGACGGTTCGACGCTAGCCGAGCGCTGGATTGAGCAGCGGGACGGTACGACGGGACAGGTGGCGACGTGGCATATCGAGCCAGGAAGCTTCTCCCCCTTGGCACAGGAGACAAATGATGGTCTCTACCCTATCTTGACCGATCAGGTTGGTCGGGCGAAGGCGGTATTCGACGTGCGTGGCAAGACGGTCTTCAAAGTGTCTCATACGCTCTGGGGGAGAGTGATGCAGGTACGAGGCGCCGCTAACGACGACGATGCCGTATCGATCGATGCGACATTGAGGTTTCCGGGACAATGGTGCGACGAGGAAACCGGCCTGCACTACAACCTGCATCGCTATTACGACCCGGACTCAGCGCAGTACCTGAGCGTTGACCCGCTCGGACTTGCAGGCGGATTCCGGACCCAGGGCTATGTTCATGAACCCAGCCAGTGGGTCGATCCGTTCGGTTTACAGCAATGCCCGGAACGAGAAGTCAATGGAACGAAGATATACGGCAAGGGGCAAAAGGACGGAACACCTGGACACGACCAGTTCTCAGAAGTGGTCGCTAACAAGCTCGCGATGAGTGGGAAATTCAAGGAAATCTATCTGAACCGATCCTACAATTTTGCGAGCGACAATGCTGTTTCGGCGCGGCGCCCCGATATTATGGCTGTAGACATTAATGGGAGAGTGCATGCCATCGAAATGGCGTCCCGGACCGATATGGGTGCGAAATTGCGAACGCTAACGACGCGAAACTATGACGCGATGCAAAATCTTCCACCGAATGCGCGAGGGGATATTCTTGTGTTTGAACATCCGTATGATGCGCAATCGATAAAGACTGATCTGGATAATTTAATATCGGGAATCTGAGAAAACATGAGCACAGGCATCGTAATTTACGGGACTGATCCGGCTCAGACGGAGCCCGCTCTGGAAGTCGCTGAAAACCTCTTTCTTCAGTTTGGTGAAAAAGCGAGCACGGCGATTTTTCTGGAGTTCGTTGTTCGTGACGGGGAGAGGATTATTGAAGATCGTGAAATATCTCTCTCTGACTTGAGAGAGAAAGTTTCGACTGGGGAAGTCACTGCATTCCAGGTTTTTGACGGCGGAGAAAAGGGGGGCGCTCCGGCTATTTCATTCGGTTGCAATGTTCCGGAATTCGGAGGGCTGTCATTTATCGATGTACAGATCGATAGGTCAGTTTGTGAGATAAATGAACAGATAGAGGCGTTTCTGGAAAATGTTGTGGCGAATTTGAGTTGTAAATACGCCATCGCTTACGATGCGGAAAAATCGTCCGTTGCATATAAGTATTCGACCGGCGTCAATTTGGTTAAAATTTTCCCTTTTGAAAATACGTCTCTTTTCACGAAGGAGCTCCCCGGTAGGGTGCCGGGATCGGCGAGTTATGAAAGAGTGAAGCTCAGAATGATTTATCCGTTGAATGTACTCAACGAGGAGCACTTGGGAATTCGCATCAACGATCTTTCTTTGAGGGAATGGATTATATCTGACTCCTCTCGGGGATCCCTGAAGAGCATTCCAAACGACATGTGGCTCTGGGCGGTCAATGAGATGAACTTGGCTGAAATAAACAACGCCTGCGGAGAGGCGGGGATATTGATCGCCTGGCAAAAGGCGCCCGCGAATAGGCCGGCGCGAAAATTGCCGTGAGTTCATTTCCCGAATGGCGTGAACCTTACGCGGTTCGGCCGGTTTCGCATTCGCGTGCGATGGAGAATGTGTTTCCCGTTGTCAAGGAGATGCATGCGTTTCGGTTGATGTGATGTCGATTAAATCAATCATTGAGATCATCAAATCCGATGGCGGATGCCAAGTGTTGCCGGTGAGTGGTGCTCTTCCGCTCCTGCCAAACGCGGATATGGCATACCCGAATGATCTCGTAGAGTTCTACAGCCTTTGTGGTGGCGTCATTTTGTTCAGGGCGGGAAGGAGTAATATCTCGTTCAAGATATTGCCCGCCGGCGAGGTGCTGCAGACCAATATGCTTATTGTGGGTGAGCCTTGCGAGGATGACATTTCTTTTTCATGGTATGCCGTCTGCAAAACGGATAATGGAGATTTCATATCCATTGATACGTCCAAAGAAAGAAGTGGAAGGTGTTACGACAGCAATTCAGAAATTCACGGTGTGGCTGGAAGTTGTCCGATCATCGCGCTAAGTTTTTCAGAATTGCTTTGCTTGCTATATAGAAGTTCAGGGATAGATGTTTTTTGGAAAACGAGAGATTACGGCGACGCTTATGCGTGATGTTAGATGGGAGTTTCAATAAGTCCGCTGGGTAGGTCTCCGTGCTCGTCCATTATTCGTATTCGTATTCGTTTTGCGTTGTGTAGTAGTTCGGTGAAGCCGGGTTGCACAGTTCGCCCGGTCGCCTGCGGTTGTTTTTCTGCAGCCGAGTTGACCACGTCAGCGTTGCGGTCCTGTCGACGGCCTTTCATCAGGCCCACGCTTTGGGAAGCGTGGGCTTGTGTTTTTCTGGATCGCGACTGCGACCGCATCAAGGGCAGCGATTTGAGATGCGGCAGCCGCGCTGCACATCGACTCAATTCGTGCGGAGGCGGAGCAGCCGATCGGCTAGTGTGGCGCGAACAACTACTTCCGGCCCGTGATCGCTGCTGAACCGGCGATAGAAAAGGCGCGCAGACAGCACGCTTGGCCTGGTCGAATTTCACCCGCGCAAATGTGAATCCCGGCGCAGCGTGCGACCGTACCGCGCATAGCTGCACTTCAAGCCAGTAGGGCAGCCACCACCGACCACCCCCAACCATCACCAAGCGATATTGCAAGAAGACCGCGCCGTCCCAGCACCGCCCGTAGCCGTGCAATGCGAACCTGCGCCGTTGTCATAGAACGTTCGCGTCTCCGGTTGCGGCACTGACGGATCGTACGGATTCGGCGCACCGCGTGGCCCACGAGCGGCATCGAAAGGTCGCGCCGGCGCATACGAGTTTCCGCCGCCCGGAGCGTATGACCCACTGGCCCGCAGATATTCATTCCAGTTCAGTTCACGCTGTTCGTGCCTGGGCAACGCGCGCCCGAAGCTGTCGCTCCCACCCGAACCGAGCGCGACGCGATTCGAAGGCCAAACCGAATCGCCGGATCCGTGTTCATCCGGAGACTGCGGCGCAAGCGTATCGCCCGAAACCCGCACCGGCCGCGTATCAGGCGTATCGAACGGACTACGTCCGAC
>Ga0105238_10003162_pt1 | contig 16420 bp, 18 predicted proteins | sample KBSC34metaG_FD_81526 | JGI IMG/M metagenome (GOLD analysis project Ga0105238, IMG submission 81526) | Corn rhizosphere microbial communities from Kellogg Biological Station, Michigan, USA - KBS C3-4 metaG | ecosystem: Host-associated > Plants > Roots > Rhizosphere > Soil | place: Michigan, USA... | reverse complement strand
TCCACCATCCGGCGGGAATGCTCATTGACGATGTGAAATACGTCTTGCAAGGGTCGGCCTCTGGCCTCTGCCTGCGACCACCCGGTCAGCCTCTCAGCGACTCCATTTAAAAACTCCACCCGGCCTTCGGCGTCGGTACTGATCACGGCATCGCCGATGCTCGCAAGCGTGATTCGGAGCCGCTCCCGTTCCGCGCGAATCGCCTCGGCTGTTCGCTGGCGTTCGGCTAAGTGGTCACGCACCTCATATTGGCGGCGGCGTGCCCGCAGGGCGGAATGAACAACACTGAGCAGTGTGCGCATCCGCACGGGACGTTCGACGAGGGTTGCATTCACCGACTCTCGAAAAGTGACATTGCGACGATCCATCCCCTCCCGCGTGAGAACTATGAGAGGAACATCGGACCAACTTGGTTGATTAGCAAGGGCCGCCGAAATTCGTTCGGCTCCATCTCCTGCAATCGCCTCGTCCGTCAGCAAGACGACTCCCGCTCCGCCAACAATTCCATCGCAGACCACATTCATGTCATGACATGGAACACCGAGCAGGCCTGATTCTTCGAGAAGTTCGCACGTCCGTGTTGCGTCCAGAAGTGTCGGCATCAAGACGAGCACGCGGTCTTTAGCTGGAGACATACGTGTCGGCATCTGATGCACCTCCTTTGCCGACCCCGCCATTTTCTCCCATCATCTTGGTCTCGCCAACATATTCGGGAGTGCCCGTCATAATTCCACGGAATCCGACGAGAGGATCACCTACTGATACTCCTGCCTCCGTGATTTGTAGCTCTCGTACCGTCCGTTGGTGCATGCCTGTGCGTTTTTTGAAGACACTTACCGCTTGGCGAATCGCGCCGAGCGCCTCGAAATACCGGAACAGCAGAACCGTATCGGCAAGATAACTGACGTCGATCTCACTGAGCCCGCCGACCATCAATCCATGCTGGGCCACGACCATGATAGTGATGACACCCTTTTGGTTGAGGTACGCGAACAACTCGTGCAAGTGAGTAATCAGAAATCGCTCTTCCGGCATCGCGTTCATGTAACCGTTCAAACTGTCGATTACGATGAGTTTTGTACCCGCTTCTACGACCCTGCGAACCTCGTACGCGAACGCGCCAGCGGTCAGCTCTGCGGCGTCGATCTGTTGTGCGTGAAGCTGCCCGTCGGCCTGGTATTTTCGCGGTCCTCCTGAAAGTCCGCGACACAACTTTTCGGACCGGTCGAACAGAGTATCGATGACCTCATCGAACGTGTAGACGGCAGCGCGTTCGCCTTTTCCGAGGGCAGTCGCCACATATTGCATAGCGACAGTGGACTTGCCGACGCCCGCAGGGCCAAGAAGAAGGGTCGTCGTTCCGGTCGTCAAGCCTCCTGCGAGCATCGCGTCAAGTGCGGGGATACCACTCTCATATGATGACCTCTCAAAACGTTCGTGGTGCTCAGCTGCCACGAGTCGCGGATGGACGACGACTCCGCCGTCAACGATCTCATAGTCGTTGTAGCCCTCACGAAAGTTTGCGCCCCGAACCTTCGTGACAAACAATCGACGTCGAGCTTTGCCGTATTCAGGAAGAGACCGCTCCATGACGATATTCGCGCCGACTAAACTTTCTGGCTGGATGTCATCGAAACCTGACGATCGATCATCCAGAAGCAATACGGTTATCTTCTTCTTTTTGAAAAAATGTTTGAGCGCCAGGAGTTGTCGGCGGTAGCGCAAAGAGTCGCCTGAGAGTAAGCGCAGCTCGGCGAGCCCATCGAAGACGACATGACGAGGATTGAGTCGCTCGACTTCACCGAGAATCGCCTTTGTCGTCTCTCCCAACTCTGTCTCGGACGGGTGGAATACAGAGGCTTTACCTTCGCCGACCTGATTTGCCGCGCTCTCGGTCAGGTCGCAGATCTGAAGACCGTCCATTGACCAGCCATGCGATGCGCACGCGTCCTCTAAATCTGCTCGCGATTCAGTCAGCGTGACGTACAGGCACGCTTCACCGGCCTTGAGTCGACCGAGTACATATTGCAGCGCGACGGTTGTCTTGCCCGACCCGGGATCAGCTTGGAGTAAATAAAATCCCTCACGCACGAACCCTCCACAGAGTACATGGTCGAGTCCTGGCACCCCCGATGGAACGTAGTCACGCGGCTTGCGCTTTGAAACGCTCATGATTGCCTCATTTGTCAAACAGTCGGCGTGTGGCTGCTGCGTCATTATTGGAGTTTGATCCCAAATCTTCCACCACTGTCTGGTCGTCAAATGCGCGAGGGTCTCGGGCGATAACGTGAGACCTCACGCCGTCCCAAAGGTCAATCTTCTTGTCTAATTGATCGCGCAACGATCAAGCCGATGTTCATGCGCGCCAGCTGCCATCCGGCAACAGTCGATTTTTGTCTTTAATCACAGTCAAATAATTGGGCGATGGGATGAGCAGACGCTGTGCCAAGTAGTGGCGTCGGCGAAAAACGCGATCGACATCATTTTTCGAGGCCGAAATCGCGTACTTGGGCACGCACTTCAAATACTGCAAATACTGCTTAAATGTCCCAAGCGATCGCACAACAGCATCTCGTTGTCGAGACAACAGAAGTTTACAGATCGGTGCCAGCAACGGGTGATGATTGTGCATGGCAGTTGGTTGTCTGCGTGCCGCTACACGCCTGATCGGAGCGCGATGGTTAGAACTTGCGCTAGCCATTGAGCTTCGACCTCGGAAGTGCACTGGATCGCAAATCCGCGTCGAGAGCCGTTTCCAGACCGCACATGGACGACTTCCTCGTCTGCAAAAACCTTTGGTAGCGCACCATTGGGACACGCCACCTGACCAATGACTCTTCCATCAACAGAGAGATGGAGCTTTGGGAACTGTCCCCACTTGCGAGCGAATTCAACGCGAATGGGGTGGCCCTCATTGATTGCCGCAACAACGCCGTTGGCATCCACGCTCGAATATCTCCTGAACGCAAAGAGCCAATAGAGCGATGATGCTGATGATGGTGAGCGCGTCATCACTCGGTGGCGGTCAAACATGAAGAGACTGACGGCCTGTTTCTTTTGACTCCAGTCCTACGAGGTGGAGTTACAGAGGTGGCGAGATCAAAAAGTGGCTACGTCGCGACGTCAAAACGCCGAACGAACGGCGCGGTCAGACTAGTTCATCAACTGTCTGGGACGCCAATCCGTAGGAGGTATTTCGAAAACAAGTTGACCGGGCATAATCTCATGAGTCACCGGCTGAAGTGACTCGAGCTTCAGCATCGGATCACCCGCGCGATCAATTAAACGTTGAGCCGCGGAGAGGGGGTATTGTGCGGTTGCAAGGGTTGTAGGAACCCCTGCAATCGATGCGCACCAGGAATTGTCATTTCCGCGATTAACAATAAGACGACAACTCCGCGGATACTCCAGGAACGAGTTGATCATTGTATCTCCTCCAGAACGAGGTGCAGAAAAGTCAGTGGATGGAAGGAATAGCCGCACTCAATGAGCGCGGCTATTGCCAGTCACGTTACTTCGATTCCGATTCAAGTCGTTTCCCATTCGGCGCCGCTTGTTTGATCGGAATAGATTGCTTTTTCGCTGACACGTTCTTCATGAGGCGGATTTGCAGAACACCGTTTTCGACGTGGGCATCCACATTTTCAGAAGTGACACAATCGTCCAACCGAATGCGCCGTTCGAAATCGCCAAATCGACGTTCGTCGTAGTGTGCTCCCTGGGCAGGCGCCTTCCGGCATGCCTTGATGCTGAGGAGGCCTTTCTCAATGTCCACATTCATGTCGTCAATCAAGACGCCCGGCAGGTCCATTTCGACATAGATCGTGTCAGCATCTTCCCAAATGCACACGGGCGCGAACGTCGACAGTGAATGAACGTTCAAGGGAGCCAAGCCGGCCTCACGGAAGACAGCTTGCAGGGGATCGGCAAACAACGCCGACACCCGGTTGTTCAGGGTCGTCATCATGTTGAAAATCTCCTTTTCGAGTGGAACACCGCGCCATCGGCAACTTCCATTTTGGCTGCCAAGTCGCGGTTTTGACTGCCAACAAAAAGTATGCCAACACGTTCGTGCCCGTGACAGTTGTGAGCAAATTCCTGTAGCTTAATGAGATAGATGCGACGGGGCTGGTCCTTTCCAAGAAATCGGAGCTGTCACATTTGCAGGCGATAAATTGCCTGTCGTGGTGAGTTCAGGCAGCTGACAATTGCCAAAATCGCCGCTACCAATGCCAGGGATGCCGAACAGGTTTTTGAGTCGTTCGCGTCGTTGATCCGTGGTGCGTGTATAGCCGTTAGCGATTAACGCCGTGTCGCTGCAGAAGATGCAAGCCAATCGGTATACAGTTGCACGGCATTGGGAACGTTTGGTATGTGGTCGTGCGGGAGAGGCAGTGATTTGCTTAAGTTCTCGTCATCCTGGTGGATTAAGTCGACTTTCCAAGATGCGGTGTCATCACGACGCGTGTATTTGACCGTTCCGCGATCGAATTGAAAGATCATTTCGTATGGATGTTCCATTGAGCTGTTTTTTCCGATCTTCGGTAGTCACGCAATGGCTTACGTTCCTGTGGCTTTCATTACTGCAACCTTGGCTACGCAGCCTGAGCCAAAATCGAGTTCCTGTTTGCCCAGTTTGATCGCAACCATGTGATACTCAACGGCCGTCGGCGAGACCTTGGCATATCCCAACGAATTGACGCAGTCGCCACTTGGAACAATCGGCCTACTGGTCAGTTCAGACGAAAACTCGACCCGGACTGTGAAATCTCGATCGACTTCGACGTGGATCGTTTCGGATCCTCGAATTGTAAACTGTTGTGGTGCATGGCCTGCCATGCCTGAGCCCTCCTGAGTGGCACGGAACGCTTAACGCAGTTCGAGAGGCCGACAACAGGAACCCCATGATTAGAATTGGGGCCGACTCGCTTGCTCACAGAAATTGTACCAATTTCAAGCTGACGTCGGGCGACTAAACTGGTTTATTCGCAATTTGATTGAAGTCAGATTCACATTGCCGACGTCTTCTGCCCCAAGGATTGAACCAGGAGACTGGGGACTGGAGACTGGGGACTAGTTGATCGCTTTCGTTCCCTTCTCAAAGCTAGATCTGACCGCGAGCATCAGAACTTGCGTGAGCCATTCAGCCTCTTCGTTGCAACTTCATTTGATGGCAGAGTTGCGTCCTGTGCCTTTGGCGGGACCTATACGAACGACTCTGCCATCGGCGACATCAACCCATTTCACTGGCCGTCGTTGATTCGATGCGAAGACGCGTGGTGCCAGCATTGATTTCAACGGTAGAGCCGTCGCGCAACCGGATCAAAAGGCTCGAAGGTCGTCCTTCAAGCAAGTGCTCAATTTCACCGAGATGGCCTGGAAACTCGATCCTCTGCTGATTGGATTCGACAGAGAAAATCTGGGCGACATCGATTGTCACACCATTCGAAAACGTCATTTTCTGCATAATTTAATGTCTTTCCAAATACTTTCTCAGCCGACGTGATCGTCATAGCGCAAACCCAATGCCGCATCATTGACAGATCGATTTAAGGGCCTTTTACGATTGAGGCGTATCAACTGACTGACGACGCTCGATGAATCTTTGCAATGTTCCTTTTCGACTTTCATCAAGGTGGAATGTCACGGAATGGACGCTACCATCTTCCTCCACTTCGTACGTGACTTCGATTCCATTCTTCTCTGCACATTGCCAATCTCGTTTTCCCCGTTGGCATGCAGCCCAATAACCGGGCTTCTTTAATTCGGCAATTGGCACCGTAGTTTCCGACACTTTACGAATCTCTTCAATCGAGACTATTGTCTGGAACTCCTCGAGGCGAAACATCCTCATCCGTAAGGCAATGCAGTATTGATTCCATTTCCGATCATTTGGCATGGTGTTGACTTCTGTTCCTCGAGTGAATTTGAACATATGAAGGCATGAATGGTAATACTCTCGGATTCATCACCGGACACATCATGCGGGGTTACAAGTGACGCCGGTCCATAACTGCATTGAGTCCGGGGCGTGCCACGCCATGACAACTCGTGAATTCGTAGGACCGTTGTTCGTGTACTGATTGGTACTCAGAAGGGCTTCACATCAACCAATAACAATCAGGGCCTTCTACATGTCCAGCCATTCTAGATGCCTCGCGCGACGGACAATGATTTCACACGAATCAGATTCGAGTCGTCTTTTGCGCGACAAACATCGGTGAATCAGTCAGTAATCGATGAGTCGTACGTGCAATACCAAATAGCCGCGTCCAAAAACGCCCTTGCCAGCCAGCCGCAGAATCGATCCTTCGTGGACGTGACGACTCACTTCAAGCAGAGAATCCGTACCGTCTGGGCGGCGGAAAGAAACTGTCTGTTGATCATTTATGTGTATACGGCGAAGCCAAATGTCGGCAAAGATATCTTCGCCGTTTGTTTTAACATCATTGAGATTCACGAATTCTGGAACATTCATCGTCAGGCGCCCTTTCTTGGCCTGTTGGTAATGCTCAAGGCGATTCAGTGGTAACACGATTCCCGGGAACACTACCAATCGTTCCCCTCGCGGACGTCACACAACACTTGCGTAAACTACGCACCTTAATATGATGCTGAAAAGCAGGTGAGTTCATATGCGGCTGGCGTGATTATGCTTGGTTATTCTGAATTGCCTTAAACTGATCAGCGTGCTTTAGCACATTATTATTCAGTCATGGGCTCCGATTGTCATTGTGGACCCGGCGAAACGCAGTCAGCGTATAAATGAAGAATTCTCTCTGCTAACCGCCGAGCATCGGAAGCATCCATCAGTCCGACGACATCCGCATTGAGCCCCGCAGACTTCAGCACGTCAGAAATGTCCTGCATCCGAGCTTGCAACCCAGGTGGCCATGCCTCCCTTTTCCCTAGAAATCCATCCAATGTCTGAATCGCAGCTGCGAGACGTTCTTTCAGAGTTCGATCGCCACAACACAATTCCAATGTGGCGTTCTTGATCGCCCGTTTGAGATTTTTGTCGATATTCGGCATTCTTGGTACAAACTAGCCAATTGGCTTTGACCGTGTCGCAAATCGTTTACACTATGTCGACGTCGGGCACTAACACCAGAAGACCTTCGACAACTGGTGAGAAACGACCGCTATTCCGATCGAGTAGAAACCATCGATCGGCTTCGCGCCAGACACTTTTAGGAGTCGGCTGGAGTTGGCAGCAATCGGCAGCCACAATTGCATAGCACTCGCCGAACATGCACGATCATTTTGCAGTTAGGACAGCGCTTTTCATATCGCTTCAGTTTATCGGCAGTCGGCTTCGTCGCTACGACTGCGGCAATTCGTGCAATGTGGAGTTTATCGGCGGCGCGACTGGCACATTGGGGATGAACGCCCGACATCGAGTAGCTCGGGTGTCCGCACACTGGGCAGGCAGGCCGATGCGGGAATGCAAAAATCGGCTCCGGCTTTCGATTCGACATGTCTCGCCTGGATTTCTAATTCCACTGAATAATGCCCTAAATTCACAGTGTGAAATGAGTGAGGACACTCTATTAAAGCCCCCCCGACTGAATTGAGCGCAGCCAGGCAGAACGCAAGTTCACCCGAGTCAACTTATTTCAAACAACGCCGAAAGAGAGAGCGACGTTGACGCTCCGACTGGACGCGCAGTTCCAAAGTCGAGCAACCTATCCTGATCGCACGGGCCTTTGATGTAAAGCGGCGTACTCGTAACGGGGTTGTCGTTCTGCGGAATCTCTCGAACAATGGATCATAACGTATTTGGGTAGGAAAAGCCATCGGATTCGGATAATTTTCACAGCAAGCCGTTTATACGCCTCAATTTGAAACCGGCATTCACGAAATATTCAGTCGTTGTTTAAGTAGCTTTATGTCTATCGAGTTAATCGCAACAGTCCCATCAGTGCGTACGCGACCTACAATCACGACGCCGTCGGCCTGCTGATCAATATCGTCCGTCTTAGAAGTGTCGTGGACAGCCACAGATCTGGAGAGAGTCTATACTAAACGTGAGCAAAACCTGTCAGGCTTTGTAGGTGTTTGTGCAGTTGTTTCATGTCACAAGAAATGTCGCATCGCTAAGAGCAGAAATGCGTATGCAAAACGTCAGCACGAACTTGAGAAACGTCAGCGAGCTGACGACAAGCGCCAGAAGCGCGAAAGAAAGGCTCGCAGCCGGATCAGAGTGAACGCCCCCCCCCAAGCTGCCCCTGTGGGCGTTTCGCCAGCGAGTTTGGATAATTCTCAGGAATCTGCCGGAACTGGCCTTTCCGACTGAGTACCGCCGTGCTACTCTTCCGATGTTAGTGCAGTGCTCCAGATGATTGTCTGGCTCGTTTCTTCGACCTGCGTTTTGAGTTGAGAGCTGCCTTTCTCCTCAATCTGTCGCAGTCTTGGCAACTTACTAAGTGTCCAAGGAAGTCGCGTGTATTAATGGGTCGTGGCTTGACTTACTGCGTGGCAAAGGCCGTTTCGAGCGTCTCTAAATACCATTGTTATTTGTTCCTTTAGTCGAGGGCGGCGCCGGTTGGCGTATTTGCAAACAACTGGTTAAGGCGATGTGATTGCTGAGGGGAATCTGCAGTGGTCTGCTCGTTGCTGCTGACGGAAGCAAACTACATTGTGTAGTTGCATGGTAACAAGGTTGGTGCAAGCGGATCAACCGCGAACTTGCGATGATGTTCGCACGGAACACCACAACATCTGAAGCAAAAAAGAGAGCGGTTAAGATTGCTGGAAACCAAGAGTCGCGTGCCGCTCCGAGACTCGCCGGACCCAGAATAGAATGTTTCGGTCCAATACAATCGCCGGTCTGATGCGAACTGCAAATAAGCACAGATTCCGGCCAACTTAAGGTAATTTCTCGAGTGACACAAATCTTCGTAGGCAATCTCGCCTACACGACGTCAGAGTGTGATCTACGCTCGACGTTTGAACGATATGGCCGGGTTTCTTCTGTCCGCATGGTTCAAGATCAATACTCAGGCAAGCCACGTGGATTCGCATTCATAGGCATGCCTTCATGGGATGATGCTGACGAAGCGATCACCCGGCTCAACGGCGTCAGCTTAGCTGGACGAAACCTTGTCGTTAACCAGGCGCAATCGGCATCGCAAACCGCGCCAAAACGAAAAATTGTGGACGCATTTTTGGACCTTCTGTAGTCAAGTCTGACGCGGCGCGCTCTTGAAGGAACCAACTGGCAGCGTTTTGGTTGCCCTAGTTCGATTGGCCAGAGCGCTTGTCGCGATGGCCGTTGTTTGAGTCCCGTTTCGCATCGACCGTTTCTTTTCGGATGCTAGGATGTCCAAATGGAACTTGTGAGCGTCCCTGACTTCGTGAATGCGTGAAATTATCCAGGTGCGAACCAACGGCCTTGGGGTGGGAGCATTCGATCTGATGAGACGCTTGTCACAGCCAGTCTAGCCTGCAGTAAACCAAATCGTCACGATCCTCGAAAATCTGCATGGTCCGGCACACTGACGGTAGGTGAGATTTGAACCATGGAAGTTCTTGCGTGCTCGTGAGTTGTCGCGATTCTCATTTTATGGCTGAAGAAAGTTGGCAGATCTTGGACTCGACCCGACCGTCTTGATCATTGACGTAAGGCATTGATTCAAAATGAAAAACGACTCAATGCGTGCGGACATCGAGTCATTTATTATGATCAAGCGGAGGGGGTGAGATTTGAACTCACGGGAGAGCAATTCGCGCATTCAATTTCTGGTGACGGACAAGTGAGTTGTCGACGATGATTCCTCGGGCACTTAATCCCATACGCGGCAGAAGCTCGAACCACCATGAAGCAGCTCATGAATCCCAAGGTTGATGAATATCTGCGTAGGACCGAGAAGTGGCAGAAGGAAATTGAGCGTCTGCGGACGATCGCTCTGGGATGCGAGTTGACTGAGGAACTCAAGTGGGGGCAGCCTTGCTACACGCTTCAGAACAAGAACATCGTGATCATCCAGGGATTCAAGGACTACTGCGCGTTCATGTTTTTCAAGGGGGCCTTGCTGAAGGACACCGAAGGCCTGCTGGTGACGCCTGGCGAGTACACTCAGGCGGGTCGACAGGTCCGCTTCACCTCTGTTTCCGAAATCGCCAAACTCAAACGCGTCTTGACGGCTTATATTCTCGAAGCGATCGCGGTGGAACAGGCTGGCCTCCAGGTGGCGCGGCGAAAGACTTCCGATCTGGAGATGCCTGAAGAGTTTCAAACGAAACTCGACGGAAACCCGGTCTTGAAGAGGGCGTTCAACGAGTTGTCGCCGGGGCGCCAACGAGCTTACCTGTTTTACTTTTGTGAGGCCAAACAAGCGAAAACCAGAGAGTCACGGGTGGCCAAGTGCACTGAGCAGATCCTGAGGGGCAAGGGATTACATGATTGACGGCGGCCACTGACTGGCGGGGCTGAAGGACCAGCCCGCTCCTGCCCTGTGGGATGCCTGCTTCGGAGAGGACACGACATTGTCGGGGACTCCAAAGTTCGTGGCACCCGTTGGACGGGGACATCTGCCCCAGGGTGGCCGCGGCCCGTTGTTCGCCCAGCGGGCAACCGACAACGTCCTGGTAAAACGATGAGGGTTGTGGCACCCGGAGGGCCTGAATGGCCCATTCAATGATCCCACTGCCTGTTTTTCGGGCGGTTTTGGATTCGAATCTCCCTGCCGAAGTACGACCTGGGTGGGGCTCTGCCCGCTTTGAGGATGTTGTCGTCTACTCTGGTCACACCGAGCAAAATCGACGTGGATGAAAGGAAGAATGGTTGCGAACACTGTGATCTTTCAGCGAAACTTCAGGTAGCGAGTATGGTCCACCTCACGTGCCAACGAGCACCCCTGCTGCGCTCAACTGCGGAAAATCACGATACAAGCACAATCTTCCTTCATTCGACACTTTGGCTGGCGATTTCTGATGATGAAGTGCCTTTCCAGAGTCCGTTTTCGCTGGCTGCCGGTTGGCTTGCTTCCGTTGGCTTTTGTGCTTCCGTTCGGCTGCCATTCGGGTTCAGGTCCTAAAGTGAAGGTTGAACCGGATCGTCCGTGGTTCGCGGACGTCACGGATGAGGTGGGGCTCAATGTCATTCACGACAGCGGGCCCAAGGGCGACTACTTCATGCCCCAATTGACCGGAGGGGGGGCCGCCCTGCTTGATTTTGACAACGACGGACGCCTCGACATTTACTTGATTCAAGGCGGCGGACCTGGTTCTCACTCGACCAATCGATTGTTGCATCAGAACGCGGCCGGAAAGTTCGAAGATGTCAGCGCTGGATCCGGTGTGGACATTGCCGGCTATGGGCAGGGAGTGGCGGTTGGCGACGTGAACAACGACGGATGGCCGGATATCCTGGTGACAGAATTTGGTGAAATACGCCTGTTTCTCAACCGCCATAACGGTACGTTCGACAATTGCACCAAAGAGGCGGGTCTCGATAACCCACTCTGGGCGATTTCGGCGGCATTCCTCGATTACGACCGAGATGGCTTCCTGGATCTGGTCGTTGTCAATTACGTCGAATACAACGCGGAAAAGGCCTGTTCTCATCGAGGCATTGGCAGGGACTTCTGCGGGCCATCCGCCTTCCCGGGTACAATTTCCAAGTTGTTCCGAAATCTGGGTCCCAAGGCAGGGGCCGACAAATCTTCGGTACGCTATGAAGACACGACATTCACCTCGGGTCTCGCCACAAAAGCCGGTCCGGGATTAGGAGTTGTTTGCGCCGATTTCGATGGCGATGGTTGGCCAGATATTTTCATCGCGAATGACGGCGCTCCCAATCATTTGTGGATGAACCAGAAGAATGGGACATTTGTTGAGGAGGGAGTCCTGCGAGGTATCGCCCGAAACTCGATGGGGCAAGCCGAAGCCAATATGGGAGTCGCCATCGGCGACGTTGATGGACAAGGCGACTTTGAGATCTTCGTGACACATCTGAGTGAGGAATCTCACCGGCTTTGGAAACAGTCGCCACGCGGTCATTTTCAGGATCAGACAGGGGCCACTGGTCTCGGAATGCCCACGTCCCACAGCACGGGATTTGGAACCTTGCTTGCCGATTTCGACCACAACGGTGCGGTTGATCTGGTCCTGGTCAATGGTCGCGTTCGCCGAGACAGTCTGGTTCCGGCAGCAACGGTCTCCGAGGAATTCTGGGTTCCTTATCGCGAACCAAATCAGCTTTATTCGAACGCTGGTAACAGTCGATTCATCAATCGGTCCAACCTTGAACCGGCGCTGTGCGGGATTCCCTCGGTCTGGCGGGGCGTCGCCAGCGGCGACGTGGACGGCGATGGTGCACTCGACTTGCTCGTCACCCGGCTGGATGGCTCGGTCCGCCTCTATCGAAATGTCGCTCCGAATCGAGGCCACTGGCTACTCGTTCGAGCCATGGATCCCCTGCTGGAACGTGATGCCTACGGTTCCGAGATTACTGTGAGCGTCGGTGAAACGCGTTGGACTCGATGGCTGAATCCTGCGTACAGCTATGCGTGCAGCAACGACCCTCGAGCCCATTTTGGCCTGGGTTCGGCCAATCATGTGGATTCAATCCGCGTGCTGTGGCCCGACGGGAAGAAAGAAATGTTTTCCGGCCGACGAACAGATCAGTCGATCGTTCTGAAAAAAGGCGAGGGTCAGCCTGCCACGGATTAGGCGGGGTCAGTCGTGTCGCAATCGCCCATTTTGGAAGTGTCTGCATGCAGCAATATGTCGCCAACGATGCCGCCCGGGAGAACTCAGTTCATGGCCTCGACTGACGAAAACTCATCTGATTCGAGCGAGATTGATAATTCGAGCGCCATTGAACAGGCACCGCGACCTCGCCGGTCGGTATTCAACCGAGACCTCGTGATCCTGTGTCTCTTTCTATTTTCCCTGATCGGTTATCAAGTCTGGTCGCGAATCTCGGCCCCTGTTCCCCCCGAGGTGGCGCTGACGGAAGCCGATCCGGATGTTGCGGAGGCAATTACAAGTGCCAGAAAACTTGTCCTCAGTCGTCCACGTACGGCGGACGCATGGGGTCATCTGGGAATGACGCTTCAAGCACATGGATTTAGTTCACCCGCACAGGCTTGTTACGCAGAGGCCGAAAAGCTCGATAACAGCAGTGCCCAGTGGCCGTACTTGCGAGCCACATGCCTCAAAGAGTTGGGATCGAACGAAGTTGTTCCCTGCCTCGAACGTGCCGTCAAACGGCGCGGACAGAGCTTTGTGCCTCAATTGGTACTGGGCGAAAACTTGCTGGAACAAAATCAAGTTGATCCGGCCGAGAAGCAATTCCTCGCAGTACTGGCAAGCGACCCGAAGAACGCGCGAGCTCATCTGGACCTGGGCCGCGCGGCGAGGGCTCGCGGCGACCTGCGGGCTACTGTTGAGCATCTCGAGCATTCAATCGCGATCGAGAGCAGGATACGTGAGTCGTACGACCTTTTAAGTTCCTCGCTCCATGCACTGGGCGAGAAAACACGCGCCGACGACGTACAACGTGAGGCCAACCTGCGATCCCAAAAGGCATCGTGGCCTGATCCCTACCTTGATCAGGTCTCTGAACGCGAAGTGGATCTGAGTGCCATTAGTCGCCGTGCTAATTTGCTGTTCGGGAAAGGCGACACCGAATTGGCTTTAAAAATGCTGGAACACGCCATGCTGAAACGCCCGGAATCCGCCTCCGCGAAAGCCGGGTTCGGCAGAATGCTGATGTTGTGCAATCGACCTGCAGATGCCATCCCGCAACTTGAAGACGCGCTGCGGCTCGATCCGAATATGTCGGTACCGAATTTTTACCTCGGTGCCGCGTTCTTCCAGCAAGGGAAGGATCACGAGGCGGTGAAAGCATTTCGGCGATCGATCGAACTCCAGCCGAACCACGCAGAGGCACATTACGAGTTGGCGCGGGTCCTTTATCGGCAACATGATCTCGAAGGAGCGACGCAATCCGCGCGGGAATCGCTCCGTTTCAACCCGAATTTCGCACGAGCGGCGCAGGCGTTGGGAGTGTTTCTGATCGAGCAAGGCAAACACGAAGACGCCGTCTTATACCTGACCCAGGCCGCCGCGCTTGCTCCTGACGACAAGGAGACGCAAAGGTTTCTTCGAGCGGCGCAAGCCAAGCTCATAGAACAGTCCGATCGTCATTGATCGGATTTAAGTCGGACATGTGCACGATTGTTTAAGAACTTGCCTGGCAGTGCATCATCAAAGCGCGGTGACATCCGGCAGCGCCTGACATCGGTGGTTGATCACGAACCCCGCATCGCATGACGCTCGACGTTTTCGGCAGACGCCTGGGCAGGTCGGTCTTTGCGAACGGTTACGACCGCAAAAAAAGAGACGGGTGACTCGAATGAATCACCCGTCCCTGATTATCAGACCATCGTCAATTCAAGTTTCAGGCTGCAGACTTCTGCAGACGGCGACGACGAATCATGTTGACGGCCAAGCCGATTCCACCGAGACCCAAGAGAGCCAGTGTGGACGGTTCAGGAACGGATCCGGCCGAGCCGTTCGACGTCAGGATGAGTCGTGTCCATCCAGTGGGTTCCGAGTTCAGGAACGTGGTGTTTCCTGTGCGCCAACCCCCGTTAATGTTGGAACTACCACCGTGCCAACTGAGCCGTTGCGATCCGTCATCGAAGCCATTGTAACCAAAGCCAGGGGCGTTTTGAGTATCTGCCGAATTCTGGCTGATAGCACTTGTAGGGGTAAATCCCATGGACGAACCGTTGTTGTACCAATAAGTACCATTTGCCAAGTGTGTTTGGTTCACGCCAGTCACTTGCAGGACGTCACTGGTTTTCGCTTCCGCGAGCAACGAGAGAACACCCGTACCGTTCTCCATGGAGGCAAGCATCAAATACTGATCCGCTCCCGCGAACGCACCTCCACCGACGAAATTCCCATATCCTCCCTGATAAATAATGCTCCATCCGCCAGCCAGCACGCTGGACAGGGAGACGTTGTTCTGTGGGCCGCTCGGGTCGTAGAACGGATCGGCCTTGCAGGTCCCGGCAAAACCGGCGACCAGTGCCACCATCGTCAAAACTGTTTTGAATAACTTTGTCATTGCGCTGTTTCCGTTGTTGTGAACGTCTTTTTTAAAAAATAGAAATCGACAATTGAACCGGTCTGTCATTCACTGGACCAACATCACGGTGTCCGTGAATTCAGAAGATTGTCACAACGACGTTGGGTGGACGTAATAACTCGAAGATGAGCATGGGCGAGATTTCAACATTCATCTTCAGTCTCAACCGAGTGATCAAGACTAATGTCGAGTTGGAACTGATTCCATCTGGCAAAACGGCAGACGGATTGACTCCTCTTGCAACCAATGTTTGCGTCGAACTCGTATTGCTGGATGTGTTGACCCGAAACCCAGTGATCGTGGGTGCGTAAGGACTGAACAGACCAAGGGCGATCCATTCGTCCAGCCAGACGTCGAGGATGGATCGATGCAACTGCAGGTGGACATGGTCGAATGAGTTCGATGCGCAACTGCTAACAGAGGTGACGTCAAAGATCGGATGGGATTGGTCGGCGACGCCGGGAGCATCGTTGTAGATTTCGCCGCCCAATGCCATGGCATCAGCAGCGTGAAGACTCGCAAAACCGGCAGGGGGCGGTGAATACAGCGCGCCGGCACGGACGGTACTTCCGCCGAAAACCAGGAGTGTGATGACGCAGAACCACAACTTCGGTTGAGTTGCAATCGTCGAATCTTGATCTGTCGCCCTTAGCCTCATTCCCTGAATTCTCGGCCTCAAGAATCGTTTGGCGGAAATTAGACGGTCAATTCGTCCCAACCCAGGCTGCGACGTATCGTGCACTTTTGTTCTGTTCTGGACGCAAACTTAAGAATAGGAAATCTCAATTTGGGCAAGTTTGCCAGCCAAGGTAGGCAATCGAGCCAAATGGGAATTTGCAGGTAACGCAATCGAAGCTGAATATTCTGAAATCTAGCTGTATGCAATCAAATCGGGATTGCACATGCAAGCCAAATTGGTAGTAGTGTACAAATTGGAGGAAATTTACGCTGATTTGCGTAAATATCAGCCCTTGCCACTCCAGCGTTCAGCCTGGAGGGTGCAAACACAATCGCGGATCAACTACGACCGCATGAATCGTATGGGCCGCGGCTGGCGATCATTTCGGTGTTTGGCAGCCATCATCAAGACGCACTCGAAAGAACTGTCGTGAGTTGGCCTTTCGAAACCGGGAGGATGGCTCGAATAATGAGAAAGCCCTTCGGCTGATTGACGAAGGGCGTGTCTGGAAATCAAGCGGAGAGGGTGAGATTTGAACTCACGATACCCTCGCGGATATGCCGGTTTTCAAGACCGGTGCAATCGGCCACTCTGCCACCTCTCCGATGGATGTTTGCTGCATCGCCGATGGCGAT
>Ga0105238_10003161_pt1 | contig 16429 bp, 19 predicted proteins | sample KBSC34metaG_FD_81526 | JGI IMG/M metagenome (GOLD analysis project Ga0105238, IMG submission 81526) | Corn rhizosphere microbial communities from Kellogg Biological Station, Michigan, USA - KBS C3-4 metaG | ecosystem: Host-associated > Plants > Roots > Rhizosphere > Soil | place: Michigan, USA... | reverse complement strand
GCGCCGTAGTCAGTCTCGGTTTGATCCGCGTATGCGGATGCGAAATCCCGCAATGCCTTCGCCATCCGTGCGCCTGAGCCGCAGTATCCGCGGATGCCACACGCATCGCCCGACCGGGCGTGGCCCCGCGCCAGCAGTTCGCCTGCAACCAGCGCCAGGCTGTTCAGCCCCCGGCCGCGTAACTTTTGCAAATCCACGCTGCCCTTGTGATCGTTGAGCTGCCGGACAAGATAATGATGGCGCCCAATCGTAGTCCAACCCAGCAGGAGATCCGAAATCGGCTGAATGGCTCGCTGTCCTTCGGCCGCGCGCCGCCCCTGGTGTGGTCCCTGACGCGGTTGTGATCCCGGCAGGACATTCGCATATGCCGACGCGACCTCCTGCTTGATCTGCAGGAACATCGGATCTTGGGCGCCGTTCCCTTCAAACAGGACCACGTAATCCCGCAGCCCGACACTTCCCGTCCCCACCACCTTGAACCCGACATCCACTGCGTGGAACAAATCGAACAGGTGCCGGCGATCAGGCGCCAGGCTCGCACGATAGGCTCCCAGCGATCCAAGAATCTCCTGGGCTTTCGCGCCTCGAATCCGCCAAAACCCCGGTCGCGAATCCCGAAAACGCCGCCCTCCGCGGCTATCCCTCTCGGTGAACCTTTTCAGCAGATCCAGCGGGCGCGCGCGTTCCGATTGCCGCAGCGCAACCTGGATCGGTTGGATACGCTTCTCCCGATGGATTTGGTACCGTGCCACTCCGAGGATCGGCAACTCCGAAAACTCGGCAATGGACCGGCAGTAACTCTCGACGAACGTTGCGGCCGCGTCCCGGCAGCCTGGACGATTGTGCCCGCACTCCTGTCCCGCCAGAATAATGCTGGTCGCCATCCGCTTCACGTCCCATTCCCACGGCCCGCGGATGGTTTCGTCGAAATCGTTCAGATCGAAGACTAGCTTGCCATCCGGCGTGGCGAATGACCCCAGGTTCTGCAGGTGGGCGTCCCCGCATAGTTGAACCTGCAGACCCGAATTCACCAGCCGCCCAAGATCGGCCGCCATGATCGACACCGCGCCGCGGAAGAACGCGAACGGCGATTCCTTCATCCGCGCATATTTGACCGGCAGCAACTGCGGCACCCGGCCTTCTGTCGACGCTCGCAGCACATCCATCGGATCGAAGCCGCGTTCTTTGGGATGCAGCTCCGCCAGCGCCCCCCGGCTCACGTGCTCGCGCCGGCTCTTGCCTTGACGGACCCGCTCCCTCGCAGAGGCGTTCATGCCGCGGGATTGTTCTTTTTGTCGATCCAATTCTTGACCGGCAGCAGCGCTCGCAAGGTAAACAAATTGAGCGCAGCCAGCATGACGGCGATTTCGATATGGCCCAACGCCACCGACGCGCCGATTACGCCCGCGTTCCAAATGCTGGCGGCCGTCGCGGTTCCCCTCACCGTCGCGCCTTCCTTAAGAATCGCGCCTCCTCCCACGAAGCCCACGCCCGTGATTAATCCCTGCAAGACGCGCGATTGCGCGGCGATATCCGGCTGGGCGCCGAGAACCAGCAGATAGCCGCAACTTGCCATGCCGACGATGGGGAACGTACGGAGGCCGGCGCTATGCGCTTCTTTCTCACGATCCCAGCCTATGAAGGCTGTCAAGACATAAGTGAGTCCGATTTGTTGAAAGTCCTGCCAAGCGTCCTGCCAGTGGCCAAGGGAAACAAGCACGTAAGCCTCCTAGAGCTCACTTACCGCGATAGTGATCGGCGTCGCGGTTATTTTCGGTACAGATGAACTCCATGATCTCTTCGTCCGGCGGCGCGAGCGTCGCCGAGAACGTCCGTTTCCATGGACCTGTGAAGGCCGCGGAATCGTCCATGGTGATCTCGACCTCGATATGCCCGTAATCAGGGCGGCGGATGCGTTCCACCGTGTGCAGCTTTTCGGTGTGAGGAATGCCGCTGAGCGAGAGCCAGCTTTTATCGTTGTAGCCTGTCGTGTCGATCACCAGCGTCTCGCCCTCCCACTTGCCGATGGAGTGTCCTTGCCACGTGGGATTCGGATCCGCCGGATGAGCGCGTCCGTCGAGGAAAATCTGGCGTAGGCCGGGAGTATCTGACTCAGTGATGACCACCATCAGCGTCGGAGTCTGGACAAACTTGTACGGGAACGCTCGCGTGATCGGAGCGGCGTTGGCGGGCAGGCAGAACGCTCCGGGGTAGTCCTTCGAATTATTGTCCATGCGCTGGCGCAGGAGTTCCGCGGCCCAGGGCTGCAACGGCGGAGGAGGGGCATCCGGATTGTACACGTTGATCCAAATTCCGGAAAGATCCGGTTTACCCTCCCGGGTGCGTGGCGTCGGCCCTGTCGGAACCGCGGCGCGCTCCCGGAATTCATTCAATAGAAGGATGGGATCGTCCGCCAGGGTCCCCAGATTGGCCCCCCACGGCAGTCGAACGTCCAGGCGGCGCGATTCTCCAGCCCGCAGGATCACACCAGGCTGGGTGAATGTCCCGTACTGGCAGCAAGGCATGACGACAGCGATATCGTACGTTCCCGCCGGCAGCGCGATGGAGTATTCGCCTTTGGACGAACCAACGCCCCGCACGACTGCCCCGCCGGCGGAGTTCTTCGCCTGAATCGAAGCATCCTTTACGACGCCGCCATCGGGATCGGTGATGGTGCCGCTTACCGTCGCCGATTGTGCCAGAGCCACGGCGCTGAGGAGGCCAGGTAGCATCGCAAGAATTGTGGATCGTAACCGCAACATGTTGCCCTCAGTCGTCATTCATCTTAGCCGAAAGCGTCACGATCTTGTCACGAACCTGGCACTAAGGGAATTCACCTACACCCGGACGCAAGACCATGTGGAAATTACACAAGTCTTACAGAAGACTAGCCGATTCCCTGGTAGCTTGGAACTGCACCAACAGAATTGGGAGAACGCGTGAGCACTGAGCCGATTGTCTTGCCGAGCCGCCAAAAGCTCAATTGGATTACCACCATCGTATTGATTCTGCTGCACATCGGGGCCGTTGCAGCGCTTTTCATGTTCAGTTGGCGAGTCTTCGCGGTCACCGTGTTTCTATACTGGATGACCATCGGCCTGGGGATCAGCATGGGATACCATCGCCTGCATACCCACCGCTCGTATCAGATACCCCTGTTCCTCGAATACTTCTTTGCGGTTTGCGGCTCCCTCACGCTCGAAGGTGGCCCGATCTTCTGGGTCGCAACTCACCGCCTGCACCACCAGAAGTCTGACCAGCCCGGCGACCCGCACTCTCCCAACGACGGCGCATGGTGGTCCCACATTGGCTGGATCCTGCTGGGCGACACCAATCACAACAACACCAGGGTCCTCTCGAAATATGCGCCCGACTTGGCGAAGCATAAGTTTTACATCTGGCTCAACAATTACCACTGGGTGCCCTTAACCGTTCTGGGCGGCGTGCTGTACGCCATCGGCGGCTTGCCACTCTTTCTGTGGGGCGGCTGCTTACGCGTCGTGGTCGGCCTGCATTCCACCTGGCTGGTCAATTCGGCGACCCACATGTGGGGCCGGCGCCGGTTTGAAACCCGCGATGACTCCCGGAATAGCTGGTGGGTCGCTCTGCTCACCTTCGGGGAGGGCTGGCACAACAACCACCACGCGCATCCCACCTCGGCCCGGCACGGGCTGGCTTGGTATGAGCTGGATCACTCCTGGATTCTGATCAGCATTTTCAAGTTCTTCGGCATCGCGAAATCCGTCAAGGTGGCGAGCATCCGCAGCGAGTCGCCCGCCCGCGAAGCCGCCGCCTAAATCCCGGCTCAAAACGAACATAACTCAGCTCGCGTAAGCTGTAGTCATGGTCGTCCCAGGCCGCGGCAAATCGATCGGATTCTTCATCGGTCTCGGCGTCGCCCTCATTTCGGTCATCGTTCTCCTTTACGTAGGCTGGTTTATCTTTGACTGGCGCCACGGCATTCTGTTGTTCCTCGGCGGGCTGCTGGTGGCGGTGCTAATAAGCGGCATCGTGCTGAACACAGTCTTCCTGGTCCGCGAAATCCGTAGAAATGAACAGCAGGACGCCTTCATCAACGCCGTCACTCACGAACTGAAGACCCCCGTCGCGTCCATCCGTCTGTACCTCGAAACCCTCCAGACCCGCGCCGTCGATGAAACCAAGCGCAAGGATTTCTACCGCATCATGCTGGAGGATAGCGACCGTCTGCTCGAAACCATCGAGCAGATCCTGCGTACCGGACGCATCGGTCATAGCGGCCGCAAGCCCACGCTTTCGCGGATCGACCTGGGCGGATTGCTACAGGAATGCGTGAACCGCGCCCGCACCCTGTATGGTTTGTCGGCAGAGTCGCTGAGCTACCAGCCCGGTTCTCCCATGACAATTTTGGCGGACATGGACGAAGTTCGGGCAGCGGTATCCAATCTCATCGATAACGCCGTGAAATACTCCGGACCCAGCGTAAGGGTGTCCGTGGAGATCGCCGCGACCGACGAAAAACATGTTGCCGTGCGCGTGCGCGATCAGGGTCCGGGCATCCCCCAGACCGAGCTGAAAGCCATCTTCAAGCGTTTCTACCGCGCCCGTGGACCGGCCGCTCCGCGCGTTCCTGGAACTGGCCTGGGCCTGTATATTGTTCGCTCCGTCGCCAAGCGCCATGGCGGACGAGCCTGGGCGGAAAGTGAGGGTCCGGGACGCGGGAGCACGTTTGTTCTTCAGCTCCCGATCGCGAGATGAGCAGAGTCAAATGAGTAAGGTTTTAGTGGTAGAAGACGAGCAGCACCTCGCCGATGGGCTGCGCTTCAATCTGGAGGCGGAAGGGTATCAGGTCCACGTAACCGACACCGGGGAATCCGCTCTTGCAGCGCTCCAGTCAGATCCGGCTGCTTTCGACGTGGTCGTTCTAGATGTGATGCTGCCCGGCAAAGACGGCTTTAGCGTGATGTCTGAGATGCGCGGCGGAGGTCAGTTTGTACCGACCCTCATGCTCACCGCCCGGGGCCATCCGAACGACGTTCTGAAGGGCTTCGCCGCGGGCGCGGACGACTATCTCACCAAGCCTTTCGATTTGGCGATTCTGATCGCCCGGATCAAGGGCCTGCTGCGCCGGCGTGAATGGCTTACGAAATCTTTGAACACGCCATCTACGCCCCCTGCTGCGCAGGACGTGTTCAATTTCGGCGATAAGTCGGTCGATTTCGATCGTCTCGAACTGCATGTCCGGGAGCAGACCTTTCCTCTGACACTGATGGAGGCGAATGTCCTGCGTTACTTGATCCAGCACGACGGCAAGCCGGTATCGCGAAAAAAGATGCTGGAAGAAGTCTGGAACCTGCACGAAGACACCGACACTCGCGCGATCGATAATTTCATCGTCCGGCTGCGGCGCTACATTGAAGACGACCCGGCTAAGCCTCGTCACGTACGCACGGTTCGTGGCGTCGGTTACCGGTTTATGTCCGCGCCCGACAAAGAGGACTAAACATCCTGCTTTTTTCAGGTCTGTAATGGAATCCTTGCTCTCCGGACTCTCACAGCACGGCTACAGCATTCTGTTCGCGATGGTGTTCCTGGAATCGATCGGGATGCCCGTACCCGCGGCGCTCGCGCTATTGATCGCCGGCGGAGCCAGTGCGCGCGGATCGCTCTATCTGCCTCTGGCGGTAGGCAGCGCCCTTCTGGCATTCGTCATCGGCGACACCTTGATGTTCCTTCTGGGACGCTACACAGGATGGTGGCTGTTGGGAGCCCTCTGCCGCCTCTCGCTCAACCCCGAGTCTTGCATCCTCCGTGCGGCCGATTCGTTCTACCGTCGCGGACGCACCGTGCTTTTGTTCGCCAAGTTCGTGCCCGGAATCAATACCATGGCGGCACCGCTTGCCGGGAGCATGAATATGCGCTTCGGACAATTCTTCGGACTCGATTTCATCGGGGCATCCGTGTATGTCGCCGCCTACCTTCTGGTGGGTTTTCTCTTTAGTGACATCCTCGGATCCATAACCAAGAACTATGAGATGTTCAGCCGGGCGCTGAGCTGGGTCCTGCTCGCGGCCGTAGCGGGGTACCTGGGCCTTCAAGCGTGGATGTGGAGCAAATCCCGCGAGCTTCGCTCGGTGGCCCTGGTAAGCCCCGCGGACGCTGCTCGAGCCGTTTCTTCGGAGGGTGCCGTGATCTATGACGTCCGCAGCCACGGGTATTACGACCGCAAGGCGGTGCGGGTCCGAGGTTCCACCAGGCTGGAGCCGAATGCCCTGCTCAACATCGAGGAACACTTTCCACCGGGAAAGCAGATCTATCTGTACTGTACCTGTGTTCGCGAGGCGACCAGCGCTCGCGTGGCGCATCACCTGGCGCAGAAGGGCGTGCCGGTCGCGGTAATCAAAGGCGGCTTGCGAGCCTGGAAGAAGGCGGGACTCCCCACGGAACCGGTTCCAGCCGAAGAAATGACGGAATTGCCCCTTTTCGGCTAAGGCTCATCCAAACTGCTCCTGCCTGCGTACAATAACTGGGGAGCAATCATGTTGATTTGGAACCAGCTTAAGACGCGGGCCGCCGCGCAACCGGATAAGCGTGCCCTCGTTTGCGGAGAAACTACGCTCACCTACGCCCAATTCACGGAGCAGGTCGAGAATGTAGCCCGTGCGTGGATGCAGAAGGGATTGAAGCCCGGCGATCGCATCGCGCTGCACATGAGAAATAGCATCGAGCTCGCCACCTGCTATTACGCCTGCTTCGCGGCCGGATTTGTCGCTGTCCCGGTGAACACCCGGCTGACACCTGAGGAAATCGCCTACGTTCTCGAACACAGCGGAGCGAAAGCCTATCTCGCGCAGGCCGACCTGCGAATCCCAACCTCCCTTCCTTCTTGGGAATTCGACGCCAACCCATCGGACAAGTCCAAGAGCCCCTCGCCAGTGCCGCATCCGGACGATCCCGCGCTGCTGCTCTATACCAGCGGCACCACGGCGCGACCGAAAGGCGTCAACCATTCGCAGCGAACGCTGGCCGGCAACGCGTCTTACATGGAGGCATGGGGCCTGAAGTCCGACGATCACACGTTACTCTTCACCGCGATGGTGCACGCTTCGGGAGCTATCGTGTTGCTGATATCGCCGTTGTGGATGGGCGCGACGGTGACCATCGTCCCGGTGTTCGATCCCGCCGCCGTGCTCGACACTTGGGAGCGCAGTGGTGCGACATTCCTCATGGGGCTGCCCACCATGATTCGGGCGCTAGTCGCTGAGCAGCGATCGCGTCCCCGCAACATCACCACGGGTCGCTCGGCCCTTTGCGGCGGCGACGCAGTCCCGATTCCCTTGCAGCAGGACTACGCCGCGACTTTCGGTCACCTGCTGATCGAAGGCTTCGGCATGACCGAAGGCTTGCCGACGTTGGTCAATCTTCCCGGCAATAACCGTCCCGGCAGCATGGGGCGTCCGATAGGCGACGTGGAGATCCGCATCGTCGACGGCGAGCTGTGGATGCGCGGTTCGGGCATCGCTACGGGCTACTGGGGCCATCCGCCGTTTGAAGACGGCTGGCTCAAGACCGGCGATCTGGTCGAGATCGACCCCGATGGTTTCGTCTGGTTCCGCGGCCGCAAAAAAGAAATCATCGTGCGCGGCGGATCCAACATCGCGCCGCAGGAAGTGGAAGAGACTCTGTATAAGCATCCCGCCGTGGGCGAGGCGGGCGTCATCGGCGAACCGAACGAATACTGGGGTGAAGTGGTTCTGGCATACGTCGCGCTTCGTCAAGGCCACACCGCGACACCCGAGGAATTAATCGCCTTCTCGAAGCAGCATCTGGCCGAGTACAAGTGTCCGGAGCAGATCCTATTTCTTCCGGTATTGCCGAAAGGTGCTACCGGAAAAGTCCAGCGGCGGGCGTTGAAGGACCTCCGATCGGCAGCGGCTGCCTCCTAGGATTTCTTGGCGCGCCAGCGACGCCCCAGCGCCGGGATGATGGCGCCTCCTATGTTGGCCAGATTCGCGTCCGGTAATGGCGGACGCTCTGCCTGGGGATTGATCGACGCAAGCATGGATCGAAACAGCCGCATCGCCGCACCCAACTTCGCACCGAAAGAATGATGCGGCGGCCGTTCATTGACGCGCACCACCAGCACGGTGACATCGTCGTCCGTTAGGTTCTCCGGGTGCCTCTCGCCAATCTCTTTAAGCAGAGCCTCAATCAATCGACGCGGCTCCACATCACCGAGGTGCCGCATGATGCGCAACACGCCCGCTTCGCCCAAATCCTTGCCATCGGCGTCGCGGGATTCAATCAATGCATCCGTGTAGCCGACCACGCAATCGCCGGGTTCCAGTTCCACATCGAACTGCTCGTACTCGGAGACATCGATCATTCCCAGCGGGATGTTGCTCGGCGTGGATTTGACCGCGCTGCCTTCTTTGTCCAGAGCGTGATGCCCCAGGAAATCCCAGCGCTGCTGCGCCGCATGGTACATCAGCGGCCGAGGATGACCCGCGTTGCAAACGGTCAAACGACGGCTGGGCGCAAAGAACGTACTGACAATCGCCGTCGCGAACGTCCCGCCCTCCGACAGCTCCATGAACTGCTGATTTAGCAGCCGCACGAATTCGGTCTGGTCCAGACGATTGACGAACCGCCGCATGAGCGTTCGCAAATCGGCTGCGGTCGCGGCGACGGCGTTTCCGTGGCCCGATACGTCCGCGAGTAACAGACGGCTGATCCGCCCCGTGGCGCAGCTCGACGCGTAGTAGACGTCTCCGCCGGCGTTCGCCTGCCCGTACGGTTTGCTATAGACCCACGCGTCCAGTCCCCCGAATTCGACGCCAGCCGATGTAAGCTGGCTCCCGCCCCACACTTCCATGCACTGCATGCGCTGGGTAGCCGGCGGGCTGTTCACGGAGGGGTTCACCAGGGAATTATAACGGCCCGCGAATCAGGCCTGGCAGAATGCCAGCAGATCCGCGTTGATCTGATCCTTCTGCGTCGAACACATGCCATGCGGATAGCCTGGGTAGACTTTCAGCGTGGCCCCCTTCACCAGCTTGGACGAGAGCATGGCGGATGCGCCGATCGGCACGATCTGATCGTCGTCGCCGTGTAGGATGAGCGTCGGCACGTCGAACTTCTTGAGGTCTTCCGTAAAGTCCGTTTCCGAAAAGGCCTGGATGCAGTCGATCACCGCTTTGAAGCCGGCCAGCATCCCCTGCAGCCAGAAGGAATCGCGGAGGCCTTGGGACACTTTAGCGCCGGCGCGATTGGCGCCGTAGAATGGTGCGCTCAGATCCTTGAAGAACTGTGAGCGGTCGGCCAGAACCCCTGCGCGTATCTCGTCGAACGCCGACATCGGGAGGCCACCCGCATTAGCGGCTGTCTTCAGCATCAGAGGTGTCACCGCGCCGATCAGCACGGCTTTCGCGACACGCTTAGTTCCATGACGGCCAATATAACGCGCGACCTCGCCGCCTCCCGTGGAGTGGCCAACGTGGATCGCGCCTTTCAGATCCAGCTTTTCGACCAGCGCCGAAAGGTCGTCGGCATACGTGTCCATGTTGTTGCCGTCCCAGGGCTGGCTCGATCTGCCATGGCCCCGGCGATCGTGCGCGATACAACGAAAGCCTCGAGCGGATAGAAACACCATCTGGTCTTCCCACGCGTCCGCGCTCAAGGGCCATCCATGGCTGAAGACCACCGGCGTCCCTTTGCCCCAATCCTTGTAGTAGATCTGTGTGCCGTCCTGGGTTGTGATCGTGTTCACGGGAGTGTCCTCCTAGGGAGTTAGATAGGTGTTAACGACGTTGCCTCGATATCCGCGTTTCCCGTTTTCTTTCTTATCGCGGCATCCGCGTCGACGACGAACTTTACCGCGTCCGCCAGGCTGATCACCAGCTTGTCCGGACGGGAAGGTTGAAAGCGCTGCATGGCGCGGTCGGTATCGCCGGTGAATCCCCACACCCCGATAATCACTTTCGCGCGCGGATATCGCATTTGCAGCTCCCGGCTCAGGCTTCGGGCGCGCGCAAACGCGAAGGGCGGTAAGGCCGAAATGCAGATGGTGTCGTTCTCCGCCGGATTCATCAGTCCGACCGTCTGTTGCGCGGAAGCATCCAGGGAAAACGAAACGGCTGGGTACCCGGCTTGTTCCAGCAACTGGGCTAGCATCGCCGCGGTGATTTCGTCCGCCTCATCGTTAGCCGGAATGCAAAGCAGCCGTCCGCAGGCAGCTTCGGGAATTTTCACTTCAGTCGCCGCTTCTGCAAGCATCGCGTCGGCCTTCTGGTTTTGTTCGGAGAGCTCCACTACCAACTCCTTGATGCTCATGAACAGGAACTCTTCACGAACCCGGTCCAGCCCGCCCTTATGACGATCCTGTTCGGCCATTGTCAGCGCCGGTATGATCACGCCATCGTACAACTCTTGTAAGGAGTGTTCCTGAAGATACAGGTTGGCCACGGCTCGGGCCTCGCGGTCGTCCATCGCCAACAGGCGCTGATAGAAACGCGCTTCCGCCGCGAGCACATCTTCGTCCCCCAGTAGGACGTGCAGAAACGCAAACTCCGGCACGTAGCGGCCCAGGACGACTACGCAGACCGTGAGCGGCGTTGACAAAATGAGGCCCGCCGGTCCCCACAGAACCGTCCAAAATACGGTGGTCAGAAGCAGGGCCAGCGCGGAGATTCCCGTGTGGATCCCATAAAGCCACGGTTCCACGAAGTTGCTGGTCACCAGTTCCAGTGCGGCGAACAATAGAAACACCATCAGCGGGGGAACCCAGCTATCGAATACCGCCAGCGCGAGCGTGAACGGCAGCAAGCCCGAGACAAAGGCTCCCACGTACGGCACGATTCGCAAAATCCCCGCCACGGCTCCCCACAGCGGCGCATAAGGAATACCGATCAGATGCAAACCGATTCCACAGAGCAAGCCAAAGAACATGTTCACCAGAACCTGCATCAACAAATAGCGGCTTACTCGCTGCGTCGCGTCATCCAGCGCCTGCGTCATCACGTTCAGCTGGTCCAGTCCCACCAGGCGGAAGAACCGATTACGCAGGTCCTTCTGATTGATCAGCAGGAACACGCTGAAAATCAGGACCATGCCGAATTCTCCCAGGGGTTTCAGGAAAGGCTGCGCCAGATCGCGGACGTGCTCTAATTCGTTCGCGGGCTGCTCGACGATCTGCACCGGCTGCGGCCGGCTGCTGCGAGTGCTGGCGGCCGGGGCGGGCGCATCCACGCTCATCACTTCCGTCGCCAGGTCTTTTATGCTCTTCGTCGCCTGCCCCAAGGCCCCTTGGCCGGGCGCACGCATGGCTTCCAGCTTGTTGTGAATATTCTGCCGGTACATGGGCAGATCGTTCACCACTCCTACCAGTTGATTAAAGATGACCCAGGCGACGCCGCCGGCCGCCGCCATGCTGACGATCATTACCAGCGCCACCGCGGGAATGCGCCCCAGACGCAGTTTCTGCAGCCAGTCTACAGCGGGCGTCAAGATCAGGGCCAGGGTGATCGCGAGCGCCAGAGGAATCAGGATCTCGCGCGCCAGGTACAACACGCCAATCACCGCAATCAGAATTGCGGCGGTCCGGAAGCCGGAGGAACCGGGTGGCTGGTTGGGTTGGATCATGACCGCGGTGCTTCCGGTGTAGCGACGGAATTACTCCGAGATTCTATCACCCTCGTTCAAGCTGCAACCTCGATCTCGCTCCGGTCTGGGCTCTGCTGGCGGTCCGCGACTTCCTGGCAGACGATACAGTAACACGTCCACGGTACCGCGGCCAGGCGCTTCAGAGCGATGCTGGCGTCGCAGCCTGCGCAGATGCCGAACGTTCCTAGGCCAATCCGTTGCAGGGCCGTTCGCACTTCACCCAGTCGGTTGGAGGTGCGCTCCAGATTGCTCATGGCGTAATCGCGATCGTTGGCGTTCTGCACCCGGTCCAGTTCATCCGAACTGGTTTCAATCGCCAGACCCTCGCGGCTGCCAGTTCCGATTTCAGCCGCCTTCTTCTCCAACGCTCTTCGAAATCCATTTAGCTCGATCCTTGTCATCATCACACCCTTAGTTCGTTGAAGTAGCCCTTTGCTTCTTAACCTGCAGCTCATTCACAACCTGGTCCACGTTTAGGACCCCAGCCGCGACCTGTTCCGCCCGCGCGCGCTTGGACTGCGAGTTGACATCACCCGTGAGCGTCACCACGTGATTCTTGACGCTGTATTTCACGCTGTCGTGAAGGCTGTCTTTGATAAGCGCTGCGTCCAGGTTGCTCTCGATCCCTTCATCCAGGTCCACATTCACTTTATGAGCGAGGCTCTCCGCGCCCAACGGAAGGACGGCGATCTGGTTCGCCACCACTTGCGACCCCGCCATCGATCTCGCCAGCGATTCGGCTTTGGCCTTGTCGTCGTCCGATGTCACGTTCCCACTTAAGGTCACGACACCTTTATCACGATCCTGGCTGACTTTCACGTCTTTAAGACCGGCTTGCTCCATCGACGTGCGGATGCTGCCGGATACGTCTGCTGCCTGGTTGAAATTTGAGCACCCGGCGACCATCGCGACTACCACCACGGCCATCCCCAGGGTTAGTTTGGGCGCGAGCTTGGACAGGTTCAGTTTGAACGTTTTCATGTTTTCTCCTCCGATTACGATACGGTTTCCTCAAGGCATGATGAGGGCCGAACCTCGCGCCAGGGAGCATTTCGCTGCGTCTCCCGCCAAAGTGTCCAAACGGGGACCCGAGCCGCACCTGACGGGTCAGGTAGGCGGTAACGGCATATGGTCACGTGACCGGGGATGGTTAGATCATGCAGACGACCACGGCGCCGCGTGTTTCGCTCTTCCCGTCGCCCTGCGAGTACGCGATTCTAGCCGGAGTCGCGGTCCTGATACTCCGGGGGCACATCGTCCTCGGGGAGCTGTTTGGTGCGAACTTCAGCCACATCCGGATCCGGGGCGTCTTCCACGCCGCTGATGACTTCGGCCTCGAAGGATTGCCCCTCCTCGACTAATTCAAGGACACTCTCCGAATCAGCCTCGGCAACATCTGACAACCCCTGAGTATCTCCAGATTGGCCCGCTGAGCCCGGACCTAGCCCTTTGTCCTTGGCCGCAAGAGGTTTGCTGTAGGTTCGAATTCCTTCATCCTGTTGCTTCTTCATGGCTTTTCTCGCAGCAACTACCTGGCCAACATTTTAACCTATGGAACGTCTTAAGGATGGTCCATCTCTTGCACAGGGAAGAACGAGGAAACAGCCATGCATGACGCACACAGGCAGGCAGCCGACCAGCACGAACTTGCTGCGCGGGCTCACCGAACTGCCGCCGAACACAATGAAAAAGGGGACGGCGAAGCAGGACGCTGGCATGCCGAACGGGCACTGGAGTACTCCGATCGCGCCTACAAGCTCGCCCAGGAAGCCCACACCAAGTCCGGCCAGATCGTCAGTCTCAAGGAGGCTACCCGGTAATTATGTCTACTCGATACAACAACGGTTCGCACTACGAAAACCATCAGCGCGCTGCCGAATTGCACGATGTCGCGGCGCACGCCCACAATGTTGCCGAACAGCACGGAAAGCCGGAGCACCTCACCGGACACGAGCTTTCACGGCAAGCCCTGCAGGACTCGCAGGACGCACACCGGCATACCGAAAGATCGGCCACGGAGCATGGCATCGCCACCTTCGGGCACGACGATATCGCAGCCCTGGCTCACAAACTGTGGCAAGCTAGAGGCTGTCCACAGGGATCGCCCGAAGAAGACTGGTTCCATGCCGCCGAACAACTACGATCCCGCGCAAACAACCGCTAATCCCCGCCCCGACGAGGACGGCCGGTGTCCCAAATGCGGCGTCGAGATGGAACCCATCGAGATGAGCGCCGAGGGTCTGTCCGTTCAGGAACTGCAGCTCTGCCCGAGCTGCTACTTGGTGACCTGGACCGATCACGACGGTCCCCACGTCCGCCAAGGGGTACCGGTAAAGCCAGGGGAAGATCCTGGACGCCCGCCCGCGGGTAACGAAGGGCAGTGGCTACCCGGCGAACCCGAGGAATGCTAGCCGTGGTGGCTCGCTTGCCGCATAAATTGCACGGTCGGCAAAGCCGACTTGGCGGCGATCCTGAAGTAATGGCGCTCGATCCCCACCGCGAAGCTGAATAGCCCGCAGCGCGCCACAGTTCCGATTACGATGAGCTGCAGAGGAATGCGCCCGTCCAGCCTGGTCGGCCATTCGATGCTCAACTCGAGCGGCGTGCCCGGGATGACGTCATGCGGGTAGGTGATCAAAACACCGCTGCTGCTCATATTGCTAACCCGGCCCACTCCGGCCACTCGATACACTCCCCCCAGTGATCGGAAGCGTACGCCTAGTTCAAACGGAAAGCGGCGCCTCATCCGGCGTTCGACCTGTTCCGGCTGATCGGACTCAATGACCCGATTCCTTCGCCGGACCGACCGTGGAACCCTAGGCACGCCGGTTAGATGCCGTCGCTTGCAGGGATGTTACAGGCTTGCAGCTAACAGGCGCCGTCTCCGAGCACGACCACCTTGACCGTCCTGGCTAGTACGTGTAGATCCAGCCACAGCGACCAATTGCGAACATAATACAGGTCGAAATTCACCCGCTGTTCGTAGGAGGTATTGTTGCGGCCGGATACCTGCCACAGGCCTGTGAGCCCGGGAGTCACTTTCTTATAAACCGAATAACTGGCGCCATAGCGGGCGATTTCTTCCGCCACAATCGGACGCGGACCCACGAAACTCATCTGCCCCCGCAGAATATTCCACAATTGCGGCAGTTCGTCCAGGCTGGTCCGGCGCAGGAAACGCCCGATGCGCGTCACGCGAGGATCGTTCCTGAGCTTATGAGTCCTGCGCCATTCTTCGCGCAGCGCCGGATCGGAGGCCAGACATTGTTCTAGTACCTGGCTGGCGTCGGCCGCCATGGAACGGAACTTCCACGCCATGAACGGCTCCCCTTTGCGGCCATAGCGCCTCTGCCCGAAGAAGGCTGGTCCCGGAGATGTCAGCTTGATCAGACCCGCGATTGCGACAATCAGCGGCAGCGCCACGATACTCATCGCCACCATCAGCAGGATGTCGATGACCCGCTTCAACACTCGCGCCCGCGGGATCAGCAGCTTCTGTTGGATCTCCAGACCCAGGGTGCCGCGCAGATCCCTTGGCTCCGCCCACAGGCTCGAGAACCCCGCCAGATCCGGGATCACGATGACGTCGGAAAACGCTTCGCTGCATTCTTCGAAAAACGTCCGCAGCGTTTCGCGCGGGATCTCCGACATCGCCAGGATCACGTGCCGCACCCCGCCTTCCCGCGCCACTTCCGCGGCCAGCCGAGCCTCCTCCAGAATGGCGACCGGCTTGAACCCCAACTCGGGCTGGCTTTCGAGCGTAGCCGCCAGAGCCACCGCCACCCTCCGCGCTCCCACGATCACCACTGGATTGCCCCACCACGCCCTTCGCGAGCACAGTGACCGTGCGACGCTTCGCAGCAGCGGCACCAGGATCAAGGTGTTGCTCCAGGCCAGCAGGAACGTGCCGCGCGAATACGTGGCCGAGTCTTTCAATAGGAAGCTGGTCACCGCCAGCGCCGCGTAAACCACGCTGGTGGCCACACACAGCTTGCGCAATTCATCGGCAGGATTCCGTCCGAATCCCGGGTACAATCCCGACACCGCGTACACCACCGGGAACAGCAGCAGCACCGGCCACAGCCTGGCATAGAACTCGGTGCTGAAGTTAGTGCCGATCTGGCGCCAGATCAGGACGCTCAGGGCCGCTCCCACCGAAAGCGCCGCGAGGTCCGCCAGCAGAAGGATGGCGATGCACGCGCGTGGACGAGCAATGCTCGCATCTACGCGCAGCTCGGCCGTCCGCGATCGATGTACGGTAAGTGTGTCCGGGTGGAGTATCGACACGTCAGCGCAGGACTGGCACTTTCAAGTCGGACGCGATCGCGGCGTTACCGCCGGAGATCACCTGTTCGTACAAGGCGACCGTTTGATCCACCATCCGGTCCAGCGAAAAGTTTTGGGACAGCGTCCGCGACGCTTGCCCCATCCGCTCGCGCAACGCTGGATCGTGGACCAGCGTCTCGAGCGCGGCCGCAATTTCGTGCACGCCTCGTATGGGTGCGATGAATCCGTTCACGCCGTGCTGCACGGTCTCGGAAATCCCGCCTACGCAAGTGGCGACAACTGGGAGGCCCTGCGCCATCGCTTCCAGGACCGCAATAGAATGGCCCTCGGATTCGCTGCTGAGCGCGAACACGTCAAAAGCGCCCATCAAGGGGCGGGCATCGCACGCGCCCAACCAAGTAATGCGCTCATCGATGCTGAGTTCGGCGGCCAGCTGCCGCATGGAGCTCTCCAGCGGTCCGTCTCCGATCATGACTAGCCGAACCGGAGCGGCCGTTCGCTG
>Ga0105238_10003159_pt1 | contig 16448 bp, 29 predicted proteins | sample KBSC34metaG_FD_81526 | JGI IMG/M metagenome (GOLD analysis project Ga0105238, IMG submission 81526) | Corn rhizosphere microbial communities from Kellogg Biological Station, Michigan, USA - KBS C3-4 metaG | ecosystem: Host-associated > Plants > Roots > Rhizosphere > Soil | place: Michigan, USA... | reverse complement strand
CCTCCTTTATCGGTAGGTCGTAGCTCGTGAAGATAGCGTCCGTCGCTATCATCCATATACCCCGACCACACTTATTCTCAAAGGCGTGACACGAATGTATCGCGTCCTGTATTTGCGTGCGACAAAAAGCGGTGATGAATGACGCCCATATAGGATTGGCGTACTTAGGGGACCCGATGGATTGTGCCATTTTACCGTATAGAGAATTGAGTGCCAACTTGAGCACGATTCCCCGGGCATCCTTACCCATCGCTTTGCGAGTTGCGTATATTTTTCGCACCCATGAGAATGGCACGCAGGAACACGTCTCCACGTATTCGAAACCCTCGACCGCGTCAAAGCGTTGGTGAACCGAAGCGAGTATCTCAAACCCCCAATACCATCCACGTCCTCTACGGGGGTAAGAGATAGTGCCTGTTTCGGAACGAATTGGAAGCCCATATAGAGACGGGGGGTGGCCTTCGCCGTTGAAGTCGAAAGAGCCGTAATAAATGCCCGTGCCATTAATTGGGAGTCCCGGTTTATCTCCTGAGAGGATGGACGCTTTGTCCTTATGCGGCGCCACCACATGGTTAAACCTCCCGTGCTCTAGGCAAGGTACGTTTTCGAGTGCGTAGGGATAGGCCGAATTGATGTCCCACTGGATGACCGGAAACTGAATATGCCCGACCGCCGATATTTCAGGTCTTCCGCCGTAGAATGCGTTCCTCGCAAAGGTGAGAAGGCGTTCATTTCGAGGATCTGTGAGAAGCCCCACCTCTTTAGATTTCGGGATGCCGTTTTGATGAAGCATTGCCTCAGCGATTTGTCCAGGGCCCTGCCACTGCCGTGGTATGTAACCCACGTCCACACATGCATCTCGGAATTGCTCCATGAGATCGGCAAGTAGTTTACACTCCAGAGCGTTGTACGCTTTGACGCGTTCAAAGTCCTCGACCGTATGCGAGTTTCTCTGATCTTTCCCCCGTGCCACAAGGGCACGTTCTTCCGCTGTACCAATCTTCCATTGTTCAAGAGCCTGCACAAAGCGGCACTGGAAGAAAGGCCCGACATCATTGATGACGACCCATTTACTGTATAGCGGCTTCCCACGATCTATTACCATCCCGTTCTCGTCATAACGCGGAGGCTCGCTATATCCCCCCGTCCATTTACGCACCTTGAAGTGCTTACGCGGCATGTACTCGACTTGATACAGGCCGTCTTTCAGATCGACCGGCCATGGATTACCATGCTCGCTTTTCCGCCCGTCGCGGTCCATGAGCCGGGCGAGCTTGTACCACCCGATTTGTTCGAGGATTTTGGTGACGTCGTAGTCAAAGAAATACGCGACGTAGATTACGTCAGTCGGCAGTTCGGCCAGAAAATCGAGACACTCCCAAGTGTCCAGATAATCCCGTCCGTCCTCTGGAGCCAGGAACCACCCTCCGGCACGTAGCATGTTGTACACGTGCCGTCCGTCAGCAGTGTCGTAACCCTCACCGTCAACCCCGACAAACGGTAGACGGGGTGTTGCGGATGCTCTTTTGCTGCGGTTCGGATTAGCACTGCGCCATTTACGTTGCCGTTTTTTGTCGTACTCACGTTTGTCCCGCCCGTTAGTCAAAGAACCCGTGGTAGTGGTAGAGCCAGTTGGGGAGATCGGTGTTACGTCCTTGCCAGAGACCATGCGCCCGTCCATAGTCGTTGTCCAGCCATGCCAGATTCATTTCGTGCTGCTCGTCAAGGCCCGCTTCTACAGTGTCCCAGCCCACCTCGTTGGCGAGTTCTTCCACATCCTCTGCGGTTATCTCGTCTTCCCACGGGGCCCGCGTGAGTTCCATGCGACGGATCTTTTCGGCAATACGTTTACGCTGGGTTGATGGTCGGATGGCACCGTGGCCACGTGCTCTTTTGAGGGAGAATTCCCGTCCCTCTGCTTGTGCCCGCTGGCGTTCGAGTTCTTTGCGGCGTGCGTATTCGGCCGCATAGTCGCGACGCCGTTTAGCCATTACGGTATTTGTTTAGAAGGAAAACCTGGTACTCCGAGTCATCAACGGGAGCGGCGAGGTCGATATCAGCGAGTACTTCGAAAGGGTTAGAAAAAGGGGATGGTTTTCTCGGCGTCGGGGACGGCTTGGGGGATGACGACGAATCGGAGGACAACGGACTCACCTTCCCGAATGGGCACCCATTTATCATCGTGAAGACAATGGATCCCCTTAACGACCTGTTGATTAATGACAAGAGACGTCTGCGGGAACGCATGACACACGTGCCCGCAGACGCCCCTAAGCGTCGGAACCCTACGACGCCTTTGCCTTGGCACCCTTGGCCGCCGTGTACGCCTTGAAGGGCTTGAGGATCAGCACGTCGCCGTTACCGGCGGACTTGCCCGACAGGATGAGCGGCATGCCCTCCTTGCCGTACTTGTCCATGTGGCCGCCGTCGCGGAGCGCCATGATGGTGGCGATCAGGGACTGGGCGCCGGTGTTGAGGACACGCTCTCCCTGCGTCTCCAGGTCGAAGACGCGGAGGAGGAGGTAGAAGCCGAGTCCGTTGATCTCGCCATCGTCGTTGCGGAGGGTCGAGACGCGTACCTCAATGTTGTCGGGGTTCAGCAGGAACGCCTTACCGACATAGTCCTTGCATGCGAGGGTGCCCGCGTCCGCCGCAGCGAAGATCTCGTCTTCGGTCGCCGCGTTGAGAATGGCTTCGGCGATCGAGTCCTGCGTGGCGAACGCGTCGGATTCGCCCATCGTGGATTCGAGACGGAGCTTTTCGAGGAAATTCTGGACCTTCGGGGAAAGCGTTTCGCGCAAGGCGATTTCGCCGATGGGACCGGTCATGTGGTAACCCTTTCTGTTGTACGGGGGAGAGGGAGTCCAGTCTCCGAATTACCCGCTGTGCCTCGGGTAATCTCTCCCCCGCTGGCTTCCATTATGCCACATACGGAGAGTAAGTGCTCCCTTACTTTTGATTACTTTCTGATAACGTAAGTGACCACTTACACGGCTCGGAAACGGTGTAAGTAACGACTTACTGATATACTGAGACCGTGGTGACCCGCTGGTAGGGTTGGTCCGGACGGCTGGGAATCGGGGTTGCCCGTTCACCGATTCTCAGCCGTTCGTAAATGAACGGGAGAAAAGCATGATTACCCTCTTCACCGGCCGCTTTAAGAAGTGGCTTGTCACTGGGGACGTAGAGAAATTCCGTTCCCCCATTCGCGAAATCCTTGACGACCTCACCGACGAGGAAATGTCAAAGGTTAATAACGCGTACCTCCGCATCGGCTCCTTCATCGGTGACGCATTCGAACGACGGAATAACCAGTGCGGAGTTCACTCTGTCTACAACCCCGTGGACAAGCTCTTTGAGGCCCCGGTCATTCACGTCGATCAGGAAGTGGCGCCACCTCTCGGCATCCACGAGGAAGTGATTCCCGATGCCGACTGACGCCGAATGGGCCGACGCCGCTAAACGTTGCAGTGACGAAATCAACCTGCATTGCGCGATGGGCAATATCGGCAAGTGGATCGCGGTCCGGCTTATCGACGGCGGGTCCGATCATGTCGCTTACGACTCGCGGCGTGACGCGATCAGGCACCAGCTGCACGAACGCATGTGTATGTACATCGTGGTTCCTCCGGACGGAATGCCACCGGAACATGCGATCCGGCTGTTGGCCCTTCACCGCAAGGTCTACGATGCCGGGTTCCGATTCTCGGACCCGGACGGGCCCGAGGTCATAACCCCGTCCACGATGGAGGACCTGCATAAAGCGCTGGGGAATATCAAACGCGTGAGAATCGGGTATCGCAAATGACCGTCGACTTTGACAGCATGCCGCCGCCCGCTACGGCGGAAGGGGATGCGCAACGCGATTTCATCGCGGACGAACACGAGGAAGCTCTTAACCTCGGCGTCGCTGGCGATAACCCGATCTGCGAGGCGTGTGGCCGGGTCATCGTTCGTAAGCCGGGTGCCCGTGGTCGCAAGCCGAAGTGGCACCCCGAGTGCCGCCCATCCGTGAAGACATCCGGAACCCCCCGTAAACGCACCAAGAAGACCGCAGCGCCTTCCTACGAGGAAGGCATCAATAGCCTCTTCCAGGTAGGCGCCTTCGGCCTCATGATGGCCGCTGGCGACCACAACAAGCCCGTCCTGGCCGACAGTAAGGCCCTGGCCGAACATGGACCAGGAATCGCGCAGGCGCTCGACATGCTTGCGCAGGAGAAGCCGGAAGTCGCCGCAGTACTCGACAAGATCCTCGCAGTCGGGCCATACGGCCTTGTCCTTAGCGCCGTGGCCCCACTGGCCATGCAAATCGCCCGTAACCATGGCGTTGCCCTGCCGGGCGTCCCCGGCCCGGATGAGTACCTCGCCGTGCCTCCGCAAGGGGGCCCGTCCGCGTGAAGGAGGACGTAACGCTGCAAAGGGTGAAGCACATACCTCGTCAGGAGTTCCTGACGCGGTACTGGCGCTACAAGCCCGGTGAGCACGTTACGTTCATCGCGCCTACGCAAAACGGCAAGACCACCATGATTTTCGACCTCCTTGCACACACGCACTTTCCGGAGGGCGTAAACCCTCCCGTCGTCCTTGTCATCAAACCCCGGGACCCTCTTGTCGCCAAGAAGATAAAAGAACTCAAGTTCCGGAAGGTTCAATCCTGGCCGCCAGTAAAGAGCCCCTGGAACCCGAAGCCCCGTGGGTACGCCCTTTGGCCACGGCACACTTTCGACCCCGACGTGGACGATGAGCAGCACCGCAAGATCATGAAGTACGCGTTGCAGCACACCTACAAAAAGGGCAACACAACCCTCATCGCCGATGAAACCTACGGCCTAATGGAGGACCTGAAACTTGGACGGGATATCACGCGGATCCATACCCGTGGGGCCGCAATGGGGACAGGACTTTGGGTCGCCACCCAGAAACCTACTCATATTGGACGCTGGGCCTACGGGCAGGCTGAACACCTGTTCGTCGGTTTCGATCCTGATCAGCAATCCCGTGAAAGGTTCGGGGAAATCGGAGGGGTAAACCCGAAGCTAGTCCAGCATGAAGCCGCTCGGCTACAGAAATTCGAGTGGCTCTATTTCCGCCGCTCCGACCGTGTGTTGTGTGTAATTGAAGCTCAATAAGGAGAGAGTCATGGCAGCACCTCCGAACCCGAAGCAGAACCAGCAGGGACAGGGCAAGCAAGCCGCCGCGCCCCCGGCTCGTCCGTTCCGCGTGGGAGTCCAGTCCCATGAGGAGACGAACTACGACCAGACCGTAACCCTCACGGCGTCCACTCAGGACATGCAGGTCTTCGAACTCCCGCCGCAGGGTTTTCTCCAGGGGATCACCCTCCTCGTCCAGCTTGACTCGGCTAACTCCTAAGGATCCCCGGACATGGCTGCTGCAACCGTTGCATACACGTCGATCGATGCGCCGTTCACCGTCATCGACTCCATTCAGTTGGAGGACACGAACTCGAAGCCGATTGTCGGCCCGATCAACGGCTACGACCTTTTCCTCATCAACAAATACGGCGGGTACACGAACGCCAACGACCCCAAGTCCCGCGATTCTTACGCGGTCACAACCGGCACCACGGCGCCCTACACGGGATATTTCGTCCTGCGCATTCCCGTGGAACTGGTGTCGCGTGACGCCCTCGGCGCCCTGCCCAACAAGTCCGGCACCAACAAGTTCCGTATCCGCGTGCGCATCGCGGCGTCCGCGACGGTCTTCTCCACCCCGCCTACTCAGGCACCCACGGTCCGCGTGCGAATGGTTCCCGAGAACTGGTGGGAGCCGGACATGATGGACCTTAAGGGCCGCCCGCTGGCACAAAACCCGCCCGCCGTACAGACCACTCAGTACTGGGCCAAGGGTGTGTACACCGTCAATACCGGTGACCAGCGGCTTCAACTCCAGCAGGGCCTCGGATACCTGATCCGTAATCTCATCTTCGTCAACCGCACCACGGGCGACGTCCGCAACTCGACTCAGGATGCCGGGTGGCCGACCGTCACTACGCTCCAGTCCGAAGCCAACGTCCTCTTCGATCGGCTTCGGGAACTGTGGAGGGACAAGGTCTCCGGTCTTTACGGGTACAACAAAGAGGTTGCCCTTTCTGACGTTGTCGCCACCGGTACCGGCGCCACGCGATCGGGTGGCGGACGCGACTACTGCGTCTACCCGCTTCCATTCAACGCCGACTTCACGAACGCGCCCGGCTCGGAAACGCGGCGCGGCTACCTCGCCACCGCCGACGCGTCCCGGCTGGAGTTGCGCGGCAACTTCACCACAGCGGCGAACCTGTCCGTTCTGGCCAACTACGTCGCGCCCGCCAAGGGTGACGACGCCACGATCACGTCGTAATCATGAGTGAGCCAACTCCCGACGTAATTGAGCCGGAGCCTGATTGCGGCTGTAAGGCGCGACAGGAGTGGCTCAACAATCACGTTCCCGGACTCGGGGACGCCGTAAAGGTAGTCGCTGATCCCGTCGCCGACGCGATCGGCTATAACGGAAGGACCAAGAAGATGCCCGATCTGCTGCGCCCCGACATGAAGTCCCTCGTCTGGCTCGCCATCGGCACGTTCGTCGTGGCTCGGTTCATCAAGCTCTGACATGCCACAGAACGCGAAATATCTGCTGGCCATAGGCTTCGGCTATTTCATCATGCCGAAGCTGGTTCTGGAGTTCTGGGGACTGGTCAATAAGGCGAAGGGGTAGAGACGTGCCCGCAAAGACGGTAAGCGGTGCTGCCGTTGCCATGATGGCGGTTGGTGGCGTCGCCGTGTGGAGCGGCTTGAACAATGTACCGTTCCTGGATGCCTTGCGGGCACTCTCAAAAGGACAGGCCCCGAAGCCGAATCGCAAAGAGCCGTTCGCCCCACTGACCGCCGGGGCGGGGGGTTCCCCCGGAGCTACCGGCGGGTCCGGGGGTGACATCGTCGCGGAGGCGGAAAAGTGGGTCGGTAAATCCAGCTACGTGTACGGTGGCTGCCATGGCTGTACCCCTTGCGCGCCCGGACAAGGCGTCGATTGCTCGTCCTTTGTCACGTGGGTGATGCAACGTACCGGTCACTATAAGGGCAAATGCTCGATGGTGGCCGGATCGTCCATGCTCGCGTGGGGAAAAAAGGTGTCGTGGGAGAACCGACAGCCTGGCGACGTCGCCCTTTGGCCGGGTAAGCACTGCGCAATTATCACCAGCGGTTCCGCAACGATTGAAGCGCAGTGCACAACGTGCGGCAAGGTAAAACACGGGACGTACGGAAAGAGTCACAACGGGATCAAGACCGTCATCCTCCGAGCGCCCGATCTAGTGACCGCCGGTAATGCGATCGGCAAGGCCCTTGCAGGCACGGGGAATGTCACTACCGGAATGAGTGATAAGTGATGGCGCAAACGACCGGGCCCATCCTCGCCGTTGGTGGCATAACCGTCTTTAATCAGTCGGTGCTCAATAACAAGCCGATTGATTGGCGTGTCCCGATCGCTACCGGGTTTCTCGCGGGGGGATTCGCTCTCTTTGAAAAGGGGAACGCATCTCTGGCCAAGGGAATCGCATGGACTGCCCTTCTCACGGTTCTCCTGACCCGCCTTGATCCCAAGGTTCCGTCTCCGGTCGAATCCCTCCTCAAGTATTGGAATGGCAAATGAGTGCAGCGCAGAAGTTTCTCGGCGGGATCATCGCGATCGGCATGATCACGACGCTGATCCTGCCCAAGCGTCAGACCCCCCAGGTGATCGGTGCGGCGGACAAGTTCGTCCGTGGCGCTCTCGGTACTGCCATGGGCACGGCGAAGGCGGCCTAAATGAACGACTTCAAACACTACGTCATCATGGGTGCCGGAATCGCGGTCGGCCTCATGATTGTCGGCTTCATCTCCGGCACTCTTGGGAAGGGGCTTAAGCTCTGATGGCCATTACCGGAGCATGGAAGAACAGTCCCGCAGCGACCCTCGGCGAGGACTCTCGTACATTCGTGCCCCGGGATAACTGGGGTGAGGGTGCTGACCCGCGTCACGGTGTACGGACTCCTCATGACGTATGGTCGGATACCCCGTGGCAGGACGCCGACCCTACTGGCCCGAAATTCCAGGAAGAAATCCCGGAGGAACTTGAGGACCAGTACAACGTCGCCTATCTCCCTCCGACGCTTCCGTCTCCGCTTGACGGCGAGCCGAAGGGGCATGACGGAATCGCGACGGCTCCATGGGGAGTCGGACCGTGGCGCTCGCAGGACACGAACAATGAGGCCCGTTCTCAAAACTTCGGTATGCCTCGGTTCTTCCAGACGCGCGAACTCATCGGCAGGGGCGTCACACAGACGTACGACCGCCAGCGTACGCAATCCCTCCCCCCGTCCCGGAATAACGGCGGAGACGCACAGGGTGGCGGACAGGCGCTCCGAGCCATGCGTGGGAAGAACTCCCTCGCCGTGAACAACCCAGGTAGCGCCGAAGTCAACGGCTCGGGCAACTACATCCGGCAGGGCTGGGAGCAGAACGCTTTCACCAACCGCTGGATGCCCCGCCGTACGATCGCGCACACGAAACGGTTCCTGCATTTGAACTTGGCCGCCGTGGCGAAGCCGAGTGCCGCCCCCCAGGGGGATCAGTACTCGCCGTACACGTCGCCGTTCGACGGGCGGGTCACAAGCATGTCGCATAACGGAATGCGCAATATGACCCGTCGAGAGCCGCGTCAGTGGGACGAGGACACCGTTACCGACGGCTCGGATCAGGGTGACGACACGTGGCAGTACAATAGCTGGGGGTTGTAATGGCCGACACGATCAAAATCCCCGGCCTTGGGCCCATGAACAAAAAGTACGCATACATCGGCGCCGCCGGTATCGCGGGATTCGTCGCGTTCGCGTACTACCGCTCTCATCAGTCGGGCGGAGAAGAGGTCGTTGATCCTGCTGCGGATCCCACTGCGGAAGATTCCACGGCTTTCGATCCGGCTTACGATTACTCGGCTTACAGTACGGACGGCGGGTACATGGGGTCCTCTCCCGTCTACTACCCGCCGTACGGGTCGAGCACTCCGCCCGGAAGTGGCAACCCCACGTCCGACCCGGAATGGAACCAAGCGGCGTACGAAATCCTCACCAATCGAGGGATCGAAAGCGCCGCCGCTTCCCATGCGCTGAGTCTGTACATGGCCAATCTGTGCATGACCGCTCAAGAGGCGGACTACGTGCGTCAGGCCATCGGCGCCATTGGCGAGACGCCGCAAGCACACCACACGATCCAGATCTGCCCCGGCGCACCGCCTCCGGCTTCGGGCGGTAGCGGCCTTCCCCCGGCCCCCTCCGGATTGAAGGTGACGAGTAAGGCGACCACGAAAATCTGCCTGGCGTGGACGCCCATTTCCGGAGTCACTGAATACCACATCAAAATCAAGGGGCCCGGCTTCGACCACACTGTTGCCACTCACAACAACGGCACGTACTGCGTTGGCAACATGCACCGGAAGAGTACTTATCAGTTCTACGTACTCGCCACCAACAGCTCCGGCACCGGTCCGAAGAGTGCGACCGTCTCAGCCAAAACAAAGTGAGGTAATCCCGTGTCTCATCTGACTCCCGACGCAAGCACCGTTGGGTCTCTGGCCGTCATGACGGCGACGTATGCCCTCTACAGCAACGGTCTGCCCTCCGTGGCGGACATCCGTACGGCGAAGCCGGGTAACCGGGACATCGACGCGGCGGAGCGTTCGGCCGCGTGGATGGCCGCTGGCGTCGTTGCTGGCGTGTCGATCGTGACCAAGGATCCGACCATCTTCATCATCGGTGGGGCGACCGTGATCGGCCTGTCGTGGTGGTACCGGCACGCGAACATGGTCAACCCCGAAATCGGAAAGGCCATCGCGACCTTTACCGGCCCGACCAACATCACCGAGGCGGCTGCCCAGGAGGACGCGAACTCCTACGACTTGGGTGCCTACGAAACGAGTGCGTAAATGGCGGTCGTCAAACCGGAATGCGCGGTAGCTTATGCGATGATCGGCGGGTGGCGAAGTCAGAACGACATCATCACCGCCGTAGCTGTAGCGATCCAAGAATCCGGCCTTAACCCGGAAGCCGCTAACTCTTGCTGTGTTGGTCTCTGGCAGATCAACCTTAAGGCCCACAACAAGAAAGCGGCGGACATGAAAAACCCCGTCGCTAACGCCAAAGCTGCATACGACGTCTGGAAAGCGGCGGGCGGGTGGTGCACCAGCGGTAGCGTTGCCGCACACTCGTGTAACCCGTGGCAAGCGTACGGAGCGAATCAGCCTGGTCGGTCTTGGCAATCCGCTCTCCAGATGGCGACCAAGGCATACGGGTCGGTCATCGCCAAGGGCATAGGTGCTGACGTCCTTTCCGGGAAGGGCAAATCCGACGTTAACGAAATCATCGGGAAGGTCGGGGCGGACTGTATCGCTGGGGATATCCTCGACACGGATGGGCTCGGGGTTCCCAATCCGCTGGCAGCTGCCGAGGCTTTCGTTGCCGCGTTCAACCGTATGGGTGCCTGGATAACTAACCCGGATAACCTCATGCGAATCGTTAAGGTCGGTACCGGTTTCGCCGTAATCCTGGTTGCCGGGGCTGCCCTCATGGACAAGGAAATAGGGTCCATGGTCGTAAGTGCCACCCCTGTCGGAAAGATTGCGAAGGCCGTCAAATGAGTTACCCATACGCTGCGGATCACCCCAACACGGGCAAAATCGATGAGACGCAATCGACCCCGGCCCTGCCGGAGCTGTTGCAAGAGACGCCCTCCCTGGACGTCAAGGGAGACGTCGCGGTCGTCAATCCTGTCCGGGTGTATAACCTTCCCTCCCGACTCGGCGTGAGCCGTTCCTACGGCCTTACAGAGGCAGTGCCGTTGCCTCTGCTGGGCGCTGACCCGCGTCGGGCCAAGGCGGTACTGATCGGGCGTGCGCCAAGCGGCTCTGCCTCCATCGGTTTCTTCATCGGCGGTAAGGACGACGTACGTGCGTTGAACGCCGCTATCTGGCCTTACGGCGTGCCGTGCCCGATCACGCATGGCGAACAGGTGTACGTGATGCCGGAAGGGTCGACCCTGGCCGCTGGCCACATGATTTCGGTGATCGCGGAGAACTGGGCCGACTAGTGGATGCTCGCCTGCAAGACACTGCCCGCGTGACGTTGAATGCGTCAGGCGTCGGTACCATACGCTTCGGTCCAGGTCGGCCCCGTGAGCACTGGACCATAACGCGTGTCAGTTGTCAGGTGAGTACTAAGGTTCTTGAAGCGGAGTTCAAGGTTTACCGAGGGAGTATCGGGCCGGGTACTTTCATTTCCGGTAGCGTGTCCGGGTCTACCGGGGATAGCGATGATGGGCTAAAAGAAGGACTTAATGCGGGCGAGTACCTGTCAGCACAGTGGACAGGTGGAGACGTGGGCGCAATAGCCACGCTGACGTACTGGGGGAACATTGTCATTCAATAACCCCATTGCGGCATTGAGTGGTGCTCTTTCCTTCCCTTCCATTCATAGCCCCGACTACACGACCAGTGGCGGCACAACCGGCTGGTCGATCAACCGCGACGGTACGGCGACCTTCAACACAACCGGCGGCTCGCTCCAGATCACCAATAACGGTGTCTTCTTCTATGTGCCCAATGCCGGAACCGGAAATCTCTTCGCCTCATACGCGGCTGCCGATGGTACTGACCCCTACGGAAACAGCTACCACAAGGGGTATTTCGTCAACCAGCATCAGGGCTGGTTTACCAGCGATGCCGGGCACACCGTCGTCATAAACCCGGACGGCACCACCGGCCCGCAACTCCTGTTCTTCCCTTCCGGCTTCAATGCCATCATCCAGATGCTGGTCGAGGGTCCCGCCAACCGGATGTTGTTCCAGCCGGTCAACTCCAGCAACGCCGTGGTGGAGTTCAATGGGCCCGTTATCGCTACCGGCGGTATCGAGGGGGTCAATACCGCCCAGGGTGCCCAACCCCCCTTTAACGTCACCGGGTCCTTTGTCGACTACCTCACCGCCTCATGGGCGCCGCTGGTTCTCGACTGCCCTCCGAGCGAGACCATTATCATCAACACGAACGTATTCGGGTACAACAACAACACAGCGAACTCCACCCTGGCTATATCCCCTCGGATAAAGCAGGGGGCCACGACGCTGATGGCCCCGGTACAGGGGCAAAGCGGGCCAAGTATCCGATCCCCGGGAGCGGGTGCCGTCCAAAACGTGCAAGGTTTCGTGCAGTACGTTGTGGGTAATGACGTCCTGGGTGGACGTAATGGGCAGACAATCACGATCGTGCCTGCATGGCGTATCTCGTCCGGAGGGGCAGTGGACTGTAACGTCAACTTCGCCTCGATGAGTGCGTACCCGTCGATGTTCCGTCAAGCGCAATCGGGGTAGGGGATTCAGTGTGGAAAGGACCAGCATGGCTAACCGTCCTACGGGATCTAGCCTCACTGTCCATAGGTTCATTCGCGTTCCTGTGGGAGACAATCGTCGTGAGCGATCCCAACCCGTACATACTCAGCGGGGCAACGACGATGATCCTTGGGCCCGCTATCGGTCATATGTGGTGGCTCGGGCGTACAGAAGCGCCATCGTCGCCGCATCCCTCGCCATCATCTTCGGATTCGATATCGTCCTCTTGATTAAGGGGTGACCATGAGGCATCGATACTCCGCCATCGCATTGTTCCTGTCGGTGTTGCTGGCTCTGTTCGCGAACATCTTTTACACCAACCACGCACAGAGACAGACGGAACAAAAGTTCTGTGGCGTAATGCGGATATTCGATGCTCCTACCGCACCGCCCACCACCAAGCGCGCAAAAGAAATCCAGGATAAGTTCCATCAATTGCGGAAGGGGCTTTCCTGTTGAAAATAAACAAGCGACAATTCGCATATGACCTTTCTCGATTGACGGGGCTACTGGCATTTTATGCTGGTAGAATGAGTTTTAAATGCGGTGCTCTCGCCCTCCGAGCCGAGCACTGGTATCACACGCTAACGGAAAGGGAACGGGAATAATGGCCGAAGAACGCAAGCCCGAAGACGCTCCCGAGGGATTCTGGGATGACATGGGCAAGTGGCTCATGTCCGACCCGACACGGCAGCAGAAAGTCCTCAAACTCTTTGCCGAAAAGGACGACGCCCCGGCACCCGAGCCGAACGACGGGCCCCAGAACGACCCCCCGGCCAAGACCAAGAAAGGATGGTTCTCCAGTGAGTGACACTCCTGACGAGAAAACCAAATTCGCCACAGACCGCGAGGCGAAGCCTTTGTCCGAAGAGGACCAGGCAGAAGAGGATTGGGCCAATGCCGACGCGTGATCAGTACATGGACTACGTTCTCAGCACCCGGGGTTCCAAGCGGCGTCGCGGTCACGAGAACGACGTCGCATATAACGAGTGGTACTACCAGCAAGTGGTATGGGGCGAACGCTATGCGTGGTGTCTCGTCAAGGAATGCCACGACATGCATCATTTCGGCATCCTTGAACTCAACGGCGGAAAGATCGCTGGTTGCCCGCAGATGCCGGAGACGGCTCGGAAGTGCGGAGCGAAGGTCTGGTCTCGCCCGAAGCGTGGCAGCAAGGCGTACACCAAGGGGAACCGTATCGGTTTCGACTTCAACCGTACGGGGGAAGCCGAGCACACCGGCACGTTCTGGAAAGAGCGCGACAACACCTCCTTTTGGTCCGTCGATGGAAACACCGGCCAGGATCAGGTTCTCGCAAAGATCCGCTATTACGCGGACGTTCTGTTCGTCGTGGAGACCCTTGGTCTCGACGGCGACACCCCCACAGAGGAAGGGAACGACGTGCCCGATTACGTCAGCCTCACGACCAAGAAGCCCGTACCCGTCCATGTCGGCGAGGAAGTTTTCGTCCAGTTCGACAGGGAGGTGTCGGATCAGCAGAAGCGCTCGTCCGATAACAAGCCCACGCCCGGCCTCTTCACCGCCGGTAAGAACGGGTCGGTGTACATCGCCAGTGTTCAGGTGACCGGTCCGGCCACGTGGGAACTGTGCGAGATGAAGAAGGACGGAGAGGACTGGGTCCAGGCGGACCGCTTCTCCGGTGGGGTGGACCTGATGGAAGCGGGCAACCACCTCTGGCTCAAGCTTCACCCGACCGGTGACGGTGAAGTTCGGATCGACCTTGCCAAGGTCGCGATTTGGGATAGGTGACCATGAACTCCACCAAGGCAGCCGTTGCCCTGATTGTCAGCGTGCTGATCGCTGGCCTCACCGCAGCGAACGCACAGGTCCACAACCACACGGCGTTGGTCGTCATCATCATCGTGCTGGCCGCCGTGAACCCGATTTGGGTATGGGCCACGAGCAACACCAAGGCTTCGGACGCCCCCTCGGGCAGGACCCTCTCGTAAGGGGCGGGCCGAAGATGAACCCCGCGTGCTCCCCTCCGGGTACGCGGGGTTCGTTACGTACTCGTTACCTTCAACCGCTCGGAACGGGTGTAATCTTTAGGTAGATGGAAAAAACGAGGGAAGGGAACGGGATCATGAGAGTAGTCGGTCGGTACTACCCGAACGCGGCGGACGGTAAGCACCCCCTCTACATCGACGACCAAAAGGTCACCGCACACGTTTACTCCCGCACGGATGGCGTCCAGGTACTCGCCGTCTTCATCGGCCTGGAGCTCATTCACGAAAAGCCGCTCCCCGCGACGGTTATCCGCCCCGAACAGGTCAATCCCCTCGTCCGCATTATTGCGATCGATCACACACGCGACGTCTTCACCGGCTGCAAGGACGAGGACACCCGCGACGCCGCACGCGAAAGCGCGGCCGGAGCGTACCCGGACGAGATCAACACCCCCGACGACCCCATGAGCACGGCATCCGCTCGCAGCATGGCGCGCCTCAATGCCCTCATCGACCTCCGTCACGAACTGTGCCAGATGCTGTTCTCCGCACAGACCGAACCGCAGATGGCGGCCCTCAAGAAATTGATCGGCGACTGCGAAAGGGTCATCGTTCTGTGATACCATTCTAGGAATGGTAAGAACTGGCCGCCCGCAAACGGCGGGCGGCCCAATCGAAAGGAACGGGAACATGGGAACGATCAACTTCGACGGCCTGGCCGCCCCGGTCGAGCGCAAGGTCACCACCGTCAAGGGCGCCAAGTTCAACCTCGACAGCATCGCCCCCCGCATCGTCAAGGACGTCGAGGAGTTGCTGGCCCTGAACACCAAGCGGCTCGCGGACGGTGAGCCGACCAAGTACTGGGATCAGGAGTGCGGCACGGTGGAAGCCACTCAGGAGTGGCTCCGGCAAATGGACAAGTACGCCCTGTACCGACCCGCCGACCGTGGCGGACAGATCACCGTACGCGTCCCGAACCGCAAGGCGATCAAGGACGGCGAGGCCACCATGGTCAGCTACGCGGCCAAGCCCTTGGAGGTCCGCACGCCGAAGGAGAAGTCCGAGGCCCCGGCGGAGAAGCCGAAGGGCAAGACCGCCAAGTAGAAGATTCTCCCTCCTCCGGCCGAAAGGTCGCGGGCAGGAGGGAGTGGTTATCCCCGGAGCTGGTCCACCGGAGGGTTCGAGTCCCTCCCGGGGAGCGCAAGACCGGCAACGAACGGGAAAGGAAAACACATGCCGCTTCCAGGAAGCATCGCCCGGCCCCCCGAGTTCTACGGGGTCCCCCACAACACCTACACGCTCGAACACCGAAGCAACATCGACCTCCAATGGCACGAAACCGAAACCCTGATGGGCACGGGAGAGAAGGGGACCGACATCCCCGATCACATCCTGGTCCTCCTCCGGGGAGCCAGCGAGGTCTTCCCCGACCACGAGTGGCGGATCGTTCACACCCTCCTCCTCGTCACCCCCCTGACCGACCCGAAATACTGCTACATGCCCGAGGGCCTGGAGAAGATCCGGGAGCGTACCCGGGAACGTGCCCGGAACTTCCCCCGGCCCGACAACTCCGGGACCGTGGAATAGATGCCACGGCACGACAGGGCCTACGGCCAATGGCATTCCTCCAAGAGCCGGGGAGCGTCGAAGACCAAGCGTCGCCGCAAGCGCAGCAACTACCCGGAGCGCCTCAAGAGGCGGGCCGCACGCGAGGAGGGACGTTGAACATCTTCCCGCCCCCTCCGAGCGTGGTGCTCCGTATGGCCTCCACGGAGTTCGAGACCCCGCACGACTACGACCTACCGCGACAAGGGGGTGACGAGATGGGACGGAACGACGGGAACACGCCGAGGCCCAACAAGCCGAAGCCGCAGAAGCCGAAGCCGAAGGCGGTGGCGTAAGTGGTCTGGAGTATCCTCGATAACGACTGGGTGACGCTAGACTACTGGCGTTGGGTGAACGGCGAAGACACCCCGTAATGGGGAGGAGGGGCTACTCACCCCCCCGGACGGCCTGGCCTTTATTGGCCAGGCCGTTTTCGGTTGCCCGATTCGGGGTCTGGTTACGGAGG
>Ga0105238_10003158_pt1 | contig 16448 bp, 16 predicted proteins | sample KBSC34metaG_FD_81526 | JGI IMG/M metagenome (GOLD analysis project Ga0105238, IMG submission 81526) | Corn rhizosphere microbial communities from Kellogg Biological Station, Michigan, USA - KBS C3-4 metaG | ecosystem: Host-associated > Plants > Roots > Rhizosphere > Soil | place: Michigan, USA... | reverse complement strand
CAGACCCTGGAATCGATCTGCCGCCACTTCAAGGCGAGCATGAACACTTCGTGGGGCGAACTGCCGGAGGCGGTGCGCGACACGATCCTGAACGGCTCCGGCTCCACGCCGATCAAGATGCGCTATGACGACGGCCTCAGAACCTACGAGACCGAGAAGCCGTTCGAGGGCGTGCTGCCCAATCTGGAGCGGCGCTATCGCGAGACCGAGAGCGCCTGGATCCGGGAGGAGCTGTCGCGTTACCAGTCCGACCTGCCGTGCGAGACCTGCACCGGCTTCCGGCTGAAGCCGGAGGCGCTGGCGGTGAAGATCGGCGGGCTGCATATCGGCGAGGTGTCGAATTTCGGGATCGCCGAGGCAGGCCGCTGGTTCGGCGGGCTGAACGACAAGCTGACCAAGCAGCGGCAGGAGATCGCGGCCCGAATCCTCAAGGAAATCAACGAGCGGTTGGGCTTCCTTAACTCGGTGGGCTTGGAATATCTGAATCTCAGCCGCAGCAGTGGCACGCTGTCGGGCGGGGAAAGCCAGCGCATCCGCCTGGCGTCGCAGATCGGCTCGGGCCTTACCGGTGTGCTCTATGTGCTGGACGAGCCCTCAATCGGGCTGCACCAGCGCGACAACGACCGGCTGCTGACCACGCTTCGCCGCCTGCGCGACCTCGGCAACACCGTGATCGTGGTGGAGCATGACGAGGACGCGATGCGGTCCGCCGACTACCTGATCGATATGGGGCCAGGGGCCGGCGTCCATGGCGGGGAGATCATTGCCGCGGGCGAGCCGCTGGCGGTGATGCAGCACACGAACAGCATTACCGCCGACTATCTGACCGGGCGCCGGCAGATCGCGGTGCCCACCAATCGCCGGCCGGGGAAGAAGGGCAAGTTCCTGGAGGTGATCGGCGCCACCGGCAACAATCTCAAGGACGTCTCGGTCAAGATCCCGTTGGGCACCATGACCTGTGTCACCGGCGTGTCGGGCGGCGGCAAGTCGACCCTGATTATCGATACGCTTTACAAGACCTTGGCCAAGAAACTGATGAAGGCGCATGAGCATCCAGCGCCGCATCAGGCGATCAAGGGGATCGAGTTCCTGGACAAGGTGATCGATATCGACCAGTCGCCGATCGGCCGCACCCCGCGCTCGAACCCGGCGACCTATACCGGCGCCTTTACCCCGATCCGCGACTGGTTCGCCGGCCTGCCGGAATCCAAGGCCCGCGGCTATGGCCCCGGCCGCTTCTCCTTCAATGTGAAGGGCGGGCGCTGCGAGGCCTGCGATGGCGACGGCGTGCTGAAGATCGAGATGCACTTCCTGCCCGACGTCTATGTCACCTGCGAGACCTGCAAGGGCACGCGATATAACCGTGAGACGCTCGAAGTCCACTTCAAGGACAAGTCGATAGCTGACGTTCTTAAGATGACAGTTGAGGAAGGGCGGCAGTTCTTCCAGGCCGTCCCGTCGATCCGCGACAAGCTGGAGACGCTTGGCCGGGTCGGGCTGGATTATGTGGAGGTCGGCCAGGCGGCGACGACGCTCTCGGGCGGCGAGGCGCAGCGTGTGAAGCTGGCCAAGGAACTGTCCCGCCGCGCCACCGGCCAGACGCTCTATATCCTCGACGAACCGACCACCGGCCTTCATTTCGCCGACATCGCCAAGCTGCTGGAGGTGCTCCAGACCCTGGTCGACCAGGGCAACACGGTGCTGATCATCGAGCACAATCTGGAGGTCATCAAAACCGCCGACTGGATCATCGACCTCGGCCCTGAGGGCGGCGACAAAGGCGGCCAGATCGTCGCCACCGGCACACCAGAGGATGTGGCGAAGAACCCGGCGAGCTATACGGGGCAGTATCTGGCGCCGCATCTCTCCCCGGCGAAATACGCGAAAACGGCATGACCGATCCCATCCACATCGTCGGCGGCGGCCTTGCGGGCAGCGAGGCGGCCTGGCAGGTCGTGTCCGCCGGGATACCGGTGATCCTGCATGAGATGCGGGGCGTGCGTCCTACCGAGGCGCATAAGGGGGACGGGTTCGCGGAGCTGGTCTGCTCGAACTCCTTCCGGTCGGACGACAAGGATTACAACGCGGTTGGCCTGCTGCATGAGGAAATGCGGCGCGCGGGGTCGCTGATCCTGCAGGCGGCCGACAAGCACGCCGTGCCGGCGGGCAGCGCGCTGGCGGTGGACCGCGATGCGTTTTCCGACGAGATCACCCGGATCCTCAATGAACACCCCCTGGTCGAGATCCGGCGGGAGGAGGTCACCGGCCTGCCGCCCGCGGAATGGGGCCGCACCATCGTCGCTACCGGACCCCTGACCGCGCCGTCGCTGGCCGAGGCGATCCGGGCGGAGAGCGGGGAGGAGGCGCTGGCCTTTTTCGATGCCATCGCGCCGATCGTCTACAAGGACAGCATCGATTTCTCGGTTGCCTGGATGCAGTCCCGTTACGACAAGGCTGGGCCGGCGGGGACGGGGTCGGACTACATCAACTGCCCGCTCAACCGCGAGCAGTACGAAGCCTTCATCGCCGCGCTGCTGGCGGGCGAAACCGTGGACTTCAAGGATTGGGAGAAGGACACGCCCTATTTCGAGGGCTGCCTGCCGATCGAGGTGATGGCATCGCGCGGCGTGCTCACCCTGCGCTACGGGCCGATGAAAGGCGTCGGGCTGGACGATCCGCGCACGGGCCGCTGGCCTTATGCGGTGGTTCAGCTAAGGCAGGATAATGCCTTGGGAACGCTCTATAATATGGTCGGCTTCCAGACCAAGCTGAAGCATGCCGCCCAGGTCGAAATCTTCCGCACCATCCCGGGGCTGGAGAAGGCCGAGTTCGCCAGGCTGGGCGGGCTTCACCGCAACATCTTCATCAACTCGCCGCGCCTGCTGGACGGGACTTTGCGGCTCAAATCCCGCCCGCATGTCCGCTTCGCCGGCCAGGTCACCGGTTGCGAGGGCTATGTCGAGAGCGCCGCGGTCGGGCTGCTAGCCGGGCGTTTCGCGGTGGCCGAGCATGCCGGGCTGGAGCCGGTCGCGCCGCCCCAGACCACGGCGATGGGTGCGCTGCTGGCCCATATCACCGGCGGGGCGGAGGCGGAGAGCTTCCAGCCCATGAACGTCAATTTCGGCCTGTTCCCGGTCCCGGAGGGCAAGCTGCCCAAGGGCCGCGACCGCAAGCTGGTCTACACCGCGCGGGCGCTCGCCGACCTGGAGGGATGGCTCAATCCGGCGGCGGTGGCTGCGGAATAACCGCGAGCCAAGTTACGCTATTACGTTCCCAAATAGCCTCAAATAGTCAGGCCGTTAGCCGACTCGGGCGTGCATGTATAATCGCGGGATTCGACAGGAGGGCCGATTATGTCGAACCGATCGATATTCGTTTCCGTGCGCGTCATTATTCTTCTGATGGCAACCCTGGCACTGGCCGGATGCGGCGCGGCGGCGGCTCCGTGCCGGGTGGCCTCGGCGGGGCTCAAGATCCTGCCGGCGATCGGCCATACCTTGGCTGAGCCGACGGATTCCTGCGCCTCGGCGATCGATCCGACGCCGGCGGAACCCTGATCAGAAGTTGAAGGAAGCCGAGATCGCGCCGTACTGGTCGTTGCCGTGCTGGTGGACGAATTCCTGGGTGCGGATGACCTCGGTCGCGGTGAGCCGGACGCCCGAGACGATGATGGCGACGCCGGCCTGGAAGTCGGCGACCAGGGTCTTCTTGGGCACATGCTGGCTGGTGGCGAATGTATTGCCGTCCAGGAAGATGTTGTGCGCGACGGCCCGGCCCTCGGCGCCGGCGAAGACATACCAGCCGAAATTATGGCCGGTGTCCGCCTCCGACAGGAAGAAGTTCGAGCCTGACAGGCCGGGCCGGATGCGCGGCGGGCCATAGTCGCTCGGCAGGTCGCGGCCGATCCGGATCATGCCGCCGGCCGCGGCGTCGATCATCACATTGCCCAGGTCGAAGCCGACCGACGGGGTCACGTCGGCGCCCAGGCCCCAGAAATCGGTCTGGGCCAGCGCCCGCCATTTATGGTCGTAGGAGATCAGCAGGCCCGGCTCGCTCTTCAGCTGATTGTGCCAGCCATTCACGTGCTCGTTGGCAAACAGCGTGTCATGGAAGGTGTTCTGGACGAACTGCCCCAGCGCCGCGCGGCCGACGACACCGGCATCGATCTCCAGCGTGTCGAGGTCGGTGAAGCTGGACTTCACGGTCGGGTCGGGCTTCGGTGCCTTGATCAGGGTGAGGCCGGCATAGAGCCAGCCGGCATAAGGACGGTCGTTCAGGATTGGCTTGTAAGCCTTCTTGTTCTGCGGCGTGAACAGGCTTTGGCCGAACGACCAGCCGATGCGGCCGACGCTGTCGTCGGCGCCCAGCGGAATAGATAGCGCCTGCCGCTCCAGCCAGTCCTCCTCGCCGGGCGCCGACGGGTTCGGCAGCCAGTCGAAGCGGATTCCGTTGGTGTAGTGGCGGTCGCGATTGTCGGGGCTGAAATAATCGTTCTCGGCCTGGATGGAGAGCGTGCCGTTGTCGCCGGCCAGGGCGTGCGGATGGGGCAGGGCCAGGACCAGCGCGGTGGCCGTCACAGCATAGGAAAGCGGCCGCAGATATTGCTTCATGAATTTCTCCCTTGGGCGCCCTGTAACTCGGCGCCCGGGAGCTAAACCCGGCAGAATATCAGGAGGTCCGTCCGGGCCTCGATTTCATGCTTTGGCCAGGACCGCGCGCGTTCCGGCCACCGCGCGGGCAACCCGTTCTGCCGGGCCGATGCCCTGGTCCTTGCACGCGGTCATCGGCACCTCGATCCCGATGACGGTGCCGGCGGGCAGGGCGCGGGCGAAGGCAGCGAGCGGTAACTGTCCTTCGCCCGGGATCATCCGTTCGCCCAGCGCCTCGGCGAACTGCTGCTCGACCGGCATCTCCACCGGGCCGTCCGAAAACTGTCCCCGTCCGATGATGCGGGGATCGAGCGCGGCGATATCGGCAGCCGAGAAGCCGGCGCGATGGACATGCAGCGAATCGAACTGAAGCTGGCAGCCCGGTGCATTGGCGCCCAGGAAGGCCGCGGCCTCGGCGGGGGACTTCAGCGGCGTGCGGCGGGACCATTCGGTGCCGACCGCGATCCCGTGTTCCCGGCCGAGTTCGCAACATGCGGCGAGATGGTCGGCCAGGCGGGCAAGGTCCGGGTCGCGCATCAGCACATTGACGCTGCGCGCCGCGAGCCAGGCGCCGGATTCGAACGAGGGGCGGAAAGCGGCGACATCGGTTTCCGGCGTCAGCAGGAAGCCCTCGATCAGCTCGATCGCCACACCCAGGTCGCCGCAGCGCCGACGCGTTTCCCGCCGCATCGGCGTGTCCGACGCCATGCCGAAATCGGGAACGCCTGCCACCGGATGGACCATGATGCCGATCAACCCCAGCCCGTTATCGGTGGCGAGCTGCGCCAGTTCCGGCGGGGAAGCTTCGACGGCGGTCAGGAAATCGAGGCAGAGCGGGTGCGTCATGCGTCTTCCTATCGGCAGAAGGGGCCGGGTGAAAGCTCCGTGGTCCATTTCTCCGGCGCGGCCTGGGCCTGGAACGGCTCGGTCGCGACCGTCTGCCAGGTGTCGCCGTCGGCGGAGAGCAGGGCAGGCTGGCCGGCATGCAGCTTCAGCGCCTTGCCCTCGGGCGAGTCCGCCAGGGCTTTTGAGACGCATGAGATGAGGGCGAAATCGTTGCCGTCCTTGCGCGCTTTGACCAGGCTGTCGGCGTCGGCGCGCGCGATCGCCTCGAAAGCGGCCGGCGCGCGATAGGGCGGGCTGATCGCGATGGCGACCCGCAGCATCAGCCCGACGGACCGGTTGTCGTCGGGCAACAGCATTGCGACCCGGCTGTTTTCCTTGAGATAGGGGGCGGTCCAGGCCGCCAGGTCCCAGACATGCGGCTGCGGCAGACGCCGGTCGACGCGCGTCCAGCCTGCGCCGGCAACCGGCGCCACGATTGCCAGCACGATCGCGGCCACGCCCACCACGCTCCAGCCGCGCCCCAAATCCGGCGCGCCGCGGCGGATCCAGCTCTCGCGCGCGAAGACGACGATTGCCAGGGTTGCCAGCAGGCCCAGGTGGCAGCTGTAGCGGAAGAAGGAGTGGGCCGAGGCGCCGATCTCACCCGGGAAATGGGCGACATAGGTGAAGATCAGGAAGGCGGTGTAGAGCAGCGTGACGCCCAGCGTCATCAGGAACAGCCGCGCCGACGGGGTCAGGCTGCGCTTCATCACGACCGGGATGGCACTCAGCGACACGCCGTAGAGCAGAAGGAAGAAGGGCAGGCGCTGCCAGATGTGGAACGCCATGTTCGACAGGATCGCCGGGATGCTGGCGAAGCTCCATTGGCCGAACGGCAGAAAGCGCAGCTCGTCGTCCGGCAGGAAATGGGTCCGGACATAGAATTGCCAGACCCCGACCAGCAGCAGCGCCGGCACGAAGGCGACGGCAAGCGAGCTGAAGGCCCGCGCGGGCCCGATCCTCTTGTCGAAGGCGCCCAGCAGGAAGGCGATGCCGACCGCGCTGCCCATCAGGAAGATGCTGACCTGCTTGATCGCCGCCCCGGCCAGCAGGACCATCACCAGCCCGGTTCGCTCCTCGGCGGTGGAGCGATCGCCGGCCAGCGCCGCCAGCAGCCGCTCCGCCTGCCACGCGGCGAAGGCGAGCGCCACGGCGATGGTTGGGTCGCCATAACCGCTGAACTGCACCGAAGGGGCGAAGCCGGGATTGAGGAAGGTGGTCAGCAGCACCGCGCCGCCGATCGCGCCCCAGCTGGGGGTTGAGCCGGAGAGGGTCTGCGGGCCCCTGAGCGAGCGCGCCAGCAATAGCGCGAAGGCGAGCTGCAGCAGCAGGTTCACATGGGTCAGCACATTGGGCGGGAAGTGCGGCACCAGCAGCGCCGGCAGGAAGGCCGCAAGCTGCAGATTGTAGGGAAAGGCCGGCCACAGGGCGAGCATCGGCGGCCGGTCCTTGGCCGGAAACTGCCCGTAATCATAGAGATAGGCGGCGTTCGGCAGCTGGTTGGTGAAGGTGTCGGGGCCCGACGGCCAGGCCGCGGCCAGCACCGCGATCAGCGGCACGGCGACCGCCAGCAGCCGGCCGATGGCGATCAGGTCTGGCTCGGCCAGCCGCCCGCGCGGCGCGACCGCGCCCAGCGCGGCGACCCCGACCAGGATCGCGGCGGGGATGCGCATGGTTTCCTGCGTGGAGACGCCCCACAGCGTCAGCACCAGCGAGACCGCGCCCCAGCCGGCGATCAGCGCCACCTCGGGGAGCGACTGCGCGCCCAGGATCAGCCGGCCCAGCATCATCATCACCAGCCCGGCGGCGAAGACGGCGAGCAGCCCTTCGGCCTGCAGCGCGGTGGGCAGGAACGTGTCCAGCACCGCGTCGGTCGACGTCCAGGGCCAGGTGAGGATCATTCGGCGTGCTCCGGCCCAGCCGGTGCGCCGGGTGCGGTGAGATGGATAAGCAAGAAACGCGGCGCGGTGAACTCTACTGTGCCGGGCAGCCTGCTGACATCGAGGCCGGGCGGCGGATCGATGACGATCAGGTCGGTGAAACCGGTGAGCGGCGGCAGCGTTCCCTCGGCCAGCATGGGCCATAACGTCTCGGGTCGGGGATGGTCGGCCAGGCCGGCGGCGAGGGGCGTGAATTGCAGCGGTTGCTGGCGCGGGTCGGCAAAGATCGTGTCGACGAAGGCGTCACGGTCGAGCGCGGCCAGGGCGCCGAAATGGAACAGCGGCATGCCGCCCGCCTGAACGCCGCTCGCCGGCGCGGCGACCGCGACCGCCGCGCCGCCGGCGATATGGCCGAAGGCGGGGCGCAGGGCCTCGTACTGCCGGTCGGCCTTCAGCCAGACCGCCTCGATCACGCCCATCCGTACGAGGAACAGGGCCGCCAGGGCAATGGCGACACCCCTGCGCCATCGGGGGGTGACGGCATCGCTCCAATGGCTGACGGCGACGAACAGCAGGGCGATGGCAACTGGCAGCCGATGATCGATGCCGGATGCCGACAGCAGCCGGCTGGGCAGCACGATATAGGCCGCCAGCAGCGCCAGCAGGCTCCAGCCCAGCCGGGAATGAACCACGATGCGGCGCCATATAGCTATGCCGGCGATCACGGCGATCAGCACCGCGGCAAAGGTCGCCCCGTCGAAGACGCGGTTGTAATTGTCGAAAATCGAGACCGGCAGGTCGAACTTGCGGCGCGGATTGCCGTAATCGATATGGTTCTCCGCCCCCGATGTCGGGGCAAGCAGGAACAGGATGACACCCGGCAGCAGGGTGATCAGCGCCGCCACGGTCTGTTTCGCCTTGTCCGCCGGCGCCGTCAGCGTCATCGCGATCACCGCCAGGGCGTAGGCGCCGAAGGCGGCGAGGTGGGCGCAATAGATCGCCGTGGCGAACACCGTCCCGGCGAGCACGCGCAGCCAGATACTCCGCCGCTCCAGCGCCATCCAGGCGGCCAGTGCCCACAGCATCAGCGCAACGCCGGTCAGATAATTGAGGAAACCCCACAGCAGCATGCGGTTATAGAGCAGCAGGAAGGCGAAGAGCGGCCAGACCGACCAACGCCGGAACGCTACCCGGTGCAGCGCCACCGCGCCGCCGGCCGTCGCCAGCAAGGTCGCGGCCAGCATCAGCCGCATCGCGGTTTCCACCGGCATGATCGCCGCAAGCATCGGCACCACGGCGTCCCAGGCAAGGTTCGGAACGGGCGTCCAAACCGCGCGGTAATAGCGCGCCAGGTCGGCCGAGGCGGGCAGCGCTGCCAGAATATGCATGCGCGCCAGATGGTTGGGATAATCGAGGATCGGCGGCAGGCCGACACTGGCGACGGGTATGACCGCGATCAGCGCCAGCAGCGCGAAGCCGCCCAGCGCCGCGATGCGCGCTTGAGTCTTCATAAGGTGCTTAAAACCGGCCCGGAAGGATCACGCTGTAGATGGCGAGCGCCGATGCGACCAGGATCATCGCCCAGGTCAGGAGAATGCCTGCGGCACGCCCTGCGGAGGCGCCTTCGTTGCGGCTGAGACCGAAGGCATGCAGAACGCGGCCTATAACCAGGGTGGCGCCCAGCGCATGCACGGTAGCGGCGCTGAAGCCCTGCGCCTCTACGGCCAGCAGCAGGATCAGCGCCATTGGCGCATTCTCGGTCAGGTTCGCATGGGCGCGGATGGCGCGCTTCAGCGCCGGATGGTCGCCGTCGCCGAAGCTGATCTTCAGCCCCACCCGATAGCGCGAGATATTGAAGGCGAGGACGATGAGCAGCAGCCCGAGCAGGCCGGCATAGAGCGGCGTCACCCAATCCGAGATTTCTTCCATCGTTGTGTCCCTCAGGTTCCGGCGGCGGACCATAGCGTCCGCGTGGATGGGGCCACAAGAGTCAGGGCTTGCCGCTGCCCTTAACCGACACCGCATCCGCCACCTTCTCTTTCCCATGCTGCGGCAACAGCTTCATCGTCAGGATGAAGGCGGAGAGGATCAGGCAGATGCCGTTGGAGGCGACGATCGGCCAAGCGGGCTGCATCGCGCCATACGCCGTCCACAGGACGAAGCCCAGGACGGTGACCGCGTACATGCCGGTGGAGATGCTGCCCGTGTCGCGGGTACGGATCACCTTGACGGCCTGGGGAACGAAGCTGATCGTCGACAGCAGGGCTGCGATGCCGCCGACGATATTCACCGGATTTATCATGTGATGGTGGCACTCATGCGATGGCGGGCGCCTTTTTCCTCCGCGGCAGAACGATCTGCAGGGCGCTCAAGGCGACAATGCCGCCCATGATGAAAAAGGTCCGATGCAGGCCGAGCTGAAGCGAGATCGGCCGAATGACGATCGGGTTCATCAGGTCGCCCAGATAGATGGCGAAGAAGAAGAAGCCGACGGCGCGCCCGCGCGCGGAGGCGGGCGTGCGGGCCAGGATCGTGCGGGACAGATGCGGGATCAGCCAGCCAGACCCGGTTCCGGTAAACGCGCCGCCGATCGCCGCCACCACGGGCCCATGCGACAGGCCCACGGTCATGACGCCCAGCCCCAGCAGCAGGGCTGAGATGGAATAGTTGAGGCTGAACCCGACCTTGGGGCCCAGCTCGCTGTAGAGCAGCGACCCGACCATGGACATGGTTGAGCCGGCCAGCATCACGTGGGACAGCTCCTTGGGATCGGTGACGCCGTTCTCAGCCAGCAGGAACTGGAACTGTGTCGTGTTCATCATCATCACGACCGCCAGGAAGACGGCCAGCGACAGGATCGGCCACAGGAAGAGGAGCGATTCCTTGTCGGCGGCCTCGTTGCGGATCGCGCCGCGCGCCGGGGCAGGCGCAATGCCGAGCAGGGTCGCCGGGATCATCACCAGCGGCACCAGGAACAGCGCGAACACGCCGTGCCAACTATGTGCATGGGCGATGCTGCCGGCTGCCGTCAGCGAAACGATGCCGGAAATGCCGCCCAATATATTGCGCCAGCTCAAGGTTCGGGCGCGTCCGGCGTCGTCGAACCGGTTGCCGATCATCGCGATGGTGGCGGAGCCGTAGGCGATGGCGGCGAAGCCGAGGGCGAAACGGGACGCCAGCAGTCCGACGGCATCGTCGATATAAAGCCCGGCCGAACCGAACAGGGCGAAGGCGAGGATGGCCCATAGCAGAACCAGGCGGCTGCCGAACCGGTCGATGGCGAAGCCGGCGGCGGCGCCGCCGATGCAAAGGCCGACACTCGGCAACACCCCCAGCATCTGCGCGAACAGGGGTCCGTCCACGGAGATATCGAGGCCCGGAATGATGAAAGCGGGGTGTCCATCGGGCGCGAAATGCTGGGCGATGACCCGCAGGACCGGCCCGGTGGCGGTGAAGATCAGCGCCAGGCTGGGGGCCGACGACACCATGACGGCGATGGCGACCCAGTCCCGCCAGCCATCGCGCTTCCCGGAAGTTCCGCCACTGCCTTCAAATGCCAAGATGCTGCTCCCAGGCCGCTATTTCTGCGGAACCACGTTCTTCCAATCGAGCGCCTTGGTGTCGAGCTCAACACCGGCGGTCTCCAGGAACCGGCTCACCATCATATAGAGGCCGATCAGCAGGGTCAGGTCGAGCACCTGCTTGTCGGAGAAATGCTTGCGTACCGCGGCCAGGTTGGCGTCGCTGGCGCGCACGTTCTTGACCACGTCCTCGGTGAAGGTGAGGACCGCCTGCTGGGCCGGGTCCAGCACGTCGGGATGCTCGCCGCCATGCTTGATCGCCTCGATCTGGCCGTCGCTGAGGCCCGCCAGCTTGCCCGACGGCTCATGCTGGAAGGTCTCGTAGGGCGCGTGCGACATATAGCCGACGCGCAGGATCGCGATCTCCCGGATCGCACCCGGCAGGCTGGACGCCGGGCCGTAGAAGGCGCCGGAGAATTTGCTGAAGCCGTCGAACACCGCGTCCGACGTGCCGGCCATCATCCGTACGACATTGATCGGCGCGCGCGCCACCGCGGTGCGGGTGGATTCCGGCAGGCTGGCAGGATCGGCATAGGGTATGCGCGGCATGGCTTTGGTCTTCCCCGGATATTTTCGTTGGGCGGTATCTTATCGGTGACGAGGCGGGGGGCAAGCGAATAACCCTCTCCCCCGAGGGGCGAGGGGACCTTTAAATCGGCCGATACATCGCCACCGCCGTGGCGACGGTCCGGTTGCCGCGGCCCTGGTCGCGCAGCGACAGGCTGCACGCGATCCGGCCATAGCCGCCGGTCGACACCGAGCCGTCCACCACGAACGGGCCGTCCGTCCCGCGGGCGACGAACATCACGGTCCAGTCCTCGATACGGATGGCGTTGGTCCCGGCCTCCCGTTCTGCCAGTTCGGTGGCGGCGGCTTCGAGCACTACGTGGGTGGGCCCCAGATGCAGCGAGCCGGAGGTCGACATGTTCTCGGGCGTCATCGCCGGCAGTTCCCAAACGCCGTCGGGCCGGCGGGTGGCGCCGAAAACCTGGGTCAGGGGCGGCAGGCCGGGCCGGTCCTCGATATCGGGTGGCAGGTCCAGCGGCTCGAAGCCCGCCGGAGCGTCGGCCAGCCGGATGCCGGTGCCGTAGGAAATCGCCAGCACCCGCTCAGGTTCGGCGGCATCGACGATCTCGCACATGCTGAAGCCCATCGTCCGGCCGACATGGATCGGCGTGCGCCGCATCGCGATCTCGGTCACGCCCAGCCCGTCATCGATGATGTGCAGCGCGGCGGTGACCGGGGCGGGGATGCTATCCACGTCACTGAACCCGCCAGCCTCGGCGCTGGCAATGGCGAGCGGCGCGGCCATGATCGCCCCGGAGCCCGAGCGCATGTCGCGGCGGATGCGCATCGTGTCGTGCGGCCGGCCATGCAGCATCGCCGTCTTGCGGCCGAGATAGCGATAGGTCAGCAGGCCGCCGTCGCCGTTCACCATGGCGTTGAAACGCTGCCAGTATTCCTCGGCCGGCACGTCGCGCAGATCGGTGGTCATTGTGGTTCCCCTTGCTGCTCCGGTCGCAGCGATGTTGACTGACCCTATGGGAAAGAACGGCGCACCGGCAATGGATTTGGACAGCCTGCTTCTGCTCGTCGCCTTCCGGCGGCAGCCGCGCGAGGCCAATGCGGAGGCCGGTCATGCGCGCATCGAAGCGATCGCCGGGCGGCCGGTCGACGCCGCCGATCTCGCCGCCGCCCTGCGCCGCCTGCTGGACGGCGGGCTGATCTACGACCCGGTCTTCCTGGCCCCCGGCTCGCTGCAATGCCATTGGCGGCTGGAGCCGACGCCGGAGGGCTTTGCCGCCGTTCAGGCGCTGATGCGCAGGAGTGGGAAATCGGCGGACGCGCTGATCGCGGCGCTGTCTAACCCTTGAACGCCGGGTTGGTGATCTCGCCCGTTTCGTAGTGGCGCTTGAAATTGTCGGCCACCGCCTTGGTGTTCTTCAGCGCGATGCGGCGGATCAGGAGCGCATCCATCAGCCTGCCGAAGATACCGCCAGGGACGCCGTAGATCAGGGCAGGGCGGAAGAAGGTGCCGCCGTCGGGCGCGTCGGCGATGCGGTAATCGAACCAGGCCTCGGGGAAGGGGGCGGGCGGCTTGTCGCCGTTATGGAGGCGCAGCTTGAAGCCGTAGCCGTCCTCCCATTCCTCGACCGTCTCGTCCAGCGGCTGGCCTTTCTTCTGGAACACTCGCCGGCTGGCGCCGACGCCTTCGGTCTTTTCGGTCATGAGCTCGACCCCGGTCAGGTTCGGGACATAGCGCGGGGCGCGGGTCAGGTCGCGCAAGCCCTCCCACACCTTGGCGCGCGGCAGGTCGATATGGACTTCGCAGGTAACGGTATTCGGCATCGCATTCCCTCCCTTTTCAGTGCAGCCTAACGGGAGCGCGCCCGCTAATCACGGGAAAAAGGGCCGGCCCGGTACGGGCATTGGAGACGGGTTCGGCTGGCCGGGAAACCGGGAATTTGGTATCGGTAAATACTGGTAAAATCTTATCCAGCATAAATTGCGTAGACGGATATCGAGATATCGGGCATCCGTTGATCGCTGCAATCAAGAATAGATGAGGGAACCATGTTCAATACCCCTATCCTGGATTCGGCCATCGGGCTCGTATTTACATTCCTGGCGGTCAGCCTTGCCGCCGGCGCCGTTACCGAGGCGCTGGCCTCGATGCTCAAATGGCGCTCGAACACACTGCTCGCCGGCGTCAAGGCGCTGCTGAACGACAAGGACCTGAAGGGCTTGGCGCTGGACGTCTATAACCATGCGCTGGTCAGCCCGCGCTCCGACGGCACCACCGCGCCCGGGCAGAAGCCGAAGCTGTTGCCGGCCTATATCGATCCCAACCATTTCGCCGCCGCGCTCAGCGATGTGCTGGGCATCTCGGCGAAGACGGAAGGCGCGGTCACGGCGGCGATCGACAAGCTTCGCGCCGGCGGCGACACGCAGATGGCCAACCTGCTGCTCAGCATCCAGAATCGCGCCGGCGACAACCTGGCTGCCTTCGAAAGCGGGCTGGCGCAATGGTTCGACAACGGGATGGACAGGGTCAGCGGCGCCTATAAGCGCAAGACACAGCTGGTCAGCTTCCTCATCGGCCTGTTCGTCGCGGTCGGCCTCAATGTCAGCGCCATCCGCGTCGGCCTCGCCTTGTGGGACCAGCCTGCATTGGCCAAGGCGGTGGCGGCGCAAGTGGCGGGCAAACCGCAGGATGCCGCCCAGCCGCAGCCGGCAGACGCACTGTCCAGGTTCGAGACGATGAACCTGCCCGTCGGGTGGATTCCCGATCAGGCCGCCGCCGATACGCTGGCCCACGACGACATCTTCGCCATCCGTCCGCCGCTTCCGTTCGCCGATCACACCGGCTGGTGGCTCACCTCCATCCTCGGATGGCTGATCACCGCCGGGGCGACCCTGTTCGGGGCGCCCTTCTGGTACGACACGCTGCAGCAATTCGTCCGGCTGAAGGGCGCGGGCCCGAGCCCGGCGGAGAAAAGCAACAACAAGGGTGCGGCGGTATAGCAGGCAATCGGAGGCCATGAATGACGACCGTCTATTTCGCGACCAATCGCAAGCCGCTGGAACCGTTCCAGGCCCCCTGGTACGGCTACGACTCCACCGACCAGACACCCGACGGCCTCGTCTTCGCCGAGGCGACCGTCAGCGGGACCGATACCGGCGTTCAGGACAGCGGGACGATCGATTCCATCGATAATATTTCGCCGGGTGCCCTGTCCGTCGCCAGCCGGACCGCGCTGACGAATTCGACGCGCGATCTGCTGATTTTCATCCACGGCTTCGCCAACAGCTTCGAGGATGCGATCAAGCGTGCCGCGTTCAACCGGCAATGGCTGGAGGAATCGGGCCTGCCGGCCGCGAACATGGACATACTCGCATTCACCTGGCCGTCATCCGGCCGGCTGATCAGCCTCCCGCCCGACTTTCCCGACCGGGCCTATGAGGACGACCAGAGCCGGGCCGGCGCATCCGGTTATCATCTCGGCCATTTCTTCAACGAAGTGTCGAACCTGTTTACGGGTTTCGATCCGACCGTCGGGCGGCGGGTGATCCTGTTGGCGCACAGTATGGGCAACTGGGCTCTGCAGGCCGGCGTCGAGGCCTTCTTCTTCCAGTTCCCACCCCCGCCACTGTCGTTCGACGAGGTCGTGCTGGCGGCGGCCGACGAAGAGGCCACCAGCTTCGAGGCGCCGGACGGCAAGCGTCTGTCGCGGCTGCTGGATATGTCGGGCCGTATCTCGGTTTATTCGAACCGGCACGACATCGCCCTGCTGTTCAGCAATCTGGTCAACGGCAATCGGCGGTTGGGGCAGGACGGGCCCGACGAGAAGACCGATACGGCGCTTTATCCGCCGGCGACCTTCCGCAGCGTGGATTGCTCCAGCGTGACGGATTATGACTGGTTCATCCCGGCCGACGCCTCGCATCAATATTATCGCCGCTCCCATGCCGTTCGCGCCGACATTGCCCAACTGATCGGCGGCCAGGGCGGGACGCCCGGCATCTCCAGCCTCGGCAATGGGACCGCCGCCGCGGTGGCCGACGCCGGCGGGCGGATCCGGTCGGATCTGGCCCAGCGGGCGGGGCAGGCGCCGGTCGGCTAAGGCTCGATCGTCTTCACCTTGATCGAGGACACGCTGAGGTAATCCAGCACGCTGTTCCTGGCCGCGTCCGTCACCGGCTGGATCGCGGCGTTGAAGCCGCCGGGCCAATGGGCGTCGGGGGCCCAGATGTTGAAGTGGAACTTCATCGGCTCGGTCGGCACGTTCTCGGTGGTGGTGCGGACCGGCTTACCGTCGATCAGCCAGGTGACGTCTTTCGCCGTCCAGCGGATCTCGTAATCGTGATAGTCGGCCATGCCGCCGGCAGGGTAGGGCACGAAGATGACATGGCCGATGCCCAGCTCCTCATTGGCATAGATGTTGGTCTGCACGGCGTCGGGCCGGTTGGTCAGCAGCTCGAAATCGATCTCGTCATGGATCGTGTTGCTGCCGGGCTTCAGCGCATAGAGGAAGATGCCGCCGACGATGCCGGGGTGGGCGGCGCTGTTCATCTTTGCGCGGATGGTGACGTCCAACCCCTTGGCGGCGCTGAATTCCTCGGCTGAGATCATTTCCGTGCCCAGAAAGGACGCTTCGGCCTGGTTGAAGGTCTCGATGGCGATCATCGCGCCATGCGCGTCGGTCTTCGGCAGGCCGGAATTCTGGGTGACGCGGAACTGGGTGCGGCCGATGAATGTCCCGTCGCCGGTGGCCTTGAAGGTCGGGATTTCCCAGTTTTTCGGATCGACCGGCCTCCCGGCGAAATTTTCGTCCAGCAGCGTTGCCGCCCGGGCGGCCAAGACGAGGGGAGAGGCGGCGAGGAGGCCGGCGGCGAGAAGGCCCTGGAAAAGTTTCGGCATCTATGGGACTCAAGCTGTTTGCGGCCATGTT
>Ga0105238_10003157_pt1 | contig 16454 bp, 19 predicted proteins | sample KBSC34metaG_FD_81526 | JGI IMG/M metagenome (GOLD analysis project Ga0105238, IMG submission 81526) | Corn rhizosphere microbial communities from Kellogg Biological Station, Michigan, USA - KBS C3-4 metaG | ecosystem: Host-associated > Plants > Roots > Rhizosphere > Soil | place: Michigan, USA... | reverse complement strand
GACGCGGTTGACGCGACCGAGGCCGCCGGGACCAGCGTGCGCTGCTGCGGCCCCGGGTCCTGCCCCACCGAGGTCGGCACCGGGAAGCCGACGGTCCCGGCCTCCAGGTCGAAGCGGATCGGGCCCCTGGCGAACGCCGGGAGACCGATCAGGGTGCCGGAGGTCGTGGTAGAGGCCTCGTCGGCGACGGTGACGCCGGTCCCGGGGCCGGTGTTGAAGGCGGCCGACCAGCCGGCTGCCGGGACGCCGACGACCAGCGAGCGTCCGGCGCGCCAGGTACCGGCCGGGCCGCCGGGGACGTTGAGCACGAACTCCGGCGCGCCGGTGTCGAACATCGCCGGCCCGCAGGTCTTGCCGAGCCCGGCGCCCTCGACGCAGGTCTGGACGGCGCGGGGGTTCCAGGACGGCGGCGTCGCGACAGATGCGTTCGGCAGGGTACTGACACGCCCGGCCCGTGCGGCGTAGGACTCGGTATACGAGCTCACATAAGCGCGTGCGTCGTAGGTGACGGCGGTCCCCGAGGGCCGGGTGCCGGCTACCGGCGTGCGCGGCAGCCGGGCCAGGCCGTAGCCGGTCGCGGGGACGTTCAGCAGCACCTCGCCGCTGACGTTCGCCGGGTCGTAGCGCACCGCGAACTGGCGGCCGATGGGGCGGCCGGCGGCGTCGTGCAGCGTCCACAGCGGGTTCACCAGCCCGGAGATCTCCTCGGGGCTGACGCCCATGATGCCGTCGAGCACGCCGCCGAACATCGCGGGCTTCACGCCGTGCGCGGCCGGGCAGTCGGGCTTGTCGGCGAAGCAGTCGGTCGAGCGGACCAGCTCGATCGGAAGCGGGCCGGTGTGGAAGTCGCCGATCGCGACGTCGGCGTCGGCCTGGTCGCCGTGGAGCTGGATGCCGCTGCCGTAGCCGTAGGCCGCTGCCGCGCCGGCGACCTTGACCGCCTTGGCCGGGATCTTGTCGGCGGCCACGCGGATGCCGGTCGAGCCGGTGTCCAGCAGCAGCAGGAGCGGGACGCCGCCGATGGCGACGGTGACGACCGGGCGCGGAGCGGTGTCCGGGTCGGCGACGGAGAAGGGGATGGGGCGCGCCGGAGCGGCCGCCTCGGCGACGTGCTGCGAGGACGGGGATGACGGGGATGACGGCACCGGACGCGCCGCCGCGTCGACCGCGGCCGCCGAGGACGCGCCGAGCATCCCGCCAGCCAGCCCGATCGCCGCCGCCGTTGCCGAGAACCGTGTGGCCAAGGTCCGCATCCGTCCGCCCGAGGTAGTGGAAGTCGCGGCCCACTTTGGGCGATCAGGACCCGCGGACACGAATCGCTTGCGCTGAACGGATGAAGGGCCGGCCGCTCGCTTTCGCGCCCCCCGGGACGAGGTGGAAACCTGGCTCAGAACCGTCGACCGAAGCAGTACCCGTACACAGCGGCCAGACACAGCACCCAGGTGATCCTGGCGAGGAGACTTCATGAAGCCGACCGAACCAGCCATCGGCGCCCCCTGCTGGGCCGAGCTGGGCACCACGGACGTGCCCGGATCGGGCGAGTTCTACAGCGCCCTGTTCGGCTGGACCGTGTCGACCGGCTCGCACTCCGACACCGGCGGCTACACCCTGGCCTGGCTCCAGGACCTGTACGTCGCGTCCATGGCGCCGCTGTACGCACCGGGCCAGCCGATCGCCTGGACCGTGTCCTTCGCCGTCCTCGACGCGGAGGTGACCGCCGCCCGCGCCGCCGAGAAGGGAGGCAGGGTCCTGATGGCCCCCACCGACATCTTCGACAGCGGCCGCTTCGCCGTCCTGCGCGACCCCACCGGCGCGATGTTCAGCATCTGGCAGCCCCGCACCTTCCCCGGCTTCGGCCTCTGGGACGAACCCGGCGCGGCCTGCTGGGCCGAGCTCGCCACCCGCGACGTCCCGACGGCCACCGCCTTCTACCAGGAACTCCTCGGCTGGTCCATCAGCGGCGACCCCTCCTACCCGCACCTGAGCGCCGGCGACCGCCAGTTCGGCGGCATCCAGAACATGAACGCCACCGGCGTCCCGGAGGCGGTGACACCGCACTGGCTGCTGTACTTCAAGGTGCAGGACACGGCGGCGAAGGCGGCACAGGCGGTGGGGCTCGGCGCGCAGCTGCTGGCCGGGCCCTTCCACCTGCCCGGCACCGGGTACTTCGCGACGCTGCGGGATCCGCGGGGGGCGGTGTTCGCGCTGTATCAGGGGGAGGGGGAGAGTTAGGAATTTCGGCGATCAGGCGAAACCGCCCCGCAAAGGTGATCCTGGAAGGAACCCAGCGCTGCCGAACGAAAGGAAGGCGGTCTGATGGCGACCTTCATGGATGTGCACGAGGGGTTCGTCGGGGTGACCGGCGAGCAGCTCAAGGAGGCGCACGCGGCCGACCTCGCCGTCGAGGGCGAGGAGGGCGTGCACTTCGAGAAGGCGTGGCTCGACCCCGAGTCCGGCATGGTGTTCTGCCTGTCCACGGGACCCAGCAAGGAGGCCGTGATGCGGGTTCATGAGCGGGCCGGTCACCCGGCGAACCAGGTCTACGAGGTGCCGATCAGCGTGTGAGAGTGACAGTGAGAGTGACGGCGCGGCCGGCGGGTGTGAGTCCCGCCGGCCGCGCCATGTCCGCCGCCATGTCCGCCGCCACGCGCGCGGCCACGCCTGCCACCGCGTGTCGAAGCGGCCCCTGCCGCGACCATCAAGCCGCCGCCAGCGCCTCCCGCCGCCGCAGCCGCTGCGCCCGGGCCGCCGCCGGGTCGACGATCGGCACCGCGTCGAGCAGCGTGCGCGTGTACTCGTGCTGCGGGGCGTCGAACAGCGTCGCGGCGTCGGCGAGTTCCACGATCTTCCCCGCCCGCATCACCGCCACGCGGTCGGCGACCTGGCGGACGACCGCCAGGTCGTGCGCCACGAAGACCACCGTCAGCCCGTACTCGCGCTGCACATCGCGCAGCAGGTCCAGGATGACCGCCTGCGTCGAGACGTCCAGCGACGCCACCGGCTCGTCGCACACCAGCAGCTTCGGACGCAGCGCCAGGGCGCGGGCGATGCCGACGCGCTGCCGCATGCCGCCGGAGAACTCGTGCGGGAAGCGGTCGTAGGACTCCGGGTCCAGACCCACCTTCGTCATCAGCTCGCGGACGGCGGTGCGGATCTCCGCGTCCGACAGCTCGTCGGCGATGCGCAGCGGGTCGGCGATCGTCTCGCCGACCGAGCGGCGCGGGTTCAGCGAGGACAGCGGGTCCTGGAACACCATCTGCAGGTCGCGCCGCAGCGGCCGCAGTTGGCGCTCGGGGATCGCCGAGATGTCCGTGCCGCTGAAGACCACGCGCCCGGCCGAGGGATCCAGCAGCCGCACCAGCATCCGCGCCAGCGTGGTCTTGCCGCTGCCGCTCTCGCCGACCAGGCCGAGCGTCTCGCCGGCGCGCAGGTCCAGGCTGACGCCGTCCACCGCGCGGACGGGCTCGTTCCCGCGCCCGAAGACAGCGGCAGCGCCGCCACGGCGGTAGTGCTTGGCGACGTCCTCGACCTGAACCAGGACAGAGGGTTCTGATTGCGCCGCGGCCCGCTCCGGCAGCGGGGCGTCCAGCCGGGGCATGGCCGCCAGCAGGCCCTGCGTATAAGCATCCTGCGGATCCAGCAGCACCTGCTCGGCCGACCCGACCTCCACCGCCGACCCCTCGTGCATCACCACGACCTCGTCCGCGGTCCCGGCGACCACCCCGAGGTCGTGGCTGATCAGCACCAGCGCCATCCCGGTCTCGGCCCGCACCTCGTCCAGCAGGTCCAGGATCTGCGCCTGCACCGTCACGTCCAGCGCCGTCGTCGGCTCGTCCGCGACCAGCACCGCGGGCCGGCAGGCCAGCGCCATCGCGATCAGCGCACGCTGCCGCATCCCGCCGGAGAACTCGTGCGGATGCGCGCGGTAGCGCCGTCCGGCGTCCGGGATCCGCACCTGCCGCAGCACCTCGATCGTGCGCGCCCGGGCCTCGGCCCGGGAGGCCTTGGTGTGCAGCCGGTAGACCTCGGAGATCTGGTCGCCGATGGTGTGGAACGGGTCCAGCGCGGTCAGCGGGTCCTGGAACACCATCGCGATCTTCGACGCGCGCAGCCTGCGCACCTCGGCGTCGGTGGCCGAGACCAGGTCCACGCCGCCGACCAGCACCTGCCCGGACACCCTCGCCGAGGTACCCCGATGCAGGCCCAGCAGCGACAGCGCCGCGGCGCTCTTGCCCGAGCCGGACTGGCCGACGATGCCCAGCGCGGAGCCTGCCTCCACCGAGAAGTCCAGGTCCTTGACCGCGTGCACGATACCGCCGCCGCGCACCGGGAAGTCGATGGTCAGGCCCTTGACCTCGAGCACACTACTCATGCCAGCTCCACTCGAGGATCGATCGCCGCGTACAGGATGTCGGCCACGGCGTTGGCCAGGACGTAGACCCCGCCCGCGGTGACCGTCACCCCGACGATCACCGGCAGGTCTGTGCTGCTCACCGCGCTGACCAGGGTGTGGCCGATGCCCGGCAGACCGAACATGGTCTCGGTGAGCACCGCCGAGGTCATGATGTTCGCCAGGTCGATGGCGGCCATCGTGACCAGCGGGGTCAGCGCGCCGCGCAGCACGTGCCGGGTGATGACGCGCCGTTCGGGCAGGCCGTAGGCGCGCGCAGTGCGGACGTGGTCCTCGCTGAGGGTCTCCAGCGTCTGCGCGCGTGTCATCCGCGCGTAGGCGGCGGCGGCGATCAGCGCCAGCGCGATCCACGGCAGCAACAGGTTCTGGGCCCAGGCCGCCGGGTCCTGGGTCAGCGGCACGTACGTCGGGAACGGCAGCCATTGCAGGTCGGCGCTGAACACGATGAGCAGTACCAGCGCGACCAGGAACACCGGGGTGGCGTATCCGACCAGGATGACGGTGTTCAGGACCCGGTCCAGCCAGCGCCGGCGGCTGAGCACGGTCACCAGGCCCGCGCCGATGCCGAGCAGCAGCGACAGCGCCAGCGCGCCGAGCGCGAGCGAGGCCGACACCGGCAGCGCGGCGCCCAGCATCGTGGTCACCGGCTGGTCGGTCTCGAAGGAGTAGCCGAGGCACGGCGCCCCGCAATGTTGGACGCTGGGGCCCGTGGAGTAGTCGTGCCCGAGGAAGATGGCGTGCAGGAACGACAGATACTGGTCGACCAGCGGCTTGTCCAGGCCCATCGAGGACTTCACGACGGCCAGCCGGTCCGGCGTGCACCCCTTGCCGCAGGCCAACAGCGCCGGGTCCGAGGGACCGGCGTAGAAGAGCCCGTAGACGATCGCCGACAGTGCCAGCAGAACGACGGCCGCGCCGACGATCCGGCGGATCAGATAGCCGGTCACGGCGCGACCTCCGTGTTCCTCGGGTCCAGGGTCCGGCGGACCCCGTCGGCGAGCAGCGTGAACGCCAGCAGCGTCAGGAACAGCGCGCCGCCGGGGACGACCACGTACATGACGTCCGGGCGGAACCAGGTCGTGCCGGCCGAGAGCATTTGGCCCCAAGAAGGCGTCGGCGGGCGCACCCCGACGCCCAGGAACGACAGGCCGGCCTCGGCGACCATGTTCGTCGGCACCAGCAGTGAGGCATACGTCAGGACCGGGGTCACCAGCCCGGGCAGGATCTCGCGGCGGGCCACGCGCAGCGGCGGTGCGCCGGACAGCTTGGCCGCGGCGACGAAATCGCGGGTGCGCAGCGACAGCGCCTGGCCGCGGGCCAGCCGCGCGGTGCCGCCCCAGCCGAGAAGGGCGATGACGACGGCGAGGATCAGCGGCCGGGGAACGGAGTCCGGGACGATGGCCATCAGCGCGACCGCGAACAACACCTGCGGGAACGCCAGGGCCAGATCCGTCAGCCGGCTCAGCACGGCGTCCACGCCCCGGCCGCCGAGCCCGGCGGCGATGCCGACCGAGACGCCGATCAGCACCTGCAGCGCGGTGGCGCCGAGCGCGACGCCCAGGGAGATCCGGGCGCCGTAGACGAGCCGGGCGAACAGGTCGCGCCCGGTCTGCGGCTCCACGCCGAGCCAGTGGCTGCCGCTGACCCCGCCGAGCGAGCCCAGCGGGGTGCCGCCGCTGGCCGAGTCGACCAGCTCCGGGTGCAGGGAGGTGGTGTTCTGCCCCTCCAGGGCGGTCAGGACCGGGGCGAAGACCGCGACCAGCACCATCACCGTGATGATGGCCATGCCGGTCGCGGCGGCCTTGTCCTTGCGCAGGCGGCGCCACAGCGCGCCGCGGGTGCGGGTGGCGGAAGCCGACGGCGGCGCCGGCGGGCCGGAGCCCGCCGCCGCCCCCGCGGCCTCGATGGTGGTGGTCAACGCAGCGGCCTTACTTCACCGACACGCGGGCCAGGTCGTACTGCCCGCGCCAGCCGTCCGGCACCGCGTCCTTGACGTTCTTGCCGAACAGGTAGACGTCCTTCTCGTAGAACAGCGGCACGGTCAGCGCCTGCTGCCCGAGCTTGGCGTCCAGCGCGCCCCAGCGGGCCTGGGCCTGCGCCGGGTCGGTGATCGCGTTGATCGCGTCGATCTCGGCGTTCACGCTCGGGTCGTTCAGCTGCGCCAGGTTGAAGTTGCCGCCGCTGGTGACGATCTGCCGGCCGTCGAAGATCGGGATCAGGAACGGCGCGCCGGAGGGCCAGTCGGCGCCCCAGTACTGCAGCGAGGCGCCGGGCTCGGTGCTGGGCTTGCCGGTGACGTCGGTGTAGCTGTTGTCGTCGATCGGGTTCAGGTTCACCGTGATGCCCGCGGCCTTGAGCGCGTCCTGCACCGAGGTGGCCAGCTTCGGGCCGAAGTTGTTGGCGTCGTCGGCCTGGTGGGTCAGCGTGATCGTCAGGCCGTTGGGGTAGCCGGCCTGCGCCAGCAGTTCCTTGGCCTTGGCCGGGTCGCCGGTGGCGCCGGCCGGGAAGAAGTCATAGGGCTGATAGCCCAGGGCCTTCTGCGGCGGCAGGAACGTGGTCGAGGCGCCGGCCACGGCGGTGCCGCCGGCGGCGTTGACCGCGGTGGTGCGGTTGACCGCGTAGGAGATCGCCTCGCGCACCCGGATGTCGTCGAACGGCTTCACCTTGGGGTTGAACGCGATGTAGGTGGTCGCCGGGAACTCCCCGCGGGCCACGCGCTTGGCCAGCGCGGGGTTGCTGTTCAGCTGCGCCAGCTGGTCCGGGCCGATGGTGGTGTCGGTGCTGACCGCGTTCGCGTCCTGGCCGGTGCCGGTCGCGATGCGCTGGTTGATCACCGCGGCGTCCAGGCCGGCGGTGACGTTGATCTTGTCCGGGCACGCGTAGCGCAGCGGGTCCGAGGCCGAGGACCAGTGCGGGTTGCGGACCAGGTCCAGGGTCTTGCCCTTGTCGAAGCTGGCGACCATGTACGGCCCGGAGGAGACCGGGTGCTTCTCGTAGCCGACGCCGGTGTCCTTGGCCTTGGGCACCGGGGCGAACTGCGTGGCGGTGGCCAGCAGCGGGAAGTCGCCCTCGGGCTTGCGCAGGTGGAAGATGATCGTCTTGGCGTCCGGGGTCTCGATCGCCGCGATGCCGGCCGGGTCCTTGTAAGGGCCCTGGTAGTTCGCCGCGTCGACCAGCCAGTCGCGCAGGTACGGGGCGCCGCCGGGCAGCTCGGGGGCGAAGGAGCGCTCGATGCCGTACTTGACGTCGGCACTCGTGATCGGCGTGCCGTCCTCGAAGAAGACGTTGTCCTTCAGGTGGTACGTCCAGGTCTGCGCGTTGTCGCTCGGCGTCCCGAGGTCGGTGGCCAGGTCCGGCGCGGCCTTGGCGCCGTCCTGCCCGGGCTGCCGGTTGCGCGTGGTGAGCGTGCGGAACAGCAGCGAGGGGATGTTGCCGCCGCCGGAGGTGTAGATCCGCGCCGGGTCCAGCTTGCTGATGCTGCCCTGGTTCAGGACCTCCAGGGTGCCGCCCTGGCAGGTCTTGGGGTCGAACGCGGCCGAGCCCGGCGTGCCGGACGAGGAGTGGCCCGCCGACGACGAGCACGCGGCCGCCCCCGCGGCGACCAGCGCCAGGGCAGCCGAAAGGACGGATATTCTCCGCATGGGAAGAACCTCTCGAACGAGACAGACGTGGGAAAGCGGTGCACACCGGCCAAGGCGCGCACCGACGAGAACAGCGACGAGAAAAACGCTTAAGCGAAGGTCCGCAAACGAACGCGGAGAGAAGGCCGGCTAACGGCTACAGAGGATGTCCGCGACACAGTGGTTCGTCACCGCGAGCAGCGCGCGTTCGAGGAACGCCATGCGGGCCGTGATGATCGAGGACATGTCTAGAAGGTAGGTCGGGATTCGGGGAAGGGTCAAACCGGTTCGGTATATGGACAAGAGCTTGATGCGATCGTTACATGGGGGTGCCCTGGCCGAGATCATCGGGCGACGGACTCCACAAGGCATGAGGCGGTTATGCCCGTGACAAGTGAGGGTCATGCGATGGAGTCCGGCCGGAACCGGCCTCGACGCGCTGAGGCCGAACGCGGTGTGCGCCCGGCTCGGAATCTGAGCAGGGCACACGGATTTTGCGGTTTAGCGATCAGGGCGCGGTGGTCGTGATTCGGGCCATCGCAGGGCTGCTGCTGGGCAGGATCGACAGCCCGGTGACCGGGACTCGCCAGCCGGTTGGTGGAGGATAACAGGCCCTAATGCGAGGGCAAGACCGCAGCCGATTCAAAGGCCTGCCACCGAATCGGCGACGCCTAGTCGATCGCGCCGCTGGCAGCGGGCTCCGCGGTGACGAAAAGTCCGCTACCGAATCGGCGGGACCCAGCCGATCACGCCACGGCGGCGGGCTCCGCGGTGACGAGCAGCCTGCCACCGAATCGGCGGGACCCAGCCCATCACGCCACGGCGGCGGGCTCCGCGGTGACGAAAAGTCCGCTACCGAATCGGCGGGACCCAGCCCATCACGCCACGGCGGCGGGCTCCGCGGTGACGAGCAGCCCGGCCAGCGCCGTCATCTTCTCGCGCACCGCCGAGTAGTACACCCAGGTGCCGCGGCGTTCGCCCTCGATCAGGCCGGCTTCGCGCAGGACCTTCAGGTGGTGGCTGATGGTGGGGCCGGAGACGTCGAAGCCGACGTTCAGGTCGCAGACGCAGGTCTCGCCCTCGGGGGCGGAGGCGATCTGGGACAGCAGTTGCAGGCGGATGGGGTCGCCGAGGGCCTTGAACGCCGGTGCGAGGGCGATCGCGTCGGCGGTGGAGATCGAGTGGTCCGCCAGCGGTTCGCAGCACGGGGCGGCGGCCTCGGGCCGCAGGAGCGGCAGGTCCTTCTGTTTCGACATGTGTCTAGGTTGACAGATTTCAAAACAAGGGGCAAGGTGGGGCTTGCTTCGAAAAACTTCGAGACAAGGGGCACCTCATGATCCGCCGGATCTCCACCACCCTCGGCTCCACCGTCACCGCCGGCAAGACCCGCCGCGACCTCGGCGTGAAGTTCTGCGACGGCTACGGCATCTCCACCCGCACCGAGCGCGCCGCACGACGCCTGGAAGCGGCCCGCAGCACGGCGACGATCGCCCTCCCGCACATCTGACGAGCCGCGACAGCCACCAGATCCATCATCACCACGAGGAGCAAGGGCATGAGCGAGGAGACGACGGGCACTGGCTGTTGTGGCAGCCCGGCAGCCGATACCGGCACTGGTAACAGCACCGGATCCCCGGCCGCAGCCCAAGCTGTAGCCGCAGCCCCGGTGCCAGCCGCAGCCGCAGCCGCGACCAGCGGACCGTGCTGCGGCACCGCGGCCGAGGCCAAGGCCGAAAACGCCTGCTGCGGCGCGCAAGCCAAGACCGAAGCCGTCGCATCGGGAACGAGCTGCTGCGGATGAGCACCCACCCGATCCTGGAGCGGCAGCCATGAACCAGCCGCTGACCGAACTCCCGGTCGTCGTCATCGGCGCCGGCCCCGTAGGCCTGGCCGCCGCCGCGCACCTGGCCGACCGCAACATCGACTTCCTGCTCCTGGATTCCGGGGGCGAAGCCGCCGCCGCGATCCGCCAATGGGGACACGTCCGCCTGTTCAGCCCCTGGCGCTACAACATCGACGCCACCGCGCAGGTGCTGCTGGAGAAGACCGCCTGGACCACCCCGGATTTGGACGCCAACCCCACCGGCGCGGACCTCGTCGAGGAGTACCTCGCCCCGCTCGCCGCGACCCCGCAGATCGCGCCCCGCCTTCGCCTCGGCCACAAGGTGACGGCGGTCAGCCGCGTCGGTGTGGACCGAGTCCGCTCCCGCAGCCGTGAGTACGCGCCGTTCCTGCTCCGCGTCACCGCCGCCGGACAGACCACTGACGTGCACGCCCGCGCGATCATCGACGCCAGCGGAACCTGGAGCGCACCCAACGTCCTCGGCGCCTCCGGCCTGCCCGCACGCGGCGAGGCCGACGCCGCGGCGTATATCGACCACGCGCTCCCCGACGTGCTGGGCACGGCGCGCGCCATCTACGCAGGCAAGCACACGCTCGTGATCGGCGCGGGCTACTCGGCTGTCAACACTCTGTTGTCGCTGGCGGAGCTGGCGCAGCAGGAACGGGGTACTCACGTCACTTGGGCCATCCGCACCGGCTCGGCGGCTCGCAGCTTCGGCGGCGGCGCGGCTGATGCGCTGCCGGCGCGGGGAGCGCTCGGGTCCCGGTTGAGGGCTCTGGTCGCCGAGGGACGCGTCGAGCTGCTCAACCAGTTCTCCACCGAGCGCATCAGGATTCTGCCGGGCGGCTCGGTCGAGGTGGAGAGCGTCGATGCGCGGGGAGTGTCGAAGATCGTGTCCGCCGACCGGATCGTGGCGGCCACCGGCTTTCGCCCGGATCACTCGATCGCCGCGGAGCTTCGTCTGGACCTCGACCCGATCCTGGGCGCGACTCGTACGCTGGCCCCGTTGATCGACCCCAACGAGCACTCCTGCGGTACCGTCCCGCCGCACGGCGTGGATGAGCTGACGCACCCTGAGCCGAATTACTTCGCCGTCGGAGCCAAGTCCTACGGCCGCGCCCCGACGTTCCTGATGGCAACCGGCTATGAGCAGGCCCGTTCGGTCGTCGCGGCGCTCGACGGGGATTGGGATGCGGCGCGTGACCTGCGGTTGGAGTTGCCCGAGACGGGCGTGTGCAGCGCGTCGTTGCCGGGTGAGGAGGGCGAGGCCGGCGGATGCTGCGGGGCATCGCAACCGTCGCAAACATCGCAACCGGAGCCGCAGGTGGTGCAGGTCGGCTTCGCCACGGGCGTCTCCGGCGGCCTGCTGTCCGAGCCGTTGCCGATCGTGACCACCGGCAGCGGGTCAGGGTGTTGCAGCTGACTGACGAGACGGTTCCGGCCGGCCCGAGGGGGTTCGGCCGGAACCTTCGCCGGCGAATCCCCGACTACCGCTGGCGCCTGGTCGGGCTGCTCGCGATCACGCAGACCGTCGGCTACGGCGTGCTGTTCTACTCTTTCGCCGTCTTCCTTGCCCCGACGGCGACTGCCCTTCACACCAGCACCACTACGGCGACCGGCGCCATGTCCGCGTCCCTGTTGGCCGGCGCGGTGGCCGCGGTTCCGGTTGGCCGCTGGCTGGATCGTCATGGCGGCAGAGCCCTGATGGCGGGGGGTTCCGTGGCGGCAACGCTGCTCACCTTGGTGTGGTCGCGTGTCGAGAACGTGGCCGAGCTGTATGCGGTGTGGATCGCGCTTGGTGTCGTTTCTGCCGGCGTGCTGTACGAGGCGGCGTTCCCGGTGGTCGTGTCCTGGTTCGACGCCGCGAACCGTCCCCGGGCGCTGCTGGCGGTGACCGTTGTCGCGGGGTTCGCCTCGAGTGTTTTCCTGCCGCTGGCCGGCTGGCTGAACCAGGCCTACGGCTGGCGCGATGCGATCGTCGTCCTGGCGATCGGCCACGGCGTCCTCACGGTCCCGCTGCACTTGCTTGTACGCCGGCCGGCGAAGTCGTCGGCCTTGACCGCGCCGTCGAAGGCTCCCGACCGTGCCGCGACCATCCACCGCGCCATTCGTGACGCTGTCTTTTGGCTCCTCGCCGCCGCCTTCATTGCTCAGACTTGTGCCGTCGCCGCCATCTCGGTCCTGCTGGTGACCATGCTCCGCAGCCTCGGCCACAGCCCTGGCTTCGCCGCCACCACTGCGGGCCTGCTTGGCATCCTGTCTGTCACCGGGCGCTTGGCGACCACGGCGGCCGGACGGCGTTGGACCATCGGCGCGGTTACCGCGGCGGCTTTCACTGTCCAGGCCGTCGGAGCCGTTCTGCTGCCTGTTGTCGGAGGTAGCACTGCAGGGGCGATCGGCTGCGTGCTGGCCTTCGGCATCGGTTTCGGCGTCTCTACCATCGCCCGGCCCGCGCTTTTGGCCGACCGCTACGGCACCACCGCATATGCCACTCTCGCTGCCGCCTGGGGTGCTCCGCTCACTGTGGCCAAAGCTCTGGCTCCGCTCGGCGCCGTGGCCTTGTGGCACAGCGCCGGCCTCACCGCAGCCTTGGATGGTGCGGCCGCATGCTGTCTGCTCGGGGCGGTCGGTTTGGCGGTGGGGGACCAGATCATCCAGACCCGGCGCCTTGCCGAAGCAACTACTTAGCTGGGCGGTGTCACACCTCGGTTTGCCAGCACATATCGATGACTGTAAACATAGACGTATGTCGAAGAAGCTGCTGCCGCTGGTCCAGGACGAGGCCTGCGCGACCGCGCTGGTCGCCGAGCCGCTGACCGAGGTCGAGGCCGCCGGGCTGGCGGTCGTGTTCAAGGCTCTGGCCGATCCGGTGCGGCTGCGGTTGTTCTCGTTGGTCGCCTCGCACGCTGGTGGCGAGGCCTGTGTCTGCGACCTGGCCGCTTCCTTCGACGTCACGCAGCCCACGATCAGCCACCACTTGAAGGTGCTGCGGGAGGCCGGCTTGCTGGATTCCGAACGGCGCGGCACGTGGATCTACTACCGGGCCCGGGCCGAGGCTCTAGCTCAGTTGTCGACGCTGCTGGCCCCCGGTGCGGTGTCGGCGTGAGTGTGCAGTTGGCTCGCCGGGCCTTCGCCGAGTTCCTCGGCACCGGGCTGCTTGTCGCTGTGGTCGTCGGCTCGGGGATCATGGCCGCGCGCCTGTCGCCGAACGATGTCGGCCTGGAGCTGTTGGAGAACTCGACGGCCACGGCTTTCGGGCTCGCCGCGCTGATTCTGATCTTCGGGCCGGTTTCCGGAGCGCATTTCAACCCTGTCGTGACGCTCGCCGATTTCGCCCTTGGGCGGCGGAGCGGGACCGGCGTCGATGCCAAGGCTGTCGGCGTCTACATACCGGCGCAGATCGCCGGTGGTATCGGCGGCAGCGTCCTGGCGAATCTGATGTTCGGCCTGCCGGCGGTGACCGCATCCACGCACACCCGCTCCTCGGGGCATCTGTGGCTGGGGGAGACGGTCGCCACCGCCGGGCTCATTCTTCTGATCTTCTCCCTGGTGCGCACTGGCCGTGGTGTTCTGGCCGCGCCGGCGGTGGGTGCCTACATCGGTGCGGCGTACTGGTTCACGTCGTCGACGTCGTTCGCCAACCCCGCCGTCACGATCGGGCGGGCCTTCACCAACACGTTCGCCGGTATCGCGCCCGGCTCCGTCCTCGGATTCGTCGCCTTCCAAGTGGTCGGTGCCGCAGTCGGTGTCGGGTTGGTGCGAGCGCTGTATCCCCAGGAGAAGCCCGGCATCGCCTTGAGACCACGTTCCTCCTGAAAGGATCCCCGATGTCCGACAAGCCTTCCGTGCTGTTCGTGTGCATCCACAACGCCGGACGCTCCCAGATGGCCGCCGGCTTCCTGACGCACCACGCCGGCGACCGCGTCGTCGTCCGCTCCGCGGGCTCCGCTCCTGCCGACTCCGTCAACCCCGCCGTGGTGGAGGCCATGAAGGAGGTCGGCATCGACCTGTCGGCCGAGACACCCAAGGTCCTCACCGACGAAGCCGCCTTCGCCTCCGACGTCATCATCACCATGGGCTGCGGCGACGCCTGCCCCGTCTACCCGGGCAAGCGCTACCTCGACTGGCCGCTGCCGGACCCCGCGGGCCAGGGCGTCGAAGCGGTCCGTCCGATCCGGGACGAGATCGACAGGCTCATCAAGGGGCTCATTGCGGAGATCGCGCCGTAGCCTGCGTGAGCGCAACACTCACACCTCGTTCTTGATCTCCTTCATCGTCAGGTGCGAGGTCAGGCGCAGGACCTCGGGCAGGCCGCTGAGCTTGGTGGTCATGAAGGCCTCGTAGGCGGCGTGGTCGGCGACCGCGACGCGCAGGAAGTAGTCGGGGCGGCCGAACAGCCGCCGGAGTTCGGTGACCTCTTCGTAGGAGGCCACGATGCGTTCGAACTCCTCGAAGCTCTTGCGGTCGGTGGCTGTGACTTCGACGTCGACGAGCACCTCCAGGCCGCGGCCGAGGGCCTGGGGGTCGATGACGGCGCGGTAGCCGGTGATGACGCCTGCGTCTTCGAGGCGTTTGACGCGGCGCAGGCACGGCGGCGGGGTCAGGCCGACGCGCTTGGCGAGTTCGACGTTGGTGAGGCGGCCGTCTCGGCGAAGATGGAACAAGATTTCGCGATCGATGGCATCGAGGGTCACTTCATTGCTCACGGCAGCACTCTAGCGCCATAATCGGAAACCATATTAGGCGTGATTCTTTCTAGAATTTCGCCATGGGAATCGGTGCGGCAACACTTGCTGACGCCCCGGCGGCGCCGGACGTTGCGGCCTCGGCGCGGGACGGCGCCGGCGGTGGTTCGGGCCTGGCGGCGGCGCTCGGCGACTCGGCGTCGGTCGGGCTGGGGCTGGTGCCGCTCGGCTTGGCGTTCGGTGTGGTGGTCACGCACGCCGGGCTGCCGTGGTGGTGCGCGACGCTGTTCACCAGCGTGATCTACGCCGGGTCGCTGGAGTTCCTGCTGGTGCCGCTGGCTGTGGCGGCCGTGCCGCTGGCGAGCATCGCCCTGACGGCGTTCCTGGTGAACGTGCGGCACGTGTTCTACTCGCTGTCGTTCCCGCTGCACCGCGTGAACGGCCGGCTGGCGAAGGCGTACAGCACCTTCGCGATGACCGACGAGGCCTACGCCCTGACCACGGCCGAGAACGCGCGCGAGTGGCCCGGGCGGCGGATCGTGGGGCTGCAGGTGTTGCTGCATCTGTACTGGGTGCTCGGGGCCACAGCCGGGGCGTTGCTCAGCACCCTGATCCCCAGCGGCCTGAGCGGTCTGGACTTCGCGATGACCGCGCTGTTCACCGTCTTGGCGCTGGATGCGCTGCGGGACCGGCGCGGCGATCTGCCCACTCCGGTGTTGGCCGTGCTCAGCGCTCTGATCGCGCGGTGGCTGTTCCCGGGACAGTTCCTGCTGGCGGCGTTCGTGGTGTTCACGGCCGGGCTGCTGACGCGCCGCCTGGTCACGATGGCGAGGAGCGCCGATGCCTGACGCCGGCTACCTGTTCGCCGCGGTGGGTGTCGCCGCGGCCGTGACCTGGGCTCTGCGCGCGCTGCCCTTCGCCGTGCTGACGGCGCTGCGCTCGAGCGCGACCGTGCGGGAGCTGAGCGCGCGGATGCCGGCCGGCGTCATGGTGATCTTGCTGTGCTACTGCCTGCGCGACCTGCCGGTGACGCATCCGGGACGGCTGCCGGCGCCGCTGGTGGCCTTGGGCGCGACGGTCGGGCTGCACCTGTGGCGTCGCAGTGCGCTGCTGAGCATCGTCGGCGGGACGATTGTGTATGTGGTGCTGGCCAACGCGGTGCACCTGCATTGAGGCGCGTCTGAGTGTGGCGCCTCCACACACGACCGCCAGCCGCCGGCACAGACGTGTGCGCAGTGACTCGGACCCGCACGGACCGCCGCCCCGGCAGTGGACCCGAACCCTGACATAGACGATCGTGTCCTGATCCACATCCACTGCCCGGCCTGAACCCGTGCCTGGACCCTCAGCTCGGGGTGACGTCGTCGTACTCGGTGTACGTCGCATCTCCGGCGTAGTTGTCGTCCTTGCTGGTCAAGGTGAGCGTGTAGCTGTGTCCGGCGGTGACGGCCTTGGTGACTTGTCTCCAGCCGGAGCTGGAGACGCAGGTCTCGGCCAGCACCGTGGTGGTGGTGCCAGAGGTGTTGTCCTTCAAGGTGGCGGTGGCCCAGCGTCGCGCCGTTGTCGGTGGAGTAGCTCAGCCATCCGGTGTCAGTGCTCGAAGTCGGCTGGGTGTCCCAGGTGGCGTAGAGGGTTCCGCCGGCGTCGATCGCGATGGAGCCGTTGATCCACCAGTTCGCCAGCGCGATCGTCCCGGCCTCGGGGCGGACCTGCACGGTCGGGTTCGGCCAGGTGGCACCGGCGTCGTTCGACCAGGTGAAGTACTCGTAGCCGGGATGCAGGGCGTAGGGCGACGTCGAATCCGTCGGGTGCTCCTCATAGAGCGCGTCGACGCGGCCGCTGGAATCGACGAGCAGCGGTGCGGCGAACGCCCCCATCAGGATCGGCGCCGCGGT
>Ga0105238_10003156_pt1 | contig 16456 bp, 15 predicted proteins | sample KBSC34metaG_FD_81526 | JGI IMG/M metagenome (GOLD analysis project Ga0105238, IMG submission 81526) | Corn rhizosphere microbial communities from Kellogg Biological Station, Michigan, USA - KBS C3-4 metaG | ecosystem: Host-associated > Plants > Roots > Rhizosphere > Soil | place: Michigan, USA... | reverse complement strand
CAGGTCCGCGCCGGAGAAGGCCGCGCCGGCGTCGAAGACCGTCGATGCCGCCGTTGTCCAAGCGAAAGCCAAGGACGATCCCAACCAGTTGGTCTGCCGCTCCGAGATTCCGGTCGGCTCGCGCCTGCCGGTCAAGAAGTGCATGACCAAGGGCGAGGCCGACATGCGCAGGTTCGAGGACCGCCAGGACCTCGAAAGGAGCCAGGGCGACACCTACCGCAGGTAGGGCCGCGCCCGATCAGGCCGCGATCTGCGCGAATTGTCGCGATCCCGACGGCGCACGCCCGCCAGATTTGGCGAAAGGCCGAACTTCCGGTATGCGGGGCCTTAACAGATGACATTCGGAGTGTCTGAGTAATGTTCGTTGCTTTGATCGCGGCCACCGTGCTGATGGCCGACGCGGCGTCGGCCGCCCCGACGACTCCCCCGCCCGCCGCGCCCGCCGCCCAGCCGGCCAAGAAGGCCGAAGGCCAGCAGATGGTCTGCAAGTCCGAGCAGGTCATCGGCTCGCGCCTGCCGGTCAAGAAGTGCCGCACCGTCGAGCAGGCGGCGCAGGACAAGGCCGACGCCCGCGAGCAGCTGGAGCACGCTCAGGGCGCGATGGCCAACAACCCGCACTGACTTCCTTCCATAATGGGGAGGGACGGCCGCGCCAGCGGCCAGGGTGGGGAAACTCCGCCCGAGCGCCGACTCGGTGGTCGTCCAAGTTCCAGACGCCGCGCTCATCGCGCAGGCCCCACCCGACCTCGGCTTCGCCTCGGCCACCCTCCCCATTAAGGGAGGGGGCGCGGCGATCCGTCATCGCATCTTCACATTGTGGATAACTCTGTGCACTACTTGTGCATGGATGCGCTCGGGGGCGGGCGGGGCCTGGTGATTCGAAGCGATAGGGCCTGCCGTCCTCCAGCGGACTTCGGCGCGGGAGCCTTTGCCCACAGGCAGCTTGCCGAACCGGAGCCCGCGCGACCGGGCGAAGGCTGGAGGGCCGGGTGAAGACATTGGCGGTGATGTCCCGCAAGGGCGGGGCGGGCAAGACGACCGTGGCGGTCAACCTGACGCTGGCGGCGCGGGCCATGGGCATCAGGGCGGTGCTGGCCGACGCCGACCCGCTGCGCTCGGCGGGCGAGGTGCTGCGCGGGCGCCCCGAAGCCGCGGCGATCCTCTTCGAAACCACCGCGCCCAAGCTGTTCGCGCTGCGCGAGGCCTGCGCCCGCGGCGGCGTCGACCTGCTGATCATCGACACCCCGGCCGCGCCCGAGCCCGACGTGGCCGAGGCGGTCAAGGTGGCCGACCTGTCGCTGGCCATCGCACGGCCCACCTATCTGGACCTGGCCGCCGCCGTGCGCTCGGTGGCGATCATCCAGCAACTGGGCCGCGACGGCATGATCGTGCTGAACCAGTGCGCGCCGGCCCGCCACGGCATCGAGCCGCCGGCGGTGCTGAAGGCGTTCGAGGCGCTGCGGTTCGCCGGCCTGCCGGTGACGCCGGCGGCGCTGCGCTCGCGCGTCGTCTACCAGACCGCCTTCGCCCAGGGCCGTTCGGTGCTGGAGATCGACAAGGACGGCGCCGCCTCGGCCGAGGTGCGCGAGCTGTTCGGCTGCGCGTGGAAGGCGCTGGGCGGCGAGCGCCGCGCGCCGATGAGATCGGCCAACGACGACCTGCGCCGGCCCGCGGCGCGCGCCGCGGTCTCCTGACGCCCGCGGGAATTGCCGTCCGGCGGCCGCCCAAGTCGTTTCAGGTAAAAGTGGCGCTGAGCGTGTCGGTTAATCGTCCCTTTGTCTTTTTGATAACAGACTACGTCAAACGTCACGTCGCGTATCCTTACTACGCGCCCGTCCCCGGAGCGGGTCCTTGGCCGAGACTTTTCGCAGCTTGCGGGCGCTGGAGCGCACCGCCTCGACCAGCCGGGTGCTGAACCTGGCTGCGTTGTCGCTGAAGCACGCGGAAAATCCCGACCACGCCACCAAGCCGTTCTTCACGGCCCCGTCGCTGAACGCCGCGGTGATCCTGAAGCACCGCCTGCGCGCCAACGAGGCCGAGCACATCCACACGCCCAACCGCACGGCCACCAAGCTGATCGTGCCGTTCGAGCGGTCCGACCTGGGCCTGGGCGGCCGTTCGCTGTTCGTGGGCGAGCGCGGCTGGATGGAGTGCCTGCAGGAGCTGGCCGGCGTGACCCACGACCTGGGCCGCGACGCGGGCGTGCTGGAGGCGCTGGACGAGCTGCCGTCGCTGGACCCGTTCCTGCTGCGCGAGCACCTGCGCCGCCGCGGCTTCGAGATCAGCGACACCCACTTCGAGATCTCGCCCAACGACCTCGACAAGATGCAGCAGTTCGTGGGCGGCGAGATCGGCCGCCTGATCGACCTGGCCTACAAGGGCAAGGGCGGCAACGACGCCAACACCATGCGCCTGGTCGAGGCGCTGCTGTCCAACCGCAACGACGAACGGCTGGAGCCGCTGCGCCAGACGCTGCGCCTGGAGGGCGAGAGCTACCGCGAGGGCGTGTTCAGCTGGAAGGGCTTCCTCTACTACAAGTGGGTGCTGAACAACCTGTGGCCGCGGCTTCGCGAGGTGCTGGCGGAGCTGACCAAGGTCAAGCTGACCGGCCCGCGCGACGCCGAGATCGAGCAGCTGATCCGCCAGATGCGCGGCCGCCTGCACGACAACATCGAAAAGCAGGTGCGCTCGGTGGCCGACTACCTGCGCATCTACGATCAGGTGTTCGAGGAGCTGACCCGCGACGGCAACGCCACGGCGTTCCGCGACTTCCTGCTGAAGTCGCCGGAAATGCTGGTGCGGCTGGGCGAGGGCACCGGCATCGTCAGCCACATCGCCTCGTTCTGGCGCTTCCGGTTCCCGAAGGGCAAGCCGCTGGAGGCGCACGCGGCCGAACTGCTGGACATGCTGCAGGACTTCGAGGCCGGGCTGGGCGCCGACGGCTCGCTCTCCAAGGCCGCCTGACGCCGGCTCTATCGACCGTCCCGGCGCCGTCGTCTAAGTCTCTTCAGCCGGCGGGGACCTGGCGGAACGGTAGACGCAAGCGACTTAAAATCGCTCGGAGAAATCCGTCCGGGTTCGAGTCCCGGGGTCCCTACCAGCCTTCGCGCGGCCTGGCCAACATCTCCGCGCTGAAATGGTGACGCCGCGAAACCCGTGTTATCCCGCAGCCGCGCCGAGTCGGGCGTTGACGAGGGGTGGCGGATGAAGCTTCGGATGTGGGCCGCGGCGGCGGCGGGCGCGGTGGTTCTGGGCGCCCCGGCGGCGGGGTCGGCGCACTTCATCCTGGAGGCGCCGGCGTCGTGGATCCAGGAAAACCAGCTGGGCGACCCGCAGAAGCTGGGGCCCTGCGGCGGCACGTCGGCCAAGGCCGGCGACCCCACCAACGCGGTGACCGAGGTGGCCGGCGGCTCGCTGCTGCACGTGAAGGTCAAGGAGACGATCTACCATCCGGGCCACTTCCGGATCGCGCTCGCGGTGCTGGACCGCGCCGAGCTGCCTATGGATCCGGAGGACACGGTGAAGGACGGGCCGAACGGCAAGCCGTGGTCGGTGTCCGGCAAGGTCGACCCGAACCCGAAGCCGCCGGTGCTGGTGGATGGCCTGTGGGAGCACCACGAGCGCAAGCCGCAGCAGGAGTTCGAGACCGACGTGAAGCTGCCGAACATCAACTGCGACCACTGCTCATTGCAGGTGATCCAGTTCATGGAGCAGCACCCGATCAATCCTGACGGCCGCTTCACCTATCACCACTGCGCCGACCTGAAGATCACCGCCAATCCGAAGCTGCCGATCGACGCCGGCTGGCCGGGCCAGGCGAAGGCGAAGGGCAAGAAGAAGGCGAAGAGCTGACGCCGGCGGTCCATCCGCCCGCGCACGGCGCTGCGGCGGGCGGTCGCAAGCGGCTTGAGAGACGCTTGTTAACCCCGATCGGTGAAGCTTCCGCGTTGATCTAGGAAGCGGGGGGCTTCCGAGTTGCGGTCGTGGCTTGGGTCACTGTCGTTGTCCCAGAAGCTTCTGGGCGGCCTGCTGGCGATCTCGCTGGCGGTCACGACGGTGACTGCGGTGAGCGCCTACGAGGTGTTCCGCAGCCGCGTCCAGCAGGAGCGGCTCGACGAGCTGTCGCACTACGTCAAGGAGCGGACCCGCTCCGAGCAGGCGATCTTCGACCAGCTGCGCAGCAAGCAGGAGGCCGCCACCCCGGCGCTGATCGAGCGCCTGGAGAACGCCCGGCCCGGCGAGCTGGAAAGCCGCTTCGACCGCTACTTCCCACTGGCCGCGGACGGGACCCGGCGCAGTGCGCCCGCGATCCGGACGGGCATCGACCAGGGCGACGGCGATCAGCTCTACGGCATGACGGGCTTCGTCGCCGACGGGCGCGGGATCAACGCCGACACCAAGCGCCTGCTGATGGCGGCGGCCTACGTCGTGCGCGCCTCCGGCGAGGCCGAACGCAACCGGTTCGACAACTTCTACTTCGTCACCGCCGACAACCAGATCGTGATGTTCGCGCCGGACCATCCGGAGAAGCTCGACTTCTACGGCCTGAAGGCCCCGCCGAACCTCGACATGCGGAAGATGGACCTGGTGCAGTCCAGCCTGCCGGCGAACAACCCCGCCGGGACGATGAGCTGCACGAAGCTCACCCCGCTGCTCACCGACCCCACGCACCGGGCTATGGTCTCGGCCTGCGTGACGCCGGTCTACCTGGACGGCCGCTACGTCGGCGCCTGGGCGGTGACGGTGCCGATGGGCTCCTACTTCATGCAGACGATCAAGGACGTGCTGCCCGGCGCCACGAACCTGATCATCACCGACAAGGGCGAGCTGATCGCCTATCCCGGCTTCACCAGCGAGCACGCGGTGACCGCGCCGGTGATCGCCGGCTACGAGAAGCGGTTCCAGATCACCGAGCTGGCGCGCCGGCTGACGGCGTCGAAGCGGGAGTTCGGCGCGATCGCCAGCCCCGACGGCCAGCAGCTGATCGCCTTCGGCCACATCGACGCGCGCTGGTTCTTCCTGATGAGCGTCTCGAAGGCGCAGGTGCTGATGGGCGCGCGGATGGCGGCGCTGCCGATCCTGATCGTGGGCCTCCTGGCGGCGCTGGGGCAGATCGCGCTGACCTTGTTCTGGGCGCGCGCGCTGGTGGTGCGGCCGCTGGAGCGGCTGGCGGCCGAAGCCTCGGAGCCGGACGCGCCGCAAGATGGCCCCGACCTGCAGGCCCGCGGCGACGAGATCGGCGCCCTGGCCCGGGCGCTCGCCGAAGAGCGGCGGCAGTCGCACGAACTGACCACGGGCCTCGAGGAGCGCGTCGCCGAGCGCACCGCCGAGCTCGACCGGGCCAACCAGGCCAAGTCGGCCTTCCTGGCCACCATGAGCCACGAGCTGCGCACGCCGCTGAACGGGGTGATCGCGCTCTCCGACCTGCTCGCCAAGCGGCAGACGACCGACGAGGACCGCGAGATGGCCTCGCTGATCATCGCCTCGGGCCGCCTCCTGGAGCAGGTGCTGACCGACATCCTCGACTTCTCGAAGATCGAGGCCGGCCGGATGCAGCTGTCGGTCGAGCCGTTCGACCTGGCCGCCTGCGTGCGGCGGGTGAGCGAGCTGCACCGCGCCGCGGCCGAGGCCAAGGGCCTGACGCTCGTCTGGACCGTCGACCCGGCCGCCGCCGGCGGCGTGCTGGGCGACGAGGTGCGCCTGTCGCAGATCCTGTCGAACCTGCTCTCCAACGCCGTGAAGTTCACGTCGCAGGGCGAGGTGTCGCTCAGCGTCGAGCGCGACGCGGGCGGCCTGACCTTCATCGTGCGCGACAGCGGCATCGGGTTCACGCCGGAGGAGGGCGCGCGGCTCTTCAAGCGGTTCAGCCAGGCCGACGCCTCGGTCACGCGCCGGTTCGGCGGCACCGGCCTGGGGCTAGCCATCTGCGCCTCGCTGGCCGAGCTGATGGGCGGCGCGGTGGGCGCCACGTCGACGCCGGGCCAGGGCTCGACGTTCACGCTGGCCCTGCCGCTGCCGGCGGTCGACCTGGCCGAGGCGGCGGACGACGACGCGGACGGCGCCTCGGCGCTCACGCTGGCGGGGGCCAAGGTGCTGCTGGCCGAGGACCATCCGGCGAACCAGCGGGTCGTGGCCCTGGTGCTCGAGCCGTTCGGCGTGGACCTGACCATCGTCGGCGACGGCGCCCAGGCGATCGCGGCCGAGGCGGAGGGCGCCTTCGACGCCATCCTGATGGACCTGCACATGCCCGAGGTGGACGGCCTGACCGCGATCCGCACGATCCGCGCGGCGGAGGCCGGGCGCGGGGACGGGCGGCGCACGCCGATCATCGCGCTGACCGCCGACGCCATGGCCGAGCACGTGGCCGCCAGCCATGCGGCCGGCGCCGATGCGCACATGTCCAAGCCGATCCGCCCCGACGGCCTGATCCAGGGCCTGGCCGAGGTGCTGGCGGGCGCGGAGAGCGCGCTGGCCGCCGAAGCCGAGGTCGCCTAGGTCCGCGGCTGCTCGCGCGGCCCGTCCTGACGACCGCCGCCGCCCTGGCTCTGCGAGGCCGGATAACGGAAGCCCTGGCCCTGGCCGTTGGCGGCGCTGAGCTGCTCGCCGGCGAAGACCCAGTTGGCGATCTCGTTCACCCAGCGCTTCAGGAACGCCTTCCGGTCGTTCTGGTAGTCCAGGTAGTAGGCGTGCTCCCAGACGTCGCAGACCAGGAGCGGGAAGAGGCCGTCCTTCACCAGGGTGTCGTCGGCGTCGTGAGTGGAGAGCACCTTCAGGCCGTCCGAACCGGCGGCCAACCACACCCAGCCGGAGCCGAAGTGGTTCGCGCCCTCGGTGACGAAGGCCTGCTTGAAGGCGTCGAAGCCGCCGAACGCCTGCTCGAGCATCCGCGCCAGGTCGCCCGAGGGCTGGCCGCCGCGGTCGTCCTTGGGCGCCATGCAGTTCCAGAAGAAGGCGTGGTTCCAGGCCTGGGCGGCGTTGTTGAACAGCGTCTTGTCGCCGGTGCGCGAGGCTTCGCGGACCACGTCTTCGAGCGAGCGGCCGTCGAGGCCGGCCTTGGGCGCCAGCTCGTTGGTCTTCTCGACATAGGCCTTGTGGTGCTTGTCGTGGTGGAACTGCAGCGTGTCTGCCGACATCGCCGGCTCCAGCGCGTCGTAGTCGTAGGGAAGCTTGGGCAGGATGAACATGGCAGAGGCCTTTCTCGGAGGGCCTCTCCCAACCGGTGGGGCGCGCGGGGGTTCCGGGTGGCGCCGGTCGCCGCCGCTAGCGCTTCATCGAGATGAGCTCGATCTCGCGGCCCTCCGGGTCGAGGACGAAGGCCACGCGCATGGCTCCGGCGTCCCAGGGCTCGCGGTGCGGGGCCGCGCCCTGCGCCACGGCGTGCGCGAAGGCGGCGTCGACGTCGCGGACGTAGAGGCCGATGGGGCCATGGGCGGTGCCGACCTTCACGTCGCCGCCGGCCTTCGGCCAGTAGAGAATCAGCGAAAAGCCGGCCTCGTCGCCCGGCTTGCGCATCACCAGCTCCATGATGTCGGGCAGGTCGATGGTCTGGGCGACCGCCAGGCCGAACGCGCGCTCGTAGAAGCTGCGCATGGCGTCCAGATCCTGCACGACGAACTTCACGAAGCCGAAGCGGACGGAGGGGGCGGCGGTGGCTTGCGGGGCGGGCGCGACGGCGGCGTCGGTCATGGCGGGGCTCCTCGGCTGGACGGCGCCATCCTGCGCGCGCGCCGGCCCTGCGGCTAGAGGCGCCGTCGCCCCGTCACTCCTCACGACTGCCAAAGGTTAACCCAGTTAAGTCACCGATCTCATGGAGGGGACTATCACTGTGCCGAAGGCGAGGACTTCAGACATGGTTGCCGCCGGCGACGGAGTGCGGAGCCTACCCGACGGCCGCCCCGCGCCAGCCGAAGCTTTGGCGAGCCGCACCGCGGAATTGGCGCAGCGACTGGCCGGGCGCCTTGAGACGCACGCGGCCGGCGCCACGATCGAGGCGGAAGGCGAGCCAGCCTCCAGCCGCGTCCTCGTCGCAGGCTGGGCGGCGCGGGTCAAAATGCTCTCGGGCGGAGGTCGACAAATCCTGCGGCTGCTCGTGCCTGGCGACTTCTGCAGCTACGCCGGCGCCGGCCGCCCCTCGCTCTCGGCCACCGTGGCCCTCACGCGGACGAAGAGCGTGGACCTGGGCGCGGTCACCGGCGCCGCCCTGCGGGATCCGCAGACCGAGGCGCTGATCGCGACGTTCGCGCCGGCGCCGGAGGTCGAGCACGAGGCCCTCCTCCTGCATGCCGTTCGGCTTGGGCGGTTGTCGGCCCGCGAGCGAACCCTGCACCTGCTCCTGGAGCTCTGGGAGCGCCTCACCCGGGCTGGCTTGGCCGATGGGCGCACGATGCTCCTGCCGCTGACGCAGGAGGTGCTGGCCGACACCCTGGGGCTCTCGGTCGTCCACATGAACCGCACGCTGCAGCAGCTCCGGCGCGAGGAGCTGATCGAGGCGCAAGCCGGCAGGTTCACCCTGGCGAGCCCGGAGCGTCTGGCCGCCATTTGCGACTACCCGCTGGACGCCACGCTCGACGCCGGCGCTCAGGGGCGCGGCCGGGACGGGCGTGCGACTCAGACCCGAGCCTGAACGCATCCTCCGCCGCCGAGGGCCCGGGCGGCGCAAACCACCCTTCGCATAGGTTAGTGCGCCGCGCGCTCCCCCTTGCGAGGATACGCCCGGCGCGGCGCGCCCGCCTCTGGGCTGGTCTCCAGACGCCGCCCTAGCGAGACCCCTCAATGCCGCGGTTCTTCTTCCACCTCCACAATTCCATGGGCGTGGCGTGCGATGACGAGGGACGCGAAGCGGCCAGTCCGGAGGCGGCGCGCCTGCTCGCGATGGAAGACGCCCGCTCGCTGATCGGCGAGGAAGCCAAGGAGGGATGCGTCGACCTGAGGGGGCGGATCGAGGTGCATGATGCGCAAGGCCGCCATCTGCTCACGGTGAACTTCGCCGACGCGGTGGAGCTCAAGCTCGCCCGCGACCGATAGGCTGCCGTCCAGCTTCGCAAGCCATTTCAGAAATTTAGCTGCCGAATTCACTGCCGCCGCGCCGCAATAGGTGTTAACCTAGGTTATCGCCAGCACACCTCGGGTCGCTGGCGGCTGAGAGACAGAGCGTGCTCCCACCCGGAGGGAGCCCCGTGCCCCGGTACTACTTCCACATCACCGACAGCGTGCTCCTGCCGGACATGGACGGCACGGAGCTCGACGACCTCGACGCCGCGCGGGCCGAAGCCGTGACGTGCCTCGGCGCGATCATGCGCGACCATGCCACCGAATTCTGGGTGAGCGGCGACTGGCGGGTGGTGGTCACCGACGCCGAGCATGTCGTGCTCTTCTCGGTCTCCTGCCAGGGGCTCGCGGCGCCGGTCCCGGCCCGCTTCTACGATCCACGCACCCACGGTCCGGCTCGATGTTAGCGGCGCCTAACGTGGTTAAGCGGCGATCCCCTGCGCACCGGCTAAAGCCAACGTGGCAAGCAGGTGACTAACCGGGGTCGCTCGCAGACGCGAAAGTCGTCGATGTCATCGAGCGGCGCCATCTCTTCCGAGCACGGGCGGCTGATCCGCAAGTTCGTCAGCATCTCGCGGCTGGACGCAGGCGACCAGCAGGCCTTGGCGTCGCTGCCCCTGCGGACGCGCAGCGTGGAAGCCGGCGTGGATGTCATTCCCCAGGGCAGCGTGCCTACCGAGTGCTGTTTCGTCATCGAGGGGCTGATGTGCCGGTACTCGATGACGTCGTCCGGTCGCCGCCAGATCGTCTCGTTCCACATCGCCGGCGACCTTCCCGACCGCGACAGCCTGCACCTGCCGCGGCTGGACCACTCCGTCGGCTCCGTGTCGGCCGGCCGGCTCGCCTTCATCCCGCACGCCGCCATAACGCCGCTGCTCGAAAAGCATCCGAACATCGCCGTGGCGCTCTGGCGCGACGCCGTGGTCGACGCGGGGGTCTTCCGCCAGTGGCTGACCAGCCTCGGGCGACGCTCCGCCCGGCAACGTGTCGCCCACCTGCTCTGCGAGATGTTCACGCGCATGGAGGCGCTCGGTCTCGCCGACGTCGACCACTTCGCCTTCCCCGTCACCCAGGCGCAGCTCGGCGACGCGCTCGGCCTCTCATCGGTCCACGTGAACCGGACGCTGCAGGAGCTGAGGACGAGCCGGCTCATCACCTGGAAGGGCTCGGTCGTCACGATCGACGACGGCCCCGGCCTGCGCCGCATCGCGGACTTCGACCCGAGCTACCTCGAACTCAGCCCCATGCCGCGGAGCGACTAGGGCGGGGCTCCGCTCACGCCCGCGAAGGCCTGCATCCGAACGGCGCGCCCGCGGCGACTAAGGGCAGGAAAAGCGCTGACACGGGAAAAGCGCTGACACAGGGCGTGCAGCAATAAACATGCAACGTGTATCGGCGATATACGGCGTAAGGCGGCGCTCGGCGAGCGCGGCCCCAGTCTGGTTGGAATCGAGTGCGACACGGTCGCGGTCTGGCGAATTCGAGCGGGAGCTGAACTGATGAACGCTGCAAAGCTTGGGGTGTTCGGACTGCTGGCGAGTGCTGCGGCGCTGTACGGCTTCACCGGCGATGCGGCCCAGCCGAAGGCGCCGGCCGCGGCGGTGTCGGGCGCAGTGAACAACTTCCTGCTCGTCGACCAGAACTTCGAGGCGCACGAGCTCTACCGGTTCGGCGACGCCAAGGCGGTGGTGCTGGTCACCCAGGCCAACGGCGACGCGGTGATCCAGAAGCTGGCGCCGCAGCTGAAGGCGCTGAAGGCCAAGTACGGCCCGCAGGGCGTGGAGTTCTTCCTGCTGAACTCCAAGGACAAGTTCGAGACGGTGAAGCCCGAGGCCGACAAGGTCGGCTACGACATGCCGATCCTGATCGACGACAACCAGATCATCGGCGAGAGCCTGGGGGTCACCCGCTCGGCCGAGATGATCGTGATCGATCCGAAGAGCTGGCGCGTGGTGGCCAGGACGGCCGCCGCCGACGGTGACAAGGCGCTGGACGCGGTGCTGGCCGGCAAGACGGTCATGGCGGCCGCCAGCAAGGGCGCTCCGATCGCGATGGCCCCGGTGACCAAGGTCTCCTACGCCAAGGACGTGGCCCCGATCCTCGAGGCCAAGTGCGTCGCCTGCCACCAGGAAGGCGGCATCGGCCCGATGCAGCTGACCAGCTACCAGATGGTCAAGGGCTTCGCGCCCATGATCCGCGAGGTGATCCGCACCGACCGGATGCCGCCCTACCACGCCGATCCGCACGTGGGGCAGTTCTCGGACAGCAAGCGGCTGACCTCCGACGAGATCAAGACGATCGTCCACTGGGTGGAGGACGGCGCGCCGCGCGGCGACGGCGCCGACCCGCTGGCGGCGGCCAAGCACGTCGCCCAGGAGTGGCCGCTGGGCAAGCCGGACGTGATCCTGAAGATCCCGTCCTATGCGGTCCCCGCTTCGGGCGTGGTGGACTACCAACGCCCGGCGATCATGAACCCGCTGACCGAGGGCAAGTGGCTGCGCGCGTCGACCGTGAAGCCGGGCGACCGCCAGGCGGTGCACCACGTGCTGACCGGCTGGATGCCGGCGATGCCGGAGACCGGCAAGTCGTCGGAGACCCGCTGGCAGGGCAGCGTCGGCGGCTACGCCGTGGGCGCCGAGAGCGAGGTGATGCCGGCCAACACCGGCTCCTACATCCCGCCGTCGGGCGCCATCGGCTTCCAGATGCACTACACGCCGTACGGCAAGCCCACGACCGACAACTCCGAGATCGGCCTCTACTTCTACGACAAGCCGCCGGAGCTGATCATGCACTCGGTGGTGGTGATCGATAACTCGATCGACATCCCGGCGGGCGACGGCCACCACCAGGAGATCGCCTACGTCGAGTTCCCGCACGAGGCGCTGCTCTATTCGGCGTTCCCGCACGCGCACTACCGCGCGACGTCGTCGGACCTGTGGCTCTACACGCCGGACGGCAAGAAGACGCTGCTGGTGACGCTACCGCGCTACGACTTCAACTGGCAGCGCGAATACACCTTCAAGACGCCGGTGAAGATCCCGGCCGGCTCGAAGCTGGTGGCGCACTACGTCTACGACAACTCCAAGAGCAACCCGCACAACCCCGACCCGAAGATCGAGGTCACCTGGGGCGAGCAATCCTGGCAGGAGATGTTCTTCACCTCGGTGCGCTACCGCTGGACCGACGAGACCGCCCAGCACCGCGTGAGCTACGACGCCGAGATGAACGCCAATCGCCTGATGGGCATGATGGACGACAACATCAACGGCAAGATCGAAAAGGCCGAACTGCGCGGCCGCATGGGCGAGATGCTCGGCAAGTACTTCGACGTCCTCGACAAGGACCACGACGGCTCGCTCGACAAGGCCGAGCTGGCGGCGGCTCAGCAGATGATGGGCAACCGCGGCCAGCGGCGCGACACCGCGCCCACGCCGGGCCAGGGCGGCTCGCCGACCGCCGGGAAGTAGGGCTCAGCCCGCGACGTACGATCAGGGCCGCCGGCGCGCCGGCGGCCCTTTTCGTTCGCCTTGGCCCTTCAGCGGGCCGGCTGTGGCTCGACGCGCGGCCGCAGCGCGCGGCGCAGAATCAGCACGATGGCGGCCGCGGCGAGGAAGGGGAGCGGCAGCAGGGCGAGGCCCAGGCGGTAGTCGCCGGTGGCGTCCTTCATCACGCCCCACAGCCAGGGGAAGGCGAACGATCCCAGCTGTCCGAAGCCGTTGGCGGCGGCGATGCTGACGGCGAGGACGCTGGGGTGGATGTTCCCGGCCGGGATCAGCCAGATCGCCGCGCCGACGGCGAAGTAGGCGCACATGGTGGCGACGTAGGCGGCCTCCACGACGGCGGGCGCGCCGGAAAAGGCGATGGCGGCAAAGCCGGCGGCGACCAGCAGCAGCGGGACGGCCGTGTGCAGGAAGGGATCGCCCCGCCGGTCGGTCAGCCAGCCGTTGCCGATCATGCCGAGCGCGCCGGTGACCCCGCCTATGGCCGTCAGATAGCCCACCTGGCCGATCGATAGCCCGGTCGCCGCCGACAGCGCCGCCGGCGCCGACAGGGTGAAGGCGTAGTACCAGCCGAGATAGAGGAAGTTGACCAGGGTCAGCGCCACGACGGTGGGGCGGAAGAGCGCGCGCACCGGGTTGTGGTCGGGTGCGGGGGCCAGCGCGGCCTCGGCCGCGAGGCGGGCGTCCAGCCAGGCCCTCTGCGCGGGCGAAAGCCAGGGCGCGTCGTCCGGGCGGTTGGGCAGCCAGCGCAGGTAGGCGAAGGCCAGCACCACCGCCGGCGCGCCCTCCAGGACCAGCAGCCACTGCCAGCCGCGCAGGCCCAGACGCCCGTCGAGGCTCAGGAGCGCGCCGGCCAGCGCGCCCATCACCAGCGAGGCCAGGGGGGCGGCCACGTAGAAGCGCGAGATCGCCCGCGCGCGGTGCGAGGTCGGGAACCAGAGGCCCAGGTAGTAGATCACGCCGGGGAAGAAGCCCGCCTCGGCGGCCCCCAGCGCGAAGCGACCGAGGTAGAACTGCCAGGGCGTGCGCACCAGGGCGATGGCCATCGCCACGAGGCCCCAGGTGATCATGATCCGCGCCAGCCACCGCCGCGCGCCGACCCGGGCCAAGGCCAGGTTCGAGGGGATCTCCAGCAGCGCGTAGCTGATGAAGAAGAGGCCGCCGCCGAAGCCGTAGACCGACGCGGTGAAGCCCAGCTGGGCGTTCATCTGCGGCGCGGCGAAGCCGATGTTCACCCGGTCCACGAACGCCATCAGGTAGCCGAGCCCGATCAGCGGCAGCAGCCGCCACGTCATCGCGCGCACCGTCGTGCGCTCCAGCGCCGCCTCCGTCATCTCGCTGTCTCCGCCCCGCACCGTCGAGGAGGCCACAGACTGCGTGAGGCGTCGAGGCGGTTCTACCGCTTGGCCGCGATGTGCAGTTCGACGCAGGCCGGGTGCGTCTCGATCAGCACCGCGTCCTGGCGAAACCGGCCCTCATAGGCGGCGGCGATCTCGCGGACCTTGGCCCGGTCGTCGGCCCGCCGCAGGATCAGCAGCACCACCTTGCCAGGCTCGTGGTAGTCGACGCCCCGGTAGAGCCAGCGACCCTGCGACTCCAGCACGGTCAGGCCGTCGGGGAAGCGCGGCGTGACGACCTCGTCCAGGAAGCGAGTGAAATCCGCCTCGCTCACGCCCACAGTCTGGCCGATGTTGCGGCCGAAGAAGAGCTGGGCGACATCCTGGCGCGTCTCGCCCGGCCTGCAGGCCAGCGCGCCGGTCGTCCCGCGCGCGTCTATCGATACACAGCCGCCCAGCGACGCGAGCGCCATCAGCGCCGCCACCAGCCCCATTCCGCCGCCTGCATCGGCCATCGCTTCGTCCTCCCCGGTCCGAGAAGGTCACACGGCCGGCGTCCGGTCGAGCCCGTGCTCGCCGCCGAGCGCGGGTTGGCGCTCAAATGCAAAGGGCGCCGGCGAGGCCGGCGCCCTCAGACTTCAGCCAGGCTCGTGGATCAGGCCACGACCGCCCGCCGCCGGCGGAGCGCCGCGCCGGCCAGGCCGAAGCCGCCGATCATCAGCGCCCAGGTCGCGGGCTCCGGGACCCCGCGGGTCGGGACCGCGCCGAGGTGGAAGTTGTCGATCCCCCAGCTCTCGTCGTCGCCGCCCTGCCAGCCGGCCCCGCCGGCGTTGATGCTCATCTGCCAGCTGGAGGCGCTGTGCGCGACAAGGAAGTCGTAATGCACGACCGCGTCCTGCCAGGCGCCGTTGACGCCGAAGCTGCCCGTGCCGACCAGCGTGCCCGTGCCGAAGACGGGACCGAAGCCGCCGCCGCCATTCCAGGTGAGTTGCTCAGTCGGGGCGCCGTCGACGTTCATCGTCAGGACGTCGGGTCCGCAGCAGTTGCCGCCGAAGCTGTCCCAGGAGTCGATGAAGGCGATGTCGAAGCTGACGTGCAGCGCCGAGTGCGCGCCCAGGCCCGACGCTTGAAACTGGGTCACGCCGGTCGTGGAATTGCGCCAGTAGTCCGTTCCGAACCCGGGGAAGGACTGCGAAGGCGCGAAACCGCCGCCGCCGAACGAGAAGGAGAGGACGCTGACGGGGAAGGGTCCGGTGTTCTGGAAGTAGGCCCCGCCGTCGAAGTTGTTGGACCAGACGTTGACCTCGGCGCTCGCGGCCCCCGCAACCGCCGCCATCGCGAGCGCGCCGAGCGCGACTGCAAGCTTTTTCATCCCAGTTCCCCCATTCGTGGTTCACCGAACGTTGGCATGAGCCTGTTACGCGAAGAACTGGATTCTCCTGAGACGGGAGGAGCCTTACTCCGCCGCCTGCTCCTGGGCGTAGCCCAAGAGCTCGTTCAGGCGCTCGATCACGGTGATGGCGGCCTGCGGCACGGTCGTGCCCGGCGTGAAGACGGCGGCGACGCCCATGTCCTTCAACGTCGCGAAGTCCTCCGGCGGGATCACGCCGCCCACGACCACCATGATGTCCTCGCGGCCCAGGCGCGCGAGTTCGGCCTTCAGCTCCGGCACCAGGGTCAGGTGGCCGGCGGCCAGCGAGCTTGCGCCCACCGCATGCACCCCGTCGGCCACGGCCTGGGCCGCGGTCTCGGCCGGGGTCTGGAAGAGGTCGCCGATCTCGACGTCGAAGCCCAGGTCCGCGAACCCCGAGGCGATGACCTTCTGGCCGCGGTCGTGGCCGTCCTGGCCCATCTTGGCGACCAGGATGCGCGGCTTCTTGCCGGCGTCGCGGGCGAAGGCCTCGGCCATCGCCTTGGCCTGCTGGGCGGCGGGCGTGACGCCGCTCTCCTTCAGGTAGACGCCCTTCACCGCGTCGGCGTGGGCGACGTGGCGGTTGAAGACCCGCTCCAGGGCGTCGCTGATCTCGCCAAGCGTCGCCTTGGCGCGCACCGCCTCGACGGAGAGCTCCAGCAGGTTGCCGTTCGCCGCGGCGCCGTTGGAAAGCGCGGTGAGCGCGGCCTCGACGGCCTTGGGGTCGCGCTCGGCGCGCAGCCGCTTCAGCTTCTCCAGCTGGCGTTCACGAACGGCGCTGTTGTCGACTTTCAGCACCGGGATCTCGTCGGCGCCTTCGGGCCGGTAGCGGTTGACGCCGACGACGCTCTGGATCCCGGCGTCGATGCGCGCCTGGGTCCGCGCCGAGGCCTCCTCGATGCGCCGCTTGGGCAGGCCGTCCTCGATCGCCTTGGCCATGCCGCCCAGCGCCTCGACCTCGGCGATGTGGGTCAGCGCCCGGGCGGCCAGGTCGGCGGTCAGCCGCTCGACGTAGTAGCTGCCGCCCCAAGGGTCGATCACCCGGGCCTGGCCGCTCTCGGCCTGTAGGAAGAGCTGGGTGTTCCGGCTGATGCGGGCCGAAAAGTCGGTCGGCAGCGCCAGCGCCTCGTCCAGGCTATTGGTGTGCAGGCTCTGGGTCT
>Ga0105238_10003155_pt1 | contig 16456 bp, 12 predicted proteins | sample KBSC34metaG_FD_81526 | JGI IMG/M metagenome (GOLD analysis project Ga0105238, IMG submission 81526) | Corn rhizosphere microbial communities from Kellogg Biological Station, Michigan, USA - KBS C3-4 metaG | ecosystem: Host-associated > Plants > Roots > Rhizosphere > Soil | place: Michigan, USA... | reverse complement strand
CCAGGGCGTGAAGGTCGAGATGGTGAGCCCGAAGCCGGCCCCGATCATCTTCGAGGGCGTGACGATCCTGAAGGGCGGCAAAGAAGATCTCGCCGCGCAGTTCGTCAACCGGATCATCAGCCCGGAGTGGCAGAAGGTGATCACCGAGGTCTGGAACATGGGGCCGAGCAACCGCAAGGTCGCACCCGGCGGCAAGTTCGCGAGCGTGCTGCCGAAGCCAGGCGACGCCGTCGCCTTCGACGAGAACACGATCAACGAGCGCCTCGGCACCTGGACCGACAAGTTCAACCAGGTCGTCGGTCAATGACATGACCGCAGCGGGCTCCGGCACACGCGGCCGGCGGCTCGACATCGAGGGGCTCGTCAAGCACTTCGGCGCGACGCCGGCGATTGACTCGGTGACGCTGTCGGTGCCGCCGGGCGCGCTCGTCACCCTGCTCGGGCCTTCCGGCTGCGGCAAGACGACGCTGATGCGCACGATCGCGGGCTTCGTCGTGCCCGAGGCTGGTGACGTGCGCGTCGACGGCCGCAGCATCGTCCGCCTGCCGCCGGAGCGGCGCTCGACGGCGATGCTGTTCCAGAGCTACGGGCTGTTCCCGCACATGGATGTCACCGGCAACGTCGGCTTCGGGCTGCGCATGCGCGGCGTGCCACAGGCCGAGCGTGAGCGGCGGATCGGCGACGCGCTGCGCATGACGCGGATCGCGGAGCTGGCGGCGCGCTTCCCGGCGCAGCTCTCGGGTGGGCAGCAGCAACGGGTCGCGCTGGCGCGAGCGATCGTGACCGAGCCCGACATCCTCCTCCTCGACGAGCCGTTCGGTGCGCTGGACCAGGCGTTGCGCGAGCACATGCAGGTCGAGCTGCGAAAGCTCCAGCAATCGCTGGCGACGACGGCCCTCGTCGTCACCCACGACCAGCACGAGGCGCTGATGCTGTCGGACCTCATCGCCGTCATGAACGCCGGCCGGATCGAGCAGTTCGGCGCCCCGTCCGAGGTGTACGACCGCCCGGCGACTCGCTTCGTGGCCGGGTTCATGGGCGTCGAGAACCTGCTCGCTGCGACTCTCGAGGACGGCAGGGCGTGCGCCGGGCCGCTGATCGTTGCCGGCGTCGACGGCGCCGCGCGAAGCGCCACCGCGTCCGCGACGCTCGCCTTTCGCGCCGAGGCGGTGCGAATCGAAGCGGCCGGCTCGGCCGGCAGCGCACCGGCGCACGTGGTCTTCAGCAGCCACCGCGGCTCGACCGTGCTCTACGAGCTCGCGCTCGCCGATGATCGCACCATCCTCGCTTCCGAGCCGCGCAGCGGTGGCGACGTCCGCTCGCCCGGGACGGCGGTCGGCGTTCGCGTCGACGCGAACGCCTGCACACTGCTCACCGCATGAGCGCGGATGAGCGCCGCCCATGGCTCCTGCTGCTGCCGGCGCTGCTGACGTTGCTGGTGTTCGCGGTCGCGTTCGCGATGTTCGTGAGCGTCAGCCTGAGAACGCAGGTCGCCGGAAGCGCGGTGTTCGCCGGCGCCGCGACATTTGGCAACTATCGTGCGGCGCTGGCGTCGCCGGCGGTCCAGGACGCCGCCTGGAACACGGTTCGCCTGGCCGGCGAGATGACGCTGCTCACCGCACTCCTCGGGTATCCGCTCGCTTACGTTGTTGCCCGCTCACCGTCGCCGCTGTTCCGCCGTGGCGTGCTGTTCGGCCTCGTGCTGACGCTGTTGTCGGGCGGCGTCACCCGCGCGTACGCGTGGCTGGTGCTGCTCGGCAACCGCGGCCTCGTCAATCAGGCGCTCGCGGCGATCGGGCTGCCGACCGTCCGGCTCGTTCACAACGAGACCGGCGTCGTGATCGGCGTCGTGCACTTCCTGCTGCCGTTCTTTGTGCTGACCCTGCTTGCTGCCCTGCGCGGCATTCCGGTTGCGCTCGAGGACGCGGCGCGCAACCTCGGCGCCAGCCGCTGGCGGGCCTTCGTCCACGTCTTCCTGCCACTCTCGATCCCCGGCCTGATTGCGGCGGCATCGCTCAGCTTTGCCGGCGCACTGTCGGCGTTCCTCTTTCCCGAGCTGCTTGGCGGCGGCCGCGTGCGGATGGCGGCGAATCTGATCTACGAACGCATCGTCACCGACTACAACCTGCCGCGCGTCGCCGCGATGGCCGCGCTGTTCCTGGTTTTGGCGCTTGCCGCGCTCGCCATGCTGGCGATCCTGCAACGCGCGCTGGCGCGGCGGTTCGCGCCTGCAGCCGAGGCAGCATGAGCATCCGCGCCGCACCGCCGTACTCGGCCGCGGTCGCGCTGTGCGCCTGGCTGGTGATGCTGTTCGTGCTGCTGCCGGTCGCGTTCATCGCCCTTTACGCGTTCAACGAGACCGCGTACCTGGCGCTGCCGCCGCGCGGCCTGACGTTGCATTGGTTCGCGAACTTCTTCGCCAATACGCGCTTTCGCGACGCGCTCATGTCCAGCCTCGTGATCGCCTTCGCGGTGACCCCGGCGGCCCTGCTCGTTGCGCTGCCGGCGGCGATCGCGCTTGTCCGCTACCGCTTTCCCGGCCGCGAACTGGTCAACGTGGCGCTGATGTCGCCGCTCGTCGTTCCCGGCGTCGTCGTCGGCATCTCGTTCCTCAGCCTGGCCGCCGCGCTGGGGCTCGGCCTCGGCACCTCGACGCTGATTGTCGCCATGACCTGCCTGGCGTTCCCGTTCGCGCTGCGCGCGCTCGTCGCCAACCTGCACGGACTCGACCCGGCACTCGAGGACGCGGCCCGCAACCTCGGGGCGACGCGCCTGCGCGCATTCGCGCTCGTCACCTTGCCGCAGCTCAAGCCCGGAGTGCTCGCCGGCGGCATCTTCGTCTTCGTCGAGGCGATCGACAATTTCTCCACCGCCGTGTTCCTGACCAACTCGCGGACCACGACGCTTCCGGTCGAGGCGTTCTCGTACATCCGCGACTTCGACGATCCGACCGTGGCCGCGATGGCGGTCCTGCTGATGGCCTTCAGTGCTGTGCTCGTCCTTGCCATCGACCGCCTCGTCGGCCTCGACCGACTGCTCGACCTGCATTGAACTGAAGGAGAACACATGCCCACCGCTTTGATCATCGGCGCCAGCCGCGGCATCGGATTGGAGTTCGTGCGCCAGTACCAGTCGCTTGGCTGGAACGTCGTGGCCGCATGCCGGAACCCACCCGCGGCCGATGGATTGCGCGCGCTCGCCAGTGCGACGCCGCCGATCGAGATTGTCCGCCTCGACGTCACCGACAAGGCGGCGATCGAGTCGCTCGCGGGGCAACTTGGCGGGCGCGCGATCGACCTGCTGCTGTTCAACGCCGGCGTCTCCGGTCCGCGCGACTACACGATGACCAACTTCGACGAGCAGGCCTGGATCGAGGTCATGCGCACCAACTCAATGGCCCCGCTTCGGGTCGCCGGCAACTTCGTCGACCATGTGCGCGCTAGCGAGAAGAAGCTGATGGCGTTCGTCTCGAGCCGGCGGGGGAGCATGGCCGAGAACACCTGGGGGGGCCACTACCTGTATGGGTCGAGCAAGGCGGCGCTGAACTGCGTCGTCAAGAGTTTGTCGATCGAGTTGAAGCAGACGGGCATCGCTTGCCTCGCACTCACGCCGGGCTGGGTGCGCACGGACATGGGCGGGGAACAGGCGCCGCTCAGCGCCCAGGCGAGCGTGCGCGGCATGGTCGCTGTGCTGGAGCACGCCGGCCCGGAGCACTCGGGCCGTTTCATCCAATACGACGGCCGGGAGATCCCTTGGTGAGCCGCCGCTGGGCCCCGGGCCGCGTCACCTGGGCGCTGCCGACAGGTCCTTAACAAAGAGGCTGTCACGCGTGGAGGCACGTCGAAGCCGCTCTCGGCCGTTGGCGAACGGCAGCTTTCGCGCTCTCCGTTTCGGGTCGGAAGCGGTTCAACGACCGCTGCAATTGATCGCCGGTCACGCGGAGTGACTAGTCAGGCCGTGGATCTGCTGCTCTAGTTGTGTGTCGCCTGCAGCCAGGTGTAGGCGACCATGCACGCACCCAGGACTATGAGGACGACACCGAATGCTTTAGCGTATCTCCGCTTCGCCTCTGACCATGGCCAAAGCCCCTTGTGATAGGTGGCTGAGCTGCGAAGGTACACGACACCTGCGCCGATGGCTAACAAACCGCCAACGAGAAGGCGCAGGTTGAGCATATGTGCGGCGCGGGCGATGACAGCGAGCCGAGGGCAACTTAGCGCGTGCTCTCGAACTTGAAACTTTGCCGGGCGGTCACCTTGACGGGCTTCCCTGCCTTCGTGGCCGGTGCAATAACCCACTGCGAGACTGCCGCCACGACGGCTTGCGACAACGAGTCCTTCGAAGACTCGATAATCCGTGTGTCCTCGACCGTGCCGGCTTCGCCGAAGAGGATGTCGACGACTACGCGCCCGGAGACGCGCTCCGCTATGTCCTTGCGCGGCATGACGGGTTGTGGAGAGCGCAGTAGCTGAACCGGCGCATCGAACGAGCCGGCACCCAGCCCCGCGGTGTTTGCCGCCTGCCTGTGAGCCTCCTCCGCCGCTTCGTACCGAAATTCAGGCCCGCCGTCATTGATCTGGTAGGTGTTTGGCGACAAGCTGGTGGCGCACCCAGCAAGGCAGAGCACGGCCAAAGCGACTACGTAGCGGTGCATGCGTCTAGTTTGCGCTAGGCAGCGACGGTCTTGATACCCACTCAAGAGGGCCGGTGGCGGCTGAGTAAGCCGGAGCTCGCCGGGAGCTGGTGGGGCGCGCTCGTGTCCTGCAGCCACCCTTGCGGATCAGATAGATCCCGTTGCATGCACCCCACCTGCACGTGAGACGCAATCCCCGCTGCTGCGAGCGACAGTGCTCTTATCTCCGTGGCCGGTGACGGCCACTTTGCGGTCGATCGACAACGTCGGCTTCCTAGAGGTCCACTACAGCCTGGCGTGCACCGAACCGGCGGGAAGTGGCAGGGTCGGGTTGCGGCCTGCGGTTACATAAAGGTCATTGCGACGGGAGGCGGGCGACCCTACCTTCGCCTGTATGCCGAGTTCGGGTTGCATCCCGCAAGGAGCCAATCGTGAGCGTGCTCGGAGAGTCGCTTGGGTTGAAGCTGTTGGCCGTGGTCTTTTTCGTGGGCTTCATCGGTTTGATCGTGTACGCCAGCAGAGGCTGCGGGCTCGACGCCGATGGCACGAAGTGCACTGCGAGTCGAGAGGACATCACGAAGATTCGAGCGAGCGAGTACTACTGCAAGCTGGTGGCGTATCGCGACGCATGTGGAAGGTTTCCTACTACTGAGCAGGGCCTGATCGCGCTCGCGAAGCCTCCCGCGAGGCCGCCGCTCTGCCCGCACTACCCAGACGTACCCTTTGTCCGAAAAGCAGAGCCGCCGAAAGACGGCTGGGGCGAGGAGTTTGTGTATGAGAGCAACAACGGCGGCTTTCGAATCCTCAGCCCGGGCCGCCAGCGTTGGTATCAACAGAACAACTGGGGAGGGAACAGCCGAGCGGTCGATGCTGGGTACCCACGTGCGGGAATCAATCTCTGTTTCGAGAGCGTTCGGCCAGTCCACGTTGACGTATTCGGCCTTGAGGTGTTCTGAAGTGATGCCGATTCCCTCAGAGAGCGCGCGTCTCGTTCGTCATTGGGCGTCTCCGTGATTCGGGGTAGTGCGACTTGTGCCGCGATTTGGAAGCCGGCAGCCGGCCAGAACCGGACGGTGACCAACGGTCGCTTTGCCGACGTTCGACTGTGCTTGGACAGAGGCACGGGTCAGAAGAACGGTGGCAAAGCAGCGCGCTGCCTCCTCGATGCGCATGTCACCGCCTAGTCTGCGGTCGCCGCGCTACGTCACGCCAGGCCCGGTCACCGATTATTTCGACAAGAAGGGCAGCGAAGTGACGACGGGCATCGGCCCGCGGCTCGATCGTCTACGTGCCGAACTGGGTCGTCTCGTAGTACGTCGCGAGGATCGTTCTGGAGCAGCGCGGGACCCGCGCTTAGCAATCGGCGTGCGGGCGCCGATCCTGATTAGTCCTGATCAGGCGCTCTCGGCTTCCTCCTAAGCTCGGTCGACGTACGGCTCGGCCGTACGGTGCAGCGGCGTCGATCGCCGATGCGCTCCACCGCGTCCGCTCGCATGACGCGCTCTCAGGTCAGGAGAACGAAACCATGAACAAACGACTGCTGGCGAATGGGCTGGCGATCTCGACGTTTTCGCTGCTTTGCCTCGGGCTCAGCGGCCCGGTCCTCTCGGCGGACGGCGGCAGGAGAGCCAACGAGGTCGGCTCGATGGGTCCGGTGCCCAAAGCCAAATGCGGCCCGTCGGACCACACCGAAAGCGGATTGCAGGGCCAGACCACGTCGCTGGAACGCTCGAGCGGCGACTCGGAGCGCGGCTACAACTGCAACCTCGAGCTCGTCGGCCAGTTTCGCGGCGAGGGCGCGTTCTCGCAGGACGGTCCGGCGTACCTCGGCCACTGCGCCTACATGGCAACGGAGAACAACCCGCAGCAGCAGCACCCCGGTGTCGTGGTGATCGATGTCTCGGATCCCAAGAACCCCCAGGCGACCGCGTATCTCAACGACACCGCGGCGGGGCTCAACCCGCACGAGAACCTCAAGGTGAACCGCGCGCGCAAGCTCCTCGGCGTCGCGCAAAGCAACGGGCCGAACTTCGCGGTCTACGACCTGTCGGGTGACTGCGCGCATCCGAAGCTGGCGTCGAGCATCACGGTTCCGAACAGCTCCGGCCACATGGGCGGCTGGGCCGAGGACGGCAAGACGTACTACATCGGCCAGAGCTTCCGAGGCGTCGGCGGCATCCTGCCGATCATCGACGTCACCAATCCCTACAACGCGCAGTGGCTCCTCAACTGGACCTTCACCGGAGATGGCAGGCCGCACGACCTTTCCACCAACCGGGACGGCACGCGGTTGTATGCGGGGCAGCCAGGGAACTTCGGCGCAGCACCGACCAATTCATCGTTCGGACCCGACGGGTTGGTGATCCTCGACGTGAGCGACATCGAGTTTCGTCGCCCGAATCCCCAGATCCGGATCGTCAGCAAGCTCTTCTGGGACGACCAGGGACAAGCCGAACAGATGCTTCCCTTCTTCCACCACGGGCGCTCATACCTCATCAGCACGGACGAGTCCGGCGGCCAAGGCGGCGTCGGCGGCCTGCCGGCGGCGTGCGCCCCGGGGAGTGTCGGCGTACGGCTATTCGAACGTGATCGACATCACCGACGAGACGAACCCGAGGATCGTCTCCAAGATCATGCTCGAGGTGCACGATCCCAAGCACTGCGCCGACTTTCTCAACGAGCCGCCCGAGGTCGGTGGCGGCATCCTCGACTACTCCACGGAGCGGTGCGCGTTGGATCGCCGCAGGGACCCGACGATGGCAGCGTGCGGTTCGCGCGGCACGGGCACTCGCGTCTATGACATTCGCGACCCGCTCCATCCTGCGGAGATCGCGTACTGGAAGGGCCCGGCGCCGCGGACGGCATTCCTTCCCGGATCGGGAAGCTGGTCGCCAGGCGTCGACCGCACCGTCGAGAAGCAAGCCGGCCTGGCGCGCTTCGTCAGGGTGCGCTCGCCGAACGGCAAAGGTCACGAGATGAACCTCTGGATCGTCGGCGATGCCGGCGGCTTCCAGGTTCTGCGCTTCACCGACGCCTTCCTGCGGACGCAAACAGGGAAAGCCATTCACGCCGAAGCGTTGAAAGCCTCGGACGAGTGAATCGACCGACAGGCGGCCACAGGCACGAGCGAATGCGCTGTGGGCCCGGCCGCCTGCAACGGCTGCGCAAGTAGCGGCCGCCGAATTGGATTTTCTACTGACGCCGGTGCAGGCGACGAAACCGTTTGGCTGTTCTCCAAAGCGAGCATCGCTGCTTTCGGCCAAGAGCCGCCTCGCCAGTGACCGGTTTTCAGCCATCCGGCGGTGCCTTGGCTGCGCGGATTGGCGTCTAATGGGGTGAATCGACTTCCGACTAGTGCCGATCTGCGGGAGGGACGAACAAGACCACGGCAGGCGCGCCAGAACGAGCGCTCTTTCATGGCCAATAGCAGTACGTACGCCGGAACGCCGTCAACGTAGTCTTGTGGCGGCAGACCCTCAGTCGCGAGCGATCAGGCAGGCAGCACTTCGTCCGTCCACACCTTGAAGCTCTCCAGCGTGTTGGGGCCGAAGGTGGTCGACAGGGCGACGTCGCAGGCGTCGCGTCCGCGCGCCATCAGGACGCGGCCGATGCGCGGCGTGTTGTTGCGCGCATCGAAGGTGTACCAGCGGTCGCCGAGCCAGGCCTCGAACCAGCCGGCGAAGTCCATGGGACCGTACGGCGGTGGCGTGCCGATGTCGCCGAGGTAGCCGGTGCAGTAGCGCGCCGGGATGTTCAGGCAGCGGCAGAGCGCGATCGCGAGGTGCGCGTAGTCGCGGCAGACGCCGACCCCCTCCTGGTACGCCTCCCACGCGGTGCGCGTGCGCCGCGCATGCTGGTAGCCGAAGACGATGTGGCGGTGGACGAAGTCGCAGACCGCCTGCACGCGTGCCCAGCCGGTGGGGCCGGCGCCGAAGCGCTGCCAGGCGATGTCGGACAGCTGCTCGGTTTCGCAATACCGGCTGCCGAGCAAATAAACCAGCGTCTCCTCCGGCAGATGCTCGATCGGCCTCTGCACGGCGTGCGGTTCGACGACGTCGGGCAAGCCGCTGTCGTTGACGATGGCGTCGGCGCTGATGACGATCCGGCCCGCCGGCGCGACGATGCGGCTGCACCAGTTGCCGAACAGGTCGCGGTATGCGACGAGCGGCACCGCAGGCGAGGTGACGACGAGGTCCGGCCGCACGAGGTCGGACGCGCGCGAGTGATGGACATTGAGCACCAGCAGCATTGGGGTCGGCTGCGGGCATTCATACGTCATCTCGAAACCGACCCGGATCTGCATAGCGCGGGTTCCCTTGCTCGATGCGAAAGCTCTGCGGGTGCGTCGCGTACGGGGCGAGTATGCGACAGCCGCCGCCGCTCCAGTGAGCGCCGCGCCCGAACTCGTTTCGACCTTGAACTCGGGACCGCGAAGCGAATGGCGCCGGCGAGCAACCCGCGCGCACACCGCCAGCTCGGCGAGGCTTCCGCGGATCAACCTCTCGAGCTTTGCCGCGGGCTCCTCCTCTGTGACGGCAGCTGCCAATGAGGGTGGCGCAGGTCTTCAAGCCTGTGACCCCGCCGATGTGCACTCGGTCGAGTGCCGGCAGCAGCTGCTCGGTCGAGGCGAACCTTGTGCGCAACAACGCGCGTCAACTCATCGTGGTCAGTCGTCTCGGTCTCAGTTCGGCCAGGAGCCGCCGTTCGCGAGGGCTGCTTTGGCGTCGACTGCTTGCGAGGGAGATGACGATGTCACCAGGACATCGCGCCGCTGGCCCGGCTCGCTGTTCACAGCCGATTTGGTGACGCAAATGTCGCAGAGACGATGTGTCTCGCGTGCTGGCCATCTCGATGGGCTCTAACGTGCTCGCCGGGCAGTGGACCGGATTCGGTCGATACCCGACGGGACCCCGCACTGCCGTTTCTCGGCAGCTAGAACGCGACTTGACGGGCGCCGAGCGGTTGGTTCCGGTGTTCGAGGTGCGTAGACTCTGTGAGTTCGCGCGTGCGTGTAGCACACGCGGCCGCCAAGAATCCCAGTCGCGAGGAAACGATGGAGACAACCCTCACCCCTCTCGAATTTCTGCGCCGCTCGCGCAAGCTCCACGCCCGTCGCGAGGCAGTGGTCGACCGCGGGCACCGCTGGACGTACGCGGAATTCGGTACGCGATGCGACCGCTGGTCGTCGGCCCTGGCCCAGCTTGGGGTGACGCAGGGCGATCGGGTGGGAACGATCGCGCCGAACACCCACCAGCACCTCGAGCAGTACTACGCCGTTCCGCAGCTGGGCGCCGTGCTGGTGCCGATGAACTATCGCCTCACGGCGGAAGACTTCGTCTATCTCGCCAATCACAGCGGCTCGAAGGTGCTTTGTGTGCACGCGGACTATCTCGACGCCATCGATAGCGTGCGCGCCAAGATGCCGGCGGTGCAGCATTTCGTGGCACTCGAGGGGCGCAAAGCTGGCTGGCTGGAGTACGAGACTCTGCTCGACGCAGCACCTGAGGGCTGCCCGGAGATCGCGATCGCAGAAGGTGACCTGCTCACCATCAACTACACCAGCGGCACGACGTCGAGGCCAAAGGGCGTGATGATCACCCACCGCAACGCCTGGTCGAACTGCGTCGGCAGCCTCGTGCACTGGCACATGACGCCGGCCGATCGGTATCTGTGGACGCTGCCGATGTTTCACGCCAACGGCTGGACGTTCACCTGGATCGTCACGGCCGCGGGGGCGACGCACATCTGCCTGCCTCGTGTCGAGCCAGCGCTGATCTACGACCTCGTCAACAGCGAGAAGGCGACCCATCTCTGCGCGGCGCCGACGATCCTCATCTCCATCGCCAACGGTCCCGAGGCGCTTCGCGCGAACGTGCGCAAGGGTGTCAAGCTGCTCACCGCCGGCGCGCCCCCGGCACCGGCGACGATCGAGCGCGTCGAAGGCGAGCTCGGCTGGGAGATCACGCAGGTCTATGGCCTCACCGAGACGGCACCGTTCATCTCGATCTGCGAGCCGCTGCCCGAGCACGAAGCGCTGTCCGCGGGTGAGCGGGCCGCGATCAAAGCCCGCCAGGGGGTCGAGCTCATCACTTCGGGCGAGCTCGCCGTCGTCGATGAGCAGATGAATGCCGTGCCCTGGGATGGCCAAACGATGGGGGAGATCGTCGCCCGCGGCAACGTCATCATGAAGGGCTACTACAACGACCATGAGGCAACGGCGCAGGCGTTCGCGGGCGGCTGGTTCCACTCGGGCGATGCCGCGGTGGTCTTCCCGAGCGGCTACGTGCAGATCCGCGATCGATTCAAGGACGTGATCATCTCTGGCGGCGAGAACATCTCTTCGGTCGAGGTCGAGGGGACGCTCCTCGGACATCCGGCCGTGCTTGAGGTCGGGGTCGTCGGTATGCCGCACGAGAGATGGGGTGAGTCGCCGCATGCGTTCATCGTCCTGGCCGATGGCAAGAGCGCTACCGCCGATGAATTGCGCGCGTACGCTCGCGAGAACTTGGCGCACTTCAAGGTGCCTTCTGCGTTCCACTTCGTCAAGGAACTGCCCAAGACCGCGACGGGGAAGATTCAGAAGTACTTGCTGCGGCAGGGCAAGGCAGGCATATCGGCGCAGTGATTCGGCTCTTCGCGCCAAACGTGGGTCACTCGACTTGCGCGCCGGCGCGGACGAGCGCAGCTTCGATTTCGGTCAGGAGAGCGGTGAACACTACCCGGGCGTAGCCAAGGATCACTGGCGGCCAATAGCGGACGGACATGAGCGACCGCTTAGCAGCACGGAGTCCCTGGCAAGACTGCCGAGCGCACGCCGCACGGTGCTCAGTCGGCGCAGAATCGTGTGCGACCCCGCACTTGGACACCAAATGATGAGCGATCTACTGGACTCTGACCTGTTCAAGTTCCTGATCGTTGTCTTCCCACTCGCGATCGTGGGCAGCAGAATCTCATCGCTCTTCTATCGCAAGACGCTCTCGAGACTCAAGGACAAGTATGGCGGGACAGTGCGTAATCGGTGGACCGACTATCCGCAATTCGTCCTACCCCAGCCAGACGGCGAAGTCGTCGTCACAAGTACCACGGCTGGGGGCTCACGCACAAGCGAGACTACTGCCACGTCTTATTTCAGACTCCAGACAGATTGCCAATTCGACGTTGAAAGCAACGACACGCCGCATCGGTCAATCACACGAGCAGAACAGCAATGGAGCCTTGACCGCTATCCTGATTTTTCCAAGAGGTTCAGAGCGTACGGAACTCAGCCAGCGTTCCTGAGCAGCGTGCTTGGCGGAAAGACGATGGAGAAGATCCAGGACTTCAACAACAAATGGAGCTTGCGAATTCGACTCGACTATGCGCCTGAATCCAAAGCGCGGGCCTGCGGGGTCGATTCGCTTGCGCGGCTCGTCGTGGCCACGAGTCCGCGCACTCTTGACGTTGAGGCAACCGAAGGTGTTCTAGAGCTCTGCATTCTCATTCGCAACAAGCTGCGCGAGCCCGGATTGGGAGTTCCCGACATCGGCGAGAGCTCCGCTCGAGAGCCAAGGCTCAAGAGCGTCTTCAGGTAAGACGCCCATCTCTGATCCGGCGGTGGTGCCTGTCGCTCGAGCGTGCGCGAGCCGATATTCAGGGTGGCGCACGCACGTCGGCTAGTTGTCCGACGACGGGCTGCTGTTGCAGCGAGTGGAGCAGCCGAATTCCGGTTGACGAGCCGTCGACCCAGCCCCGAAGCGCCTTTACGTGCGGCTCCCATCCCGGAGAGGCGTGGATTTCGACCTGTGTACTGGCCTGACAGCAACAAGGTCAATGAGCTTGCTGCGGCGGCCCTGCCGACCTGCAGCAAATCCACGTCGATCTCCTGCGACGGTCGCCGTAGGCGGCGCCGAAAGCAAGTCGGCGCCACGGCGCAGATGTGAGAGGCAATCGATGTGCCGGTCGTCTGAGCCTCGTTGCTGGCGCTGAGGCGCGGCGCATGCTCGGCAGCCGCGAATAGCCCCTGAGTTCATGACCCGGCGAGTGCGGCGTTTCGTATGACTTTAACGTCGTCCAACGTGAGCTCGGCGATGTTCAGCGAAACGTGTGGTTCACTCGCGGCATCGTTGAGCTGCACGCTCATCGTCGCCCGCAAGTCTTTGGCCGAGACCACGGCCCCAGAAGACCTCCAGTGCACCTCCGCGACGGCCAAGTCTCCCGTGCGCAACACGATGCCCGTGCCTGACTCCGCCGATGACAGTGCGACATGGTTCTTGCCGCGCTCCCGGCCGACCAGCACGATGCGATGTTGATCGTCGCCGATGACCCCGTCCCCGAGACGGAACTCGCCGCTCATGCGCGTGCGCGACAGCATGTCGCGCGTCCCCGCCGCCAACCTCCCGAGGGGCATCCCGGACAGTGCGCACTCGAGCAGCGGTCGAAGCTCGATCGAGCCGCGATCCCCCCTCCATCCTGGAAGCAATCCGCCGCTGCGCTGTTCGAAGTGGGCGCCCGGGACGTGCGTCGCCGACAGCATGAACAGGTAGGTGCGACCGTTCGGAGCATCGACATAGACGCCCATGCGGCTCACGCCCATCGAGGAGTCGGGCCCGATGTGCTCGACGGTGGCGCGATTGAAGTCGATGCAGCCATCGCTGATCGGGATGGTCACGTCAGCATCGAAGATCCACGCTGCGTCGACGATGTCTGCGTGAAGGGTACCCTCGAGGTTGCGGAGAGGTTCGAGCTGCCAATGCCGTTGCGCATTGCCGGCGTTGCCAATCGGCACGGGACACGGCCCGACGCTCGCCTGCTTCAGGCGCATTTGTTCGATTTCCACGGTGCGAATTCCTTCGGTGCGCCCCGAGGACGGCCACCACGACGGACTGCGAACGGTGACGTTCGAGAGCTCGAGGCTGACGGCGCGGAAGCACGGCCTCGAGGTCTGCAGGTCGACATCGTTCAATTCGATGTGCGCGACGCGAAGCTCCCGCATCCGGTCGGACGATCTGACAGCTACCGACGCTTCAGACATGCGCAGCTCGCGGAACTTCAGTCCTGAAACCAGCGAGCGTAGATCAGCGAGCATCTATGGGTTACAGCAACAGCTGTGCCCAAGACCAGGGCGGATCGTCGAGGTGCAAACCCACGAATACTCTCGCCGCTAAGACGGGGAGAGCCACGGGGCTCGGCCATCTCGCACGTTCCCGCCGAGTGGACGGCGACACAGGGCGGTGCAAATGCTCCTCGAGCACACGGGGCTCGAGGGCTCAGATCGGCCAACCGCCGTCATTCGGGTGAGTGCGGTATCGGGCAGCTTCCTGTCCTGTCCCGCTGCCTAGCGGATGACCTCATCAGCGCGCAACAAAACGTCTTGCGGAATCACCAGCCCGAGAGCCCGAGCCGTTTTGAGATTGATCACCAGTTCGAACGTTGTCGGCTCCTCGACCGGAATGTCCGCCGGACGCGCGCCCTTGAGAATGCGGTCAACTATGGCCGTGTGGCGGCTCACGAGCTCGGTTTGGTTGGCCGTATACGACATCAGGCCCCCGGAGATCACGGCCGACTTCGACCCGTAGATGGCCGGCAGTCTGAGACGAGCGGCCGACTCAATGACATGGGCCATTTGCAACTCGATCACTCCGGTCGCGGATACGAACAGCGCGTCGGGTCTTGAGACCGAGAGCCGGGAAAAGGCGGCATCGACGTCATCGGGAGAGCGAATCGGCACGCGGATCAATTCGAGCCCCATCGATCGTGCTGCGGTCACGACGATTTCGGCATAGTGGGTGATCCCGGAATAGTCTGGCTCCCACATCAGTGCAACGCGCCTCAGGTTCGGCACCGTGTCCCGCAACAACTCGAGGAACTTGCCGGCGAAGCCGGGGCCCTGGACGGTCGTGCCGGTGACATTGCCGCCGGGATGGGCAAGCGATTGGACGAGTCCTACTTCCACCGGGACGAGACCGAAGAGCATGACGATCGGGATGGAAGAGGTGAGGCGCTTGGCGACAAGCACGTCCGGGTTCGTCGGAGCGATGATCACATCGACCTTTGTCGCCACAAGCTCTGCTCCAAGGGTCGCCAAGCGTTGCGGGTCATTTGGCGCGAGGCGGTAATCGATCACGATCGAGCGCCCGATCTCGTAGCCGCGTTGACGAAGCGCTGGCTCGAGCCTGCTGGCGATGTAGTCGCGGGTGACCCATTGCGAAAGCACTCCAATCCTGTAGACCCTTGTTGTCTGCGCTAGCGCAGAAGGAAGGACAGAGAAGGCGACAAGTCCGCCAATGACCCGTCGGCGAGCTATGGGTCGGCCGATGGCGTAGTCAACAAAGAACGAAAGACGTGGTTGTCGACGCATGGGACGCCTCGTCGTGACGACCTTCCATCGATTGTCCACAGCGCAGCGAAGCGGAGATGGTCATATTAGGCGCCAAGTCCACCGTGGCCCTCCAGCCTTGCAAGGGCGGAGACGAGGAATGCGTGGAGGCTCGGCTGACACTTCGGATCCGCAGCATAGGACGGCTGGACTCGGCCAACAGCGGAAGTTCGCCGGCGTCCGCTTGCCGGCCGCCCATCCGTAAGCGACCGGGTATGCCATCTAGACTGAGTGATGGTTCCCGGCCCGCTGGCTAGACGTCGGTTGGCGTCCAATAGTGCTCACTGCACAAAGTCTCTCGAGGGCCCATGATGGATTCGATCTACCGGGGGAACGATTTTGAGACGTCGTGAGTTCACCTCGCTCTTGGGCGGTACGGCCCTTGACTCGGCCACGAGCCTCGCCGCGTCGGTGTCGATAGCTGGTTGCGCGGCGCCACGGAGGCGCACCGAGGAGTGGCCTGTAGCCACCGACAAACTTGTTGATCGTGAAGCCTTGCGCACCATGGCCGATCGGCTCGCTACGTCCGGAGCCAACGTCCATTCGGTCCTCGTCGTTCACCAAGGAAATCTGGTGTTCGAACGCTACTTCACAGGCCAGGACGAGGTTCCGGTCAGCTTTACTGGCATTCGCGTCGAGGACGTTGCTTTCGATGCCCACACGCTGCACTCGCTGAAATCGGTGTCCAAGAGCGTTTCATCGCTGGTGGTTGGAATCGCGATCGACCAAGGCCTGATACGCAGCGTTGATGAACCGATTCTCAGTTTTTTCCCCGAGCTAGCGGACATCCGCACGCCTGAGACGGATCGTCTCCTCTTGCGCAACGCGCTGAGCATGACCTTGGGTTTGCAATGGGTCGAAGCCATGCCGGGGAATAACTTGGCAAACGACGAGGTGCGCATGTATGTGTCGGGCGACGCCTGCCGCTATGTGCTCACTCGCCCGGTGGTGGCTCCGCCCGGGGAGCAATTCTTCTACAGCACAGGTGCGCTGGCGCTCATCTCTGCGATCGTGCGCAAGACGACCGGGCAGCCGCTCGACGAGTTCGCGCGTATGCATCTCTTCGAGCCGCTTGGAATTTCTGGCGCGCAGTGGAACCGGATCGGTCGCGACACCGACGCCGGTGGCGGACTGCACCTACGCCCGCGCGACATGGCTCGAATCGGGCAGCTCGTTCTGGACGGAGGCCGCTGGAACGATCGCCAAATCGTCTCCAAGGCCTGGATCGACAAGTCGACCTCGCCTTTGATGCAGGCGACGGATGGTGAAGATTACGGGTACCTGTGGTGGACCGGCTACGCCCGCCGAAACCGCAAGGGTCTGAGCTGGGTTGAAGCTCAGGGGCGGGGCGGCCAAACGATACGGATCGTGCGCGAGATGGCCCTGGTGGTTGTCATCACGGCGGGTTATTACCAGGACTTCAGCCCGCAGGCATTCAAAACGCTCTACAGCGTCTTCGCCGACGTCCT
>Ga0105238_10003154_pt1 | contig 16457 bp, 13 predicted proteins | sample KBSC34metaG_FD_81526 | JGI IMG/M metagenome (GOLD analysis project Ga0105238, IMG submission 81526) | Corn rhizosphere microbial communities from Kellogg Biological Station, Michigan, USA - KBS C3-4 metaG | ecosystem: Host-associated > Plants > Roots > Rhizosphere > Soil | place: Michigan, USA... | reverse complement strand
TACATCAATTGAGGCGCCGCGAACTGCCCGAGCGTCGATAAAGAACTTCACCTGCCCCGAAGCGACAAGCCATTCATTCAACGCCAGCATTGGGGCATTGCCAAGTTCCCCTGTATCGGTCCCACTGATTCGCACGAGAACCGTCGAATGCGCCACCAGCTCGAGAACAATGCTGCAGTGCACGCCTTCGAATCGAACCGAGCTTTCCGCGACGGCCATGGACTGTCATTTTCTCCGGGCATCGGCTCAAATGACAAGGGGTAACACGCTGACGGTGGAGGGTTGATGCGATGAACCCTCTGTGACGATGTACCTTGCGGCACAACCGACGCCCGTTAGAATCACCCTGTATGGATATAGCTGATAACAATGCCGCCCGAACGGTGGCGGATCAGGACTCTGTTCTGCAAGGCACCCGCTTTGTCAGAGCCTGTCTGCGCAAACCAGTTGATCGTACCCCGGTGTGGTTTCTGCGCCAGGCTGGACGGTACATGCAGGAATACCGGGAGGTTCGGAAACACCACACCCTGGTCGAGATCTGCAAGCAGCCAGAAATAGCGGCAGAGGTGACCATTACGGCGGCTGAGAAGCTTGGCGTCGATGCAGCGATTATCTTTGCCGACCTCTTACTGCCTCTCGAGCCCATGGGCTTGCCCTTTGAATTCCAGGCAGGTGAGGGGCCCGTGGTGCATCATCCTGTTCGCACTCCGGAGGATGTTAAGGCTCTTCGCACCGACCGGACATCCGAACTTGCGTACGTTGCGCGGGCCATTGAAAAGGTAGCCGGACATTTTGGCGACCGGCTCGGGGTTATCGGTTTCTGCGGAGCGCCGTACACGCTGGCCAGCTACATGATTGAGGGTGGCGGTTCGCGGAATTACGTGTTCACCAAACAAATGATGTACGGCGACAGTTCGGCGTGGCGTAGCCTACTGGACAAGCTGGTCCAGGTGCTGACCGAATATTGCCGACTGCAGGTTCAGGCCGGTGCTGACGTCATCCAGATCTTCGATAGCTGGGTGGGGTCGCTGGGGCTGGCAGACTATCGCGATTACGCCTTCGAGGCATCGAAACGTCTCGTCCGCGCTGTACAGGATATGGGCGTGCCTGTCATTTACTTCGGCGTAGAAACTGCCGGCCTGCTGGCGCAGATGTCATCGACGGGAGCGGATGTGATCGGCCTCGACTGGCGGCAGCCGCTGGATGTGGGTTGGCGCGAGGTGGGCCACACGCATGCCGTGCAAGGCAATCTCGATCCGATCACGTTGTTCGCGCCTGTCGAGGTGCTGGAGTTGCGCGTGAAGGAGATTCTGCGCGCGGCCGGTGGACGGCCGGGTCACATCTTCAATCTCGGTCACGGCATCGTTCCGAATACGCCCGTCGAGAACGTGCAGGCTGTGGTGCGCATGGTGCGCGAGTTTCGCTTGGAGAACCAGAATGCCTAAACAGGCCGTCCTCCTCCTTGCTCACGGCACACCCGACACGATCGAAGATATTCCGGAGTATTTGCGAAACGTGGTCAGCGGACGCCCGATGCCTGAGCACGTTATTGAGGAGATCAAGCATCGCTATTCCCTGATAGGCCGCAGCCCACTGACCGAGATCACGCTGGAACAGGGAAAGATGGTTGAAGCGGAGCTGGCGATGGAGGGGGTGGATGCGCAGGTCTACGTAGGCATGCGCAACTGGAAACCGTACATCCCAGATGTTGTTCGCAAGATGCGGGCCGACGGTGTGGAAGACGTTGCGGTGGTGTGCCTCGCGCCGCAGAATTCACGCACCAGCGTGGGGCTTTATAAGCGTGCGGTACAGGCCGAGTCTGGGCCGCTCAAAGTCGATTTCACCGAAGGCTGGGCAGATGATCCCCTGCTGGCTGATGCTTTTGCTGAGCGGCTTCGTGTTGCGGAGCAGAAGCTCAGTTCCGAGCTCGGCTCCCCGGTCCCGGTGCTCTTTACGGCGCACAGCGTGCCGTGCAGGACGGTGCAGACTCCGGCCGCGAGCGAGGGACAGCCGCGACACTGGCCCGGCGAAGGCGCCGACCCTTACGCGCACGAGGCCAAGCACACTGCAGAGCTGGTGGCCGCACGTGTTCCCGAGGTCCCCAGGTGGTGGTTCGCGTTTCAGAGCCAGGGCGCGAGCGGAGGGCCCTGGATTGACCCTACGGTCGAGGAGACGTTGACGGCAATTGCAGCTGAGGGCGTGAAGACCCTGCTGCTGCAGCCCATCGGGTTCCTGTGCGACCACGTCGAGATTCTCTATGACGTGGACATTGCGTTCAAGGAGTATGCAAAGGGTCTTGGCATCAGGCTCGAACGTCCCCAGTCACTGAATCAATCCCTGACCCTGGCGCGAGCGGTGGCAGGGCTTGCAATGCGTGGGCTGTCTCGATTAAAAGAGAGTGAATCTCCTACTCGCCTGAACTGACCCCTCCGTCCCGTCACAGGGTGCGCAGCTTCTCCCAGTTGGATGTTGAAGGTTGCTGCTGATGCCCCCTGGTGATTCTCCGAAAGATCGTCGTGAAACTCCGAGGCCTGTCTGTCCTGATTGCGGAACTCACCGGATGCGCCGTCTGCCTCGAGCAGGCTTCTGGCAGCTGAAGTTCTGGCCTCTATTTGGCATGTACCCCTGGGAGTGTCCAACGTGCCGCAAGCCTCGTCTCGTTCGACATCGTGGGAGGCGAGGTGAGTACAGTAGCACGCCTCGCGGCTAGGCTCGCTGGTCTCCCAGCAACTGAAACGATCTGGCCGATAGCGCGTATCAGGTGCATGCCTGATCCAGACCTTTGATTATGCGCCTAGGAGCCCTGATCGGGCGCAAACGCACGAAGTCTGGCAACGACTTTTCTTTCAATGGTTTCCGCGCGCTGTGCGGGCAGCCGGACCTGACGGCCGGCACAGACATAACTTACGCATTGGAAATTTCGCGTCGGAAACGCCCGGATTGACATCAACTATACGGAGGCACTAGCCTTAGGGCAGTTCGCGAGATTTCCTCGATGACAAAGTTCTCTTCAATCCGCATGGCCTGCTGTTGTCGGTGTAGCAGCCTGCGGGTCTGTGTCTGAGAGAGCGAATCGAACTTTATTCCCGTTCCCCTGACCCACCCGCAGCGACCTGCGAGTGGGTTTTTGATTTTGTGCACGATCTGAAACAACGCTGGACCTTCCAGGAGGAAGAATGTCTCTCCGCATTAATGATGTTGCCCCCGACTTTACAGCCGAAACGACCCAGGGCCCGATCCACTTCCACGAATGGATTGGAGATGGCTGGGCGGTCTTTTTCTCGCACCCCAAGGATTTCACGCCCGTGTGTACGACCGAACTTGGCGCGGTTGCGGCCCTGGAAAAGGAATTTGGCAGACGCGGCGCCAAGGTCATCGGGCTGAGTGTCGACCCCGTGTCGAGCCACAGCAAGTGGGCTTCGGATATCAAGGACGTGGGCGGCTACGACGTGAATTACCCGATCATTGGCGACCCGGAACTCAAGATCGCGAAGCTCTACGACATGCTGGCCGCCGATGCCGGCGAAACCTGCGAGGGACGGACGCCCGCGCTCAACGCTCCGGTGCGCACCGTCTTTGTGATTGGACCGGACAAGAAGATCAAGCTGACGCTGAGCTATCCGATGACAACGGGGCGCAACTTCGACGAGATCATCCGCGTTCTCGATTCGATCCAATTGACCACCAAGCATCCGGTCTCTACGCCTGCGAACTGGAAGCAGGGTGAGGACGTGATCATTGCGGGCTCAGTTTCGAACGAGCAGGCGGAAACACAGTTCCCGGGCTTCAAGACGGTGAAGCCGTACCTGCGTACCGCGGCGCAGCCGAAGTGAGGCAGGGAATAGGGAGTAGGTAAGTAGGTAGCAGGTAAGCAGACCTCATCGGAGAAGAGTAGTGGCGCACAGAGCTTACATACCGGAACCGAGCTGGCGTGACCAGTCGGACGCGATGCGACAGGAGCGGTACGGGTCGGTGTTGATCGACCGGATTGGCAATACACCGCTGATCCGGCTCGATCGCATTGTGCGTCTTTATCCCGGGGTGACCCTGCTGGGCAAGGCCGAGTGGGTGAATCCGGGTGGAAGTGTGAAGGATCGCGCCGCGGCTTCGATGGTGAGGCATGCATTGATGTCGGGCAAGCTGGGGAACGGCAAAACCCTTCTGGATGCCACCAGCGGAAATACCGGGATTGCGTTCGCGATGCTGGGGGCCTCATTCGGTTTTCCGGTCAAGCTGGTGATGCCAAGCAATGTGTCGATGGAGCGGAAGCGCATTCTTAAGGCTTATGGCGCAGAGGTGGAGTGGACCGATCCTGATTTTGGCTCGGACGGTGCAATCCGCCGTGCGAGGGAGACCGCGGCCAACGAGCCCGAAACCTACTGCTACATGGACCAGTATTCGAACCCGGCAAACTGGCGCGCTCACTACGAGACGACAGGTCCGGAGATCTGGCGACAGACTGGCGGGACCGTCACGCATTTCGTGGCCGGGCTGGGCACCAGCGGTACGTTTATGGGGACGGTGCGGCGGCTGAAGGAACTGAATCCGATGATCCAGGCGATCAGCATGCAGCCGGATTCTCCGTTCAATGGGCTGGAAGGCTTGAAGCACATGGCTACGGCGATTGTTCCAGCTATTTACGATCCGAAACTGGCAGACCGCAACATCGATGTCGAGACGGAAGCCGCATACAGAATGGCCAAGCTCTTGGCGCGGGAAGAGGGAGTGCTGGTGGGTATCTCGGCGGCGGCCGCAGTCGTCGCATGCGAGCAGATCGCTCGAGAAGAATCAGCCGCCGGACGTAAAGCGACGATCGTGACTGTGCTTCCGGATTCGGCGGACAAGTATCTGAGCGAACGCTTCTGGGAGGAGGAATGACGTTCCTCTCCTTAGCAAATTCTGTCTACGAAAGGATCCGTGCGCACGGCGAAGAGACCTATCCGCACGAGTGCTGCGGAGCGCTGCTGGGGCAGTCAACGCCAGAGGGATGGCGCGTAATTGAATCCATACGAGCAGGAAATACGCGGACGGATTCAGCGCACAACCGATATCACATTGCTCCCATCGAACTGGTGCGCATCCAGCGGAGCGCTCGCGAGAAGGGCCTGGAGATTGCGGGCTTCTATCACTCGCATCCCGATCATCCGGCGCAGTGGTCGCAGACGGATTTCGCCGAGGCGCACTGGCTTGGATGTTCGTACGTAATCACGTCGGTTGCAAAAGGGAAGGCCACGATCACCAATTCTTTCCTGCTGGCGGGCACGACCGAAGAGGACAAGCGATTCGAGCAGGAGTCGATCCGGGTGGAGAATTCGCCCGGAGAGCAGAATGAGCAAACATTGCAGGAAACTACTTCTATCAAGGATCAAAGGTAAATGACCATCTATATCCCCACTCCGCTGCGCACATATGCAGGAGGCAAAGACGCTGTTGAGATCGGTGCAGCGACGATCTCGGAAGCACTGACCTCGTTGACCAGCACGTATCCCGAACTGCGAAAGCATCTGTTCACGAATGAGGGCAAGGTAAGGGCGTTTGTGAATCTCTATCTCAACGATGAAGACGTGCGGTACTTGCCGGAGAAGGAGAACTCGCAGGTGTCGGGTAAAGATACGCTGTCGATTATTCCTTCGATTGCGGGAGGAAACGACAGCGGTCAGTGATCAGGAGTCAGGGATCAGCGTTCTGGATATCCGTACGAGGCTGGTCCTTAAGAATTGGTCTACTGTATCGTAGACATCGGATTTGTGTTCAATGACAGAGGCAGCGAGTTAGCGCCGCTTCTTTTACCCCACGGATCAAAGAGCGATCCGCGGGGACCCCGAAGCGGAGATAGCAAGTTAGCAAGTTAGCGGAAAAGCTGATGTCACGCGGCGCTGAAGGCCGTCGATCGTGACGGCCATCTTCGGCTCATCGAGGGCCCATCGGTAATCTTCATTTCCGCAACAGGTTCTTCGCCAGGAAGAGCACGTTGGCGGGGCGCTCGGCGAGGCGGCGCATGGTATAGGGGTACCACTCGCGACCGAACGGAATATAGACGCGGACGTTGTAGCCCTCAGCCACCAGCTTGCGCTGCAGATCGCGGCGGACTCCGAAGAGCATCTGAAATTCGAATCGACTGCGATCTATGCCGTGCTGCGCGGCAAAGCTTTTCGCAGCCGCAATCATCTTTTCGTCGTGGGTAGCGAGCCCGTGGTAGATAGGGCTCTGCAGCAGCATGTTGGAGAGCTTGATGTAGCTGGCGTCAACATCTGCCTTCTTCGGGAATGCGACCTCGGGTGGTTCCTTGTAAGCCCCCTTGCAGAGACGCACGCGGATTCTGTCGGCGATCAGCGACTCGATATCAGCCTGCGACCGGTACAGGTAGGACTGGATGACAATGCCGATGTGGTCGCGGAGATCGGAATGCGCGTGGATGCGGCGCACGATGTCGAGCGTGACCTGGGTGACCGGCGAGTCTTCCATGTCGATGCGGACGAAGTTACTGGTCTGCTGTGCGTGGCGGGTGAGATCGGTGGCGATTTGCTCAGCGAGGGCTGGGTCTACGGTGAGACCCATCTGCGTGAGCTTGACGCTGATGTTGGAGTCGAGCTTGCGCGCGGCAATCTGGTCAAGAAGCTGGTGGTAGACGTCGGCCGCGCGGTGCGCCTCGTCGGCATTGGTGACGCTTTCGCCGAGCGAATCGAGGGTGACGTGCATGCCTTGCGCGTTGACCTGCGAACAGACGCGAACAGCATCTTCAATTTCGAAACCAGCAACGAAGCGCGAGCTGAACCGGCCACCGAGGCTGGCGTGTTCGGCGAATTTGCGGAGAGATCGATTGTGGGAGAGTGCGATAAATGCGGAGCGAAGAACGGGCATTCTATACCTTGCCGGCGGAGGACCTGGGGTCGGGAGGCGCTCCGATCCGACTACTTAGTTTCGCACATGGGGCCGCTTTGCAGTCTCACCGCGGCGTGATCCGATGCGAACCAGCGCATCGATGGTAATGACGCGCTGGCGGCGATTCTTGCAGACGTTCTATTCGATCCGAAAGAGTGCGCATCCGTGCGCGGGAAGCTCCACCTGGAGGGTCTTGGCTTTGGGAAGATGTTTTGCGTTCCAAACGTCGTACACGGCGAAGCTCTTGTTGGGCAGATGGAAGATCAACCAGGGCAGGTTGGCGGAGGTCTTGGAGTCGGCGAGATTGAAGACGGCGACGTAGCGCTTCGGGTTAGGGCCGCCCGTGGTGGCGTACCAGTAGCGCTGCGGGAATTCCTTGTCGTTCTCCTTGCCTTTGGGTAGCAGGCCGGGCTTGGATTCGACAGCCTGTTGATTGAGATCGGTAACTTCCTTGTTGCTGTAGAGCGAGCGGGAGAAGTCGTCGAGCTTAGTCAGGTTGTCGCCAAGAATGAGCGGCGAGCGAGAGATGGCCCACAGTGTGAATTCGGTGCGCTCCTCGTCCTTCGTGTAGCGGGATGGGCGATCATCGCCGAGGCCGGGATGAGGGCCCAAATGGCCCTCGGGCAGCATGTCGGGATCGGGCCAGTTGCCTGGCTTTACGTAAGGAGCCCATGCGGCGATGCGATCAAATTCGTCGTGTATGCCGACGGGGAATTCGCTCTTGGGGTCTTTGTGTTCGAACTTCCAGCCGTCCCAATGATCGTCGGTGATGCGCCACAGCTGGGCGTATTTGGCGACCTCGGCGGCGTGGTCGAGTTGGGTGGGTCCGGGAGAGAGACTGAGGACAATGGGGCGGCCGGTCTTGCGGATGGCTTCGGCGATCTGGCGAATTTCGGTTGGGCGATAGGGATGGTCGCTGATGCAGTCGACCTTGATGTAATCGAGCCCCCAGCCGGCGTAGAGCTTCAGCATCGAGTCGTAATAGGCCTGGCCGGCTTCGTTGTCCTTGATGCCCCAGTTGCCCTGGTCCCACGGGCAAGGCGAGCTCAAGTCGGCGGCATCTTTGGCGTGGAAATTTGTGCCCGCGATGGGTAGGTTGTTGGCGACGACCTGCCGGGGAATGCCGCGAACGATGTGGATGCCGAACTTGAGACCCTGAGCATGTACCCAGTCGGCGAGCGGCTTGAATCCGGCACCCATCACGGAGGATGGGAAGCGCTTGCCATCGGGGATGAGGATGCCGCTCTCGTCCCAGAGATATTTTTTAGCCTCAACGGTCTCGGCGAAGGGATCCTGCATATACCAGCCCTCGTCGACAACGGAGTATTGCCAGCCGTACTGACGCATACCGGAGAGCACTTTGGTGTTGGCACGGTAGTCGGCCTCATCGATGGTCAGGCCGTAGGAATCCCAACTGTTCCAGCCCATGGGCGGCGTGGGGGCCGGGTTCTGCGCTGGGGCTGAAACGATGGCGGCTGAGAGAGTTGCAAAAACGAGCGCCGAAAAAGGGCTGAGTCGTGGCATGTGCAAACGTATACCACAACACGTCTTATGTCTGGGGTTTGGAAGCTGGCATCCGCGTGGAACTCCCGTACCTGAGCAGTAAAAAGGACGTGATGCAACTCACTTCCAAACGGGCCTATAATGGCGTCGAATAAAAATTGTACAGCTGCCGATGCCAATCCCCAGACACCAGCAACTGAGGAGACACTTATGCTTAAGTCGTTGTTGCTCTTCGCGGCGGTAGTCTCGCTCGTGGTAGCATCCGCATCCGCGCCGGCCCGTCCCCCTCAAGAAGGTAACCAATCTGCTGCACCGGGCAAGAAGCCAAGTGCTGACGCGATGGCAAAGGCCAAGAAAGTGTACGACCTCGATTGCGCGCTGTGTCACGGCGCGGCCGGAGATGGCAAAACCGACCTCGCCAAGGATATGCAGCTTTCCATGATGGACTGGAGCGACCCCAAATCACTCGCGGGTCAATCTGACCAGGCCCTGATCGACGTGATCCGTAAGGGCAAAGGGAAGATGCCACCGGAAGACGCCGCTCGGGCTACCAACGATGAAGTGCGCAACCTGCTAATCGTGATCCGGAAATTTGCGAAGGACCAGCCGGCCGCCTCAGCTCCGGCGACTGAGCCCGCACCCGCTCCGGCGCAGACACCGGCACCGGCAACCACTCCGGCGCAGTCTCCAAGTCGCTAAGATTTACTTCGGCGATTCCCGCGAGCCAAGCTTGGTTCGCGGGAACACATCCCGTAGCATCCCTGCCATTTCAGGATGAGCGCTCTTTTTGTCGAGCGATGCGAGTGTCGTTTCCTGCTCTTGCTCCTGCAATTCATGACGAAAGGTGAACCATGCGGTTGCCTGATGCGTCTACAGAAACAGAGCGGGCTTGCTGCTGCAATCCTGCTGAGCGTGGCCGACAACTGCTTAATGAGACGTGAACGCTCCGCAACATCCCGGGTCACTGCCATCTCGCGCAGGAGACTCGGTACGATAAGCTGATCCGGGAGATCGTGAATGCGTTTTCAACTTGCGAAGAAAGCTGTGCATGCTTGGGCTGCGCTGATTCTCGCTCTTCCGCTGATTGCACAGCAGCCGCAGCCGGTTGCCGGCGGGAATCCAGCCCTGCCGCTGGTTCATGTCGACAATGGAGAGAACTCCGCAGCCGCACAGCAAGCGCACTACGTCGTGCTGGTATCGCTGGATGGGTTCCGGTGGGATTACGCGAAACGTAATAATGCGGTGAACCTGCTGGCGATGGGTAAAAAAGGTGTGTGGGCGCCGAATGGCATGATGCCGAGCTATCCTTCGCTCACGTTTCCAAACCACTTCACCATCGTGACTGGACTTTACCCGGAGCATCACGGTCTGGTGGCGAACAGTTTCTATGACGAGACCAGGCACGCTCGGTTTGGAATTTTCGATTCAAACGCAGTGCGCGATGGAAGCTGGTACAGCGGGGTTCCGCTGTGGAGCCTGGCCGAAAGCCAGGGGATGCATGCGGCGTGTCTCTTCTGGCCGGGATCGGAGGCGGAGATCGCGGGTCATCGGCCTACGTGGTACGCGCAATTCGATAACAAGACGCAAGCTAGCGATGAGGTAGAACAGGCGCGCATCGATAATGCTGTCGCGCTGCTGAAGCTGCCCGCAGCCGAGCGGCCCCATTTCATTACGATTTACTATCCCGAGCCTGACCATGAAGGGCACGAGTTTGGTCCGGATGCAACGCAGACCAAAGCGGCCGTTCTCAAGATGGACAAGCTGATTGGAAAGCTCGAAAGAGCGCTCAAGTCGACTGGTCTGCCGATTGATCTAGTGGTCGTCAGCGACCACGGCATGGCGAAGGTGGAGGGCGGGTGGATTACGCTTGATGAGTTTGCGGATCTCAGCAATTTCGAAAATGCCGGTGGTCTACTCTATGGCAAGACAGAAGAAGATCGAGCGCGCGCATACACCAAGCTGAAGCAGGCTTCTTCGGAGTTTCTGGCGTATCGCCGCAAGGATGTGCCGGCCGGACTGAATTACAACCAGAATCCGCGTGAGGGCGACCCCGTCGTGATTGCAACAGGCCCGTATGCCATTCGAGCGCATAAACCGCCCGAGGGTAAGCCGGACAACCCACCGGAGGCTGGCATGCACGGATTCGACCCGCACCGAATTCCGGAGATGAAGGCGAGCTTTTTTGCAGCGGGTCCGGATATTGTTGCCGGCAGAACGGTAGCGCCTTTCCAGAACACCAATCTGTACCCGTGGATTGCACATATGCTTGGGTTGCAGGTACCGAAGAACGACGGCAGTCTTAATGTGCTCGCCGGAACGTTGCGCGACAATGGTGGTGAGACTCCAAGCGCAGCCGGATCAAAAGAGGAGTAAGAAGGCCAATGAGCGCAGTGTTGGGCATTGACGGCGGGGGTACAAGAACGCGCGCCTCAATCGTCGATGGGGAGAAGGTGCTGGCGTTTGCTGAGAACGGTTCGATCAAGCGATTGCGCGTCGGGGCGAAAGCTGCGGAGACAAATCTCCGCGAGATTCTCGAAGATGTTTTCTCGCAGGCTGGCTTAAAGACTGTGAAAGCGGCGTCGGCAGGGGTTGCGAGCGCTACGATGCCCGGCGTGAAGGGATGGATCACCGGTGTGTTCGCCGAGTTTGGCGTAGAGCACTCGGAAGTTGTCGGTGATGAAGTCATCGCGCTCGATGGCGCATTTAAAGGAGGTCCGGGCATTCTGCAGATCGCGGGGACCGGATCGAACTGCATTGGCCGAGCTCCGGATGGCGGCCGGGAAAGCGCCGGTGGATGGAGTTCGCGCCTGGGCGACGAAGGTTCAGGCTATTGGATAGGGCTGCACGCGGTACGCCGCGCATTGCGGGCCTATGACCACGAAGCGCCCACCCGCATCCTGGAAACCGTCGGCGGCATCTGGGGCACCAAGACGCTGGAAGAATTAGTGAACCTGGGGGACAGCACGCCGGGGCCGGACTTTGCCGCTATTGCGCCCGCCGTGAGTAAGCTTGCTGAAGAGGGCGATCAGGTCGCTCTCGGCGTGTTGAACCAGGCTGCCGAGGACCTGGTGGACAGCGTGCTTCTGGTGCGCTCAAAGCTTCGCCGAAAGCACAGCGTCTCGATTGAGGTACCGGTTGCATGGATTGGCAGCGTGATCGGCAAGTCGCGCCTGGTGCGCGAAGCCTTTTTCGCGGGATTGAAAGCCGCCGCTCCGGAGATGCCGGTACGCGACACCGAGGTGGCAGGCATCGAAGGCGCCGTATGGCGCGCGCAGCAGTTGGCGAAGGCCGCAGGTTAGCTTACCGGCGCACCCGCAATCATTGAGGCAACCAGCTTTCCCTGCTTATCGACTGCAACCAGGTTTGCCACGCGTCCGGCAACGATGCTGCCTGCGCGATGATCGAGCCCTGTCATCGCTGCTGGATTGCGTGTGATCAGGCGAATTCCCTCATCGACCGTGGCTCCCGTGAACTGAATGAAGTTTGAAAGTGCACGATCGAGGGTGAGAACGCTTCCCGCGAGCACACCGCGAGCCATGGCACGTCCGTCCTTCACCTCGACAGCGAATCCTCCGAGGAAGTACTCGCCTTCAGGCATTCCGGCTGCCGCTAAAGCGTCGGTGATGAGGATCGCGCGTTCCGGCCCTTTTGCTCTCCACCAGATGCGCACGATTTCAGGTTGCGTGTGGACGCCATCGCAGATCAAGTCCGAGTACAAGTCGTCGTTCGAAAGGACGGTGCCGAGAATGCCGGGTTCGCGATGATCGAGTGAGCGCATGGCATTGAACGTGTGCGTCGCGCTCGATGCTCCGGCAGCGATGCCCGACCTGGTTTCGGCGGCTGTGGCGTTCGAGTGACCAAGCGACACGCGAACACCGCGTGAAACAGCGTGCCGGATCAGTTCGTCCGCCCCGGGAAGCTCGGGGGCAATGGTGATGAGCCGCACGTGACCATGCGCAGCATCGACGAGGCGATCGAACGTGGCCGTGCTCGGGGCAAGAAGATGCTCGGGCGGGTGGACGCCGCGCTTTTCATGCGAAAGGAACGGGCCTTCCAGGTGAATTCCGAGCGGACGCGCACGGCCTGGTTGCGGCAGCTTGGCAATCTCGTTGGCCAGGCCGTCGAGCGCACGCAGAGTCGCGTCCATTGGGGCTGTAACCGTGGTGGCGAGATATGCTGCCGTTCCGCGGGAGGCAAGAAACCTGCCAATGGTGTCGAGTGCCGGGGGGACGGCTTCCATCACATCGTGCCCGGCAGCGCCGTGAAAGTGCACATCGAAGAACGAAGGCGCCAGGGTCGCACCTGGATAGTCAAGCACGCGCGCATCCGCCGGAAGCTCCGATGATTCGCGGCTCGTGATTGAGTGGATGCGGCCGTCTTCGATGAGAATGAGGGGATGTTGGTGAAGGCTCGTTCCGTCCCAGAGCCTCTCCGCGGTGACAACCGTCTGCATGATCAACATTATTGCAGGTACGCATGCAGGTTGACAGGTACGCTGCACGTTGAATGGCGGCGATTGTGTCAAGGGGTTGTAAAGTACGGGCGCGCGCCGTTTTGATATTGTTTTGCCATGCGAAATTCCGTGTTGGTTCTGATCGCTAGCAGTTTGTTGATTGCCGGAACGCAATTCATTGTTGCTCAGAGCATCGATCTGCCCACAAGCAAACAGTTGATCGAGCCTGTTCCGGGCAATCCGCAACGCCTGAACAGCGAGCCCATCTCGATGGCGGTCTCTCCCGATGGCCGGTACGTCGTGACTGTGAATGCCGGCTACGGAACGTATGAGTCGAAATATGAACAGTCGCTGGCAGTTTTCGACACGCAAACGGGGAAGGTGACAGATTTCCCAGATGACCGTACGTACTCGGGACGAGGAAACCAGACACTCTACTCAGGGTTGGCCTTCAGCGGCGACGGCGCACATCTGTATGCAAGCATTGGCTCGGAGACGGATCCGGAAGGTAAGATCCAGCCGCGACGTGGACCGCACGACACGGGCAGCGGGATCCTGGTGTATCGGTTTACAGAAGGAAGGATCGAACCTGATCGCATCATTCACCTGCCGCTCGAAACCCTTGAGCCGGGACATAAGACAAAGCTCATCGGCGAAGTCGACGGAAATAAGGGAGTGCCTTTTCCGGCGGCAATCGCGGTGATTCAGACGAAGGGCGCGGAGAAACTGCTCGTAGCTGAAAACCTGACTGACGACGCCCTGCTGATTGATGCCGCGACGGGGAAGATTGAACACCGCTTCGATCTGACGGAGAGCAATGCCGTGCCGTCAACCTATCCGGTTGCTCTGCAGCTCTCGAAGGATGGACGTCGTGCCTTTGTCGCGCTCTGGAACGCCTCCGAGATCGTCGAGCTGGATCTGGAAAAGAATGCTGTCGGCCGCAAACTCGCACTACTTAAGCCTGCAAGCCCCGTCAAGCCGGGCACGCATCCCTGCGCGTTCGCGCTCACGGCGGACGGCAAGACGTTATATGTCGCGCTCGCGAATCGCGATGCGGTGGCGGCCGTGAATGTCGCAGCGGGACAATTTGCAGTGCGAGGCTACTTCGATACGCGACTGCCGGGGCAGAGCTACTTCGGCGCAGAACCCGTCGCGCTAGCGCTCAATGCAAACGGCAGCCGGCTGTTCGTAGCCAACATGGCCACAGATGCAGTTGCCGTGATCGATACCAGAAAGCTCACGGGGAAGGTGTCGCGCACAGGCATGGTTGAGCCGGAGGGCTTCGTTCCCACGGAATGGATGCCGATGTCGATGGCATTTCTTCCGGGCGGATCGAGCGGGCGGCTCTTCGTGGCAACCGACAAGGGCAAAGGTGCGGGGCCGAATCCTTATCCGCCAAAGGATGAGAAGCCGGAGCCCGGCATGCCGAAAAAGACGAACTACATTGCGACCCTAATCTACGGATCGCTGGCCGTGATGAATGAAAGCGAGATGGAGCAGAAGCTCGCTGAATTCACGCAGACTGTGCTCGAATCGAACCGCATGAAAGCGGCAGAGGAAAAGATCCGTTTCTCTGACGGCTCAAACAATCGCATCAAGCACGTCATCTACATCATCAAGGAGAACCGTACGTACGATCAGATCCTCGGCGATCTCGATCAGAATGGAAAGCCAGTCGGAAACGGCGATAGCAGCCTGACGATGTATGGCAAGGACATTACGCCAAACCTGCACAAGCTCGCGCTGCAGTTTGGTGTGCTCGACAATTTCTATGACTCCGGTGAAGTTTCGGGCGACGGGCACGTCTGGTCGAATGCCGCGATCGGGACAGATTATCTGGAGAAGACCTGGCAGCAGGCATATCGCGGCAACGAGCGAACGTATGACTTCGAAGGAGTCGTCGCGGACGGGCTGCCGCTGGAGCAGAAGATTCCCGACGTCAACGAGCCGTCAAGCGGATACCTGTGGGGCAACCTCGCGGCGCACGGCAAGACCTACTACCACTTCGGCGAGTACATTGCCGAGACCTTCTGCGACGAGGTTAAATCGGCGAACCCGCAAGAGGGCCCGATGATGGTGGGCGGAAAATGTGCGCGCAAGGCGATCGCGCCGGGCGAACAGATTCCAGCTGAGTGGGGCGGCGGCGTAAACAAATGGCCGTGGCCAATTCCGCTGATTGCGTCAGCAAAGCCGACAAAGCCGGAACTCGCAGGGCACTTCGCACCGGAGGCGCCGGATTTCAATCTTGCCGTGCCGGATCAGATTCGCGTGGAGGTTTTCCTTCGTCACCTGAAGCAGTGGGAAGCGGACAAGCAGCAGGGCAAAGACACAATGCCCAACTTCATCCAGTTGCGAATACCTGACGATCACACCAATGGAACGGTGCCAGGTAAGCCGACGCCGAAGGCCAGCGTGTCAGACAACGATCTTGCAGTGGGCCGCGCGGTGGAAGCGATCGCACACTCGCCATTCTGGGACGACACGGCATTCTTCATTCTCGAAGACGATGCGCAGAATGGAGCGGACCATGTCGATGCGCACCGCAGTATCGGGCTGGTGATTAGCAAGTACGCTCCACACGGAAAGGACGGAGCGTCGATTGTCGACAGCCGTTTCTATTCAACTGTGAGCTTTATCCGCACGATGGAGACACTGCTTGGATTGCCGCCGATGAACAACAACGATGCTTTCAGTTCGCTTGTCTCGACGCTGTTCACCGGGCCGGGCGACCAGCCGGCGTACTCGGCTGACTACTCGAACCGAGATAACGGGCTGATCTACACGGCGAATCCAAAAAGATCGCCCGGTGCGCAGGAGAGTTCGAAGATGGACTTCCGACATGCCGACCAGGCCGATGCGCAGAAGCTGAACGTGATTCTATGGAAGGACGCTATGGGGCCAACGGCGGTCCCGGCGATGCTGACGCAGAAGCGGGCGAAGGTGCGGAAGGACGATGACGATTAAGCGCGATTTGAGCGGGCTCTAATTCATCGGGTTCGCTCTTGCGCGATCTCCCTTAGGGGCCGTGTATCGTTGTATGCGGCAGGATTTTTGTACCTCAGGGGGAGTTGTGCAGATCTGGAATCGCAGACATTTTCTAAAAGCTGCAGGAGCAGTTTCAGCCGCAACGCTGGCTGCATCACGCGCGAGCGCCGAAGGTGGAAAACGCGTATTGACCCTGACAGCAGATCAGGAGCCCGCAGCGCCAGCCGGAGCCAACGACCACATCCAGATCGCGCTGATCGGCGCGGGTGGGCAGGGCATGGGCGACACCAAGGCCGCCGTACAGGTGCCCGGCGTGAAGCTTGTCGCGGTTGCAGATTGCTACGACGGGCGCCTGCAGCGTAGTAAGGAGATCTGGGGAGATGATGTCTTCACCACGCGCGATTACAACGAGATTCTCGCGCGCAAGGACATCGACGCGGTCATCATCGGCACGCCGGACCACTGGCACAAGCAGGCTTCCATCGACGCCATGAAGGCGGGCAAGGACGTCTACTGCGAGAAGCCGATGATTCATCTCTACAGCGATGGACCGGCCATGATCGAGGCGTCGAAGTCAACGAATCGCGTTCTCCAGATCGGCAGCCAGCGCGTGAGTTCGATTCTGTATGCCAAG
>Ga0105238_10003153_pt1 | contig 16457 bp, 15 predicted proteins | sample KBSC34metaG_FD_81526 | JGI IMG/M metagenome (GOLD analysis project Ga0105238, IMG submission 81526) | Corn rhizosphere microbial communities from Kellogg Biological Station, Michigan, USA - KBS C3-4 metaG | ecosystem: Host-associated > Plants > Roots > Rhizosphere > Soil | place: Michigan, USA... | reverse complement strand
CGGCCTCAAGCTCGTCGCGGTCGCGGTCGTCGCGCAAGGCGTGATGAACATGGCGCGGCAGCTTTGTCCGGATGCGGCGCGCGCCAGCATCGCGGTCATGGGCGCGGCGCTCGTGCTCGTGTCGGGATTGCCGTGGATGCAGCTCGTGGTCGTCGCGGGCGGCGCGCTCGCAGGCCTCGCCGCCTGCCGCTCGGTGAAGCCGCCTGCGGGCAGCCCGCTGCGGCCGCCGTATGGCATCGGCATGGGCAGCATGCTGGTTGCGCTCTTCGTCTTGCTGCTCTTCGGTCTTCCGGTGCTGGCACGGGCCCAAGGCGGAATGTCCGCGGTGGTCGAGGCGTTCTATCGCTCGGGCGCGCTGGTGTTCGGCGGCGGGCACGTGGTGCTGCCGCTGCTGCGGGACACGGTCGTGACGCCCGGCTGGGTCTCGAACGACGACTTCCTCGCGGGCTACGGCGCGGCGCAGGCGGTGCCGGGGCCGATGTTCTCGTTCGCGTCGTACCTGGGTGCGCGATTGCCCGGGAACGAAGGCGGTGCGCTCGGCTCGGCCGTCGCGGTGCTCTCGATCTTCCTGCCGGGCTTGCTGCTGGTCGCGGGAACGCTGCCGCTCTGGCGGGTCGTCGCGGATCATCCGGTTGCCGCGCGCGCGATCGCCGGCGTGAATGCGGCGGTCGTGGGACTGCTCGCCGCCGCGCTCTACGACCCCGTATGGACCGGCGCCATTCGAGGCCCGGTCGATGTCGCGATCGCCGCGATCGCGTTCACGCTGCTCGTGGCGTGGCGCGCCTCGCCGCTGCTCGCCGTCGCATGGTGCGTCGTAGCCGCTGTCGCGGCCGGCGCCGTCTAAACCGGGGACGCACCCCGAATTCAACGAGCGAAATCGGGGTGCGTCCCCGGTTTATCGCTCGCGCAGCTTGGCGACGAGGGCTGCGAGTGCGCGGCCGCGATGGCTCGCCTTGTTCTTCTGCTCGGGGCCGAGCTCCGCCGCGGTCTTCGCATGCTCTTGCACGAGGAAGTACGGGTCGTAGCCGAACCCGTTCGTGCCACGTGGCTCGAGGATGATCTCGCCGTGCCAGCGCGCATCGGCCATGACCGGCACCGGATCCTCCTCCGAGCTCACGAGCACGAGCACGCAGTAGTAGAAGGCCGAGCGGTCCTCGCGATCGCGCAGCTCGTCCACCAGCTTTGCGTTGTTGCGCGCGTCGCGCGTCTTGCGATCGCCCTCGCGGCCGGCGTAGTAAGCCGAATTCACGCCGGGATCGCCGCCGAGCGCGGGCACGCAAAGCCCCGAGTCGTCGGCGAGCGCCGGCAATCCCGTGGCACGGCTCGCGTGGCGCGCTTTCGCGAGCGCATTCTCGAGGAACGTCGAGTGCGGCTCATCGGCCTCCGGCACCGCCCAATGCGACTGCGGCACCGCATCGAGCCCGATCGGCTTCAGCATCGCCTGCAGCTCGCGCAGCTTGCCGGCGTTGTTGGAGGCGATGACGATCTGCTGGTTCATCTGGCGAATTTAGGGACGTACCCCAATTAACGTCTGCCGAAAATTGGGGTACGTCGCTAATTACTCTTCAGCGCCGCGCGCTGCATCTCGACCAGGCGCGCGATGCCGCCGCTCGCCAGGTCGAGCAGCCGCGACATCTCGTCCTTCGTGAACGGCTCGCCCTCGGCGGTCCCCTGGACCTCGACGAAGCGGCCGTTGCCGGTCATCACGACGTTCATGTCGGTGCCGCACGACGAATCCTCGGCATAGTCGAGGTCGAGGACGGGCGTGCCGCCGACGATGCCCACGGAAACCGCGGCGACGAAGTCGCGCAGCGGATCCTTCGCGAGCGCACCCGAGGCGCGCAATCCGGCGATCGCATCGGCCAACGCCACCATCGCGCCGGTGATCGACGCGCAACGCGTGCCGCCATCGGCCTGCAGCACGTCGCAGTCGAGCGTGATCTGACGCTCGCCCAATGCCACGAGATCGGTCACCGCGCGCAGGCTGCGCCCGATCAAGCGCTGGATCTCCTGCGTTCGCCCCGACTGCTTGCCCGCCGCCGCCTCGCGCGCGCCGCGCGTGTGCGTCGCGCGCGGCAGCATGCCGTACTCTGCGGTGACCCAGCCGCTCCCCTTGCCCTTGAGGAACGGCGGCACCTTTTCCTCGACGCTCGCGGTGCACAGCACGCGCGTATGGCCCATCTCGACGAGCACGGAGCCCTCGGCGTGCTTGGTGAACTTGCGCTGGAAGCGCACGGGGCGCAGGTCCGCGGGCCCGCGCTCGAACGATCTGTTCATGGTGTCCTTGCTAGCGCGGAACCTTGCGGATCGCGTTCTGGATTTCCTGGATGGCGCGCTCGATCTCGTCGTCGCTCACGTCCTCGAGAGGGCCGGATCCGCCGAGCTGCTGGGTCGTGTTGGTCGAGCTCTCGAACTGCTCGTCGTCGAGGCTCTGCGTGTCGGCGACGTTCGGGTCGTCCTGGTTCTCCCACGTCATCGCCACCACCGAGATGTTGTCCGATTCGCCTCGTGCGCGCCGGTGGGCCTCGGTGAGGAGCCCGGGCATGAGCTCCAGGATGCCCTGCTTGCGCAGCATCGATCCCAGGATGTTCGCCGGAATCTGGGCCCAGAAGCCGTCGGTGGAAAGCATGATCGTGTCGCCGACCTCGAGGGCCACGTCCTGTCCCGGATCGATGATCGGGGGCACGACGCCGCCCAGGCAGCTGAAGATCTTGTTGCGGTCGGGATGCTTCGCCGCCGCCTCCGGCGTGATGGCGCCGGAGTCGATCAGCTGTTGCACCTTCGAGTGGTCGTGGGTCGCGGCGACGAGCTCGCCGCGGCGCAGGATATAGAGGCGCGAATCACCGGCGTGGGCCCAGAACGCGCGCCCGTTCTGCACGATGCAGGCCACGCACGTGGTGCGCGGGCACTCGAGAAGGTTGCGCTCGACCGCGTGCGAGACGATCGCGCGGTGCGCCGACTGGATCGCCGACACCAGGAAATCGAACGGCCGCTTGAGCTTGTTGCGCGCCTCCTGCTGGAAGCGGCGCGTGATCTCGGCCACCGCGATCTCCGCGGCGACCTCGCCCTGCAGGTGGCCGCCCATGCCGTCGGCGATCACCATGAGGAGCACGTCGCGGCTGTACGAGTAGCCCACGCGATCCTCGTTGTGCTCGCGGTCGCCGACTCGGCTTTCCTGGAAGATCGTGAAGCGCACGAGGATTCGCTTCTAGCGTGAGAAGAGTTTGGAGAGCGGCTTGTTGATCGTTTCCAGGAAGCTCTTCTTTTCCTCCGAAGGCTCCTCCATCAGCGTCTTCTGCAGCTCGAACGCGGTCTGGGGCCGCTTCATGCGGTCGAGGGCGAGGCACGCGTCGACGATGTCGAAGAGCTCCTTCGAGTAGTCCTGCCGCGCGAGCGAGCGCAGCGGGATGATGGCGTCCTTCTCCTCGCGCGCGTCGGCCGCCTGCGGCGGCGTGCCGGCGATGCAGGTGTAGATCGTGGCACCGACGGAGTAGATGTCGCTCCAGGGCCCCAGCTCCTCCGGCCTGAAGCGGTAATGCTCCGGGGCGGCGAAGCCCGCGGTGTACATGGGCTTCAGCTTCGTGCCTTCTTCCGAGAGCGTGATGCGCGCGGCGCCGAAGTCGAGCAGCACCGGCCGGCCTTCCATCGACACGAAGATGTTCGCGGGCTTGATGTCGAGGTGCAGCAGCTTCGACGCGTGCACCTCGCGCAGCCCGTTCATGAGGTGGATGAAGAGCCGCCGGATGAAGGCCTCGCTGAACTCGTGGCGATGGCGCTGGATGTGGAACTGCAGCGTACGCCCGCGCACGTACTGCATGACCATGTAGCAGGTTTCGTTCGCGCGGAAGAAGTTCTCCACGCGTACGACGTTCGGGTGCGAGATCAACGCGAGCGCGCGCCCCTCCTCGAAGAAGCACTTGAGGCCGTGGCGGAAGATGGCGAGCGTGCCCTCGTCCTCGATCTTCACCTCGACGCCATCGGTGCGCAGCGGCAGCGACGAGGGCAGGTATTCCTTGATCGCGAAGGGCGTGCCGGTCTCGTCACGCGCGAGATAGACGATGCTGAACCCGCCCGACGACAGGGGCTTCTCGATGCGATAGCCGTTCAGGACGTAGCCCGCGGGCAATGGCTGGTTCGCCTGCTGCGGCATTGGAGCGGAGGGCCTTCCGATATAATTTCGTCCCCAATTGTCGACACTCGCCCGCCTTCTGTAAAGGCGAAAAACCACACATGACCGTCGCTTCCATGACCGGGTTCGCCGCCGCGGTGCTCGAGACTCCCCACGGCAGCGTCTCCGTGGAGCTCAAGACGGTCAACCACCGCTATCTCGAGTTCCAGACGCGCATCCCCGAGGACCTGCGGGCGCTGGAGCCCGCATTGCGGGAAGCGGTCGCCGCCCGCCTCACGCGCGGCAAGGTGGACTGCCGCATCGGCTTCGCGCCCATCGCGAGCGGCGAGCGCACCCTGGCTCCCAGCGCCGAAGCCCTGGGCCGCCTGCACGAGGCATCGCTCAAGGTGCAGGCCGCGTTTCCCCATGCGCGCCCGCTCTCGGTGGCCGACGTGCTCCACTGGCCTGGCGTGCTCGCCGACGACACCATGCCCGCCGAGGAGCTGCGCGAGACGGTGCTCGCCGCATTGAAGAAGGCGATCGCGGAGCTCGACCAGACGCGCGCGCGCGAGGGCGCGAAGCTCGAGGCACTGCTGCGCGAGCGGCTGGACAAGATGGAGGTCCTGGTCGGGGAGGCCCGCCCCCTCCTGCCGGTCGCCGTGAAGGCCTTCCAGGAGAAGCTCGCCGCGCGCATCGCGGAGGCCGCCGCGGCGCCCACCGACGAGCGCATCCAGCAGGAAATCGTGCTCTATGCGGCGCGCATCGACGTCGAGGAGGAGATCGGCCGGCTCGCGACCCACATCGCGGAATTCCGCCGCGTGCTGGACAAGGGCGGGGCGATCGGCAAGCGGCTGGACTTCCTCTGCCAGGAGCTCAACCGCGAGGCCAATACGCTGGGGTCGAAGTCTGTTGCAAATGAAATGACGCGGATCTCGGTGGAGCTCAAGGTGCTCATCGAGCAGATGCGCGAGCAGGTGCAGAACATTGAGTAGCCGTCATCCGCGCGCGGACGGGGATCCGATCACGCGGAACCGGGCTGCCGCCCTCGCGGGAGCCGCGCTGGTATTCCTCATCGGAAGCGTCCACGCCGCCACCCCGGCAGCCTGGACCCAGGACCAGAAGCCCTTCCGCATCTACGGCGACACGTACTACGTCGGCACGCACGGCCTCGGCTCCATCCTCGTCACGGGCGATTCCGGCCACGTGCTGATCGACGGCGACCTTCCGGAGTCCGCGCCGATGATCGCCACCCACATCCGCGACCTGGGATTCCGCGTCGAGGACGTGAAGCTCATCCTGAACACGCACGTGCATTTCGACCATGCGGGCGGCATCGCCGAGCTGCAGAAGCTCACCGGCGCCCGCGTCGTCGCGAGCGAACCGAGCGCGAAGGTCCTCCGTGATGGCCGCTCCGGCAAGGACGATCCTCAATACGCGAGCCTGCCGCCCATCACGCGCGTGGCGAACGTGGAGGTGGTGGCCGATGGCGGAACGGTGAGGCAGGGTTCGCTGCAGCTCACCGCGCATCTCACTCCGGGCCACACGCCGGGTGGCACGACGTGGACCTGGAAGTCGTGCGAAAAGACGCGCTGCCTCGACGTCGCGTACGTCGACAGCCTCAACCCGATCGCATCGCGCGGCTTCCTTTTCAGCGACGGCGCGCACGCCGCCGCGCGCGACGGTTTCGCTCGCAGCTACGAGACGCTCAAGGCGATCCCGTGCGACATCCTCGTGACACCGCATCCGGAGGTCTCGGACCTCTGGGGCCGGCTCGCGCGGCGCGAGCAGGGTGACGCCGATGCGCTGGTCGACCGGGCGGCATGCGGCCGGCTCGCGGACGCCGCGCGCCAGCAGCTCGAAGCGCGCGTGGACGCCGAGCGGGCCGGTCGGGTGCGCTGAGTACAATTGGTCGAATGACCAACCCTCACCCCGGCCCCCGGCCTTCGCCGGGGCAACGCCTGAGCGAACGCGGAGAGAAAAGCCGCGGCAACCTCTTCGTCGTCTTCGCGCCGTCCGGCGCGGGCAAGACCTCGCTCGTGAACGAGTTGCTCAAGCGCGAGCCGAACATCCATCTCTCGATTTCGTACACGACGCGTGCACCGCGCGAGGGCGAGGAGCACGGCCGCGAGTATCACTTCATCGACAAGGGCGCGTTCGAGAAGATGATCGCATCGGGCGATTTCCTCGAGCACGCCAACGTGTACGGTAACTACTATGGGACGAGCCGCAAGTGGATCGAGCGCGAGCTGGACGGCGACCACGACGTCCTGCTCGAGATCGACTGGCAGGGCGCCCATCAGGTGAGCAAGCTGTTCCCGCATGCGGTCGGGATCTCGATCCTTCCGCCGTCGCTCGACGAGCTGCGCCGGCGGCTGGAGGGCCGCGGCAAGGACTCCCGGGAGACGATCGAAAGGCGCATGGCCATGGCTCGCGACGAGATTAGCCATGCTCTTGATTTTCAATATATAATTGTAAACGAGAGCTTCGAAGAGGCGGTGACGGACTTGCAGTCGATCGTTCGCGCCACGCGCCTCTCATGCACGCAGCAGCAAACGCGGCTCGCATCGTTGCTCGAACAGTTCCGATAGATCCCTGGAGAGCGCCATGGCCCGCATCACCGTCGACGACTGCATCAAGCACATCCCCAACCGTTTCGAGCTCACGCTCGCGGCCACGAACCGCGCGCGCCAGATCGCGCTCGGGGCCACGCCGCTCGTCGAGCCGAACAAGGACAAGCCCACGGTCATCGCGCTGCGCGAGATCGCCGGGCAGAAGGTCGGCAAGGAGCTCCTCAACCCGCCGACGCCGTCCACGCCGGTGCTGTAACGCCGCGTAAACGCCGGTGCCCTTCCTCGGCCTGCACCTCCCGCTAGCGAGCAGCCCAAAGCCCGCGGGGGTGTCATTGCCGGGGCCGGGCCCCGAGGAGCTGACCGCCGTCCTCGACTACCTCAAGTCGAAGGACGTCGACCAGATCGAGGAGGCGTACCAGGTCGCGCGTGCCGCCCACGCGGGCCAGTATCGCCAGAGCGGCGAGCCGTACATCACGCACCCGCTCGCGGTCGCGAAGATCCTCGCCGAGTGGCATCTCGACCCGCAGGCGCTCATGGCGGCGCTGCTGCACGACGTGGTCGAGGACACGCCGACCACCAAGGCGGAGATCGCCAAGAAATTCGGCAAGCAGGTGGCGGAGCTGGTCGACGGCGTCTCGAAGATCGACCGCATCGACTTCGCCACGCTGCAGCATGCGCAGGCGGAGAACTTCCGCAAGATGCTGCTCGCGATGGCGCGCGACGTGCGCGTGATCCTGATCAAGCTCGCGGACCGCTTGCACAACATGCGCACGCTCGAGGCCGTGCCGCCGGAAAAGCAGGAGCGCATCGCGCGCGAGACGCTCGACATCTACGCGCCGATCGCCAATCGCCTGGGGTTGATCTCGCTCTACTACGAGCTCGAGGACCTGGGCTTCCACTATCTCCATCCCACGCGCTTCCGCGTGCTCGAGAAGGCGTTGAAGAAAGCGCGCGGCAACCGCCGCGACGCCGTGGGCAAGATCCAGGAGCAGATCCAGAAGCGGCTCAAGGACTTCAGCGTGAAGGCCGAGGTCACCGGGCGCGAGAAGCACATCTCCTCGATCTACAAGAAGATGCAGGAGAAGAACATCTCGTTCTCCGAGGTGTTCGACATCTACGGCTTCCGCATCATCGTGCCGGACGTCCCGGCCTGCTACCTCGCGCTGGGCGCGCTGCACACGCTCTTCAAGCCGATCCCGGGCAAGTTCAAGGACTACATCGCGATCCCGAAGGCGAACGGCTACCAGTCGCTGCACACGACGCTCTTCGGGCCGTTCGGGATGCCCATCGAAATCCAGATCCGCACCAAGGACATGCACAAGGTCGCCGAGGCGGGGGTCGCCTCGCACTGGATCTACAAGACGGGAGATCCGAGCGACAAGGACGTGCAGCTGCGCACCCACCAATGGCTGCAGTCGCTGCTCGAGATCCAGAGCGAATCCGGCGACGCGCTCGAGTTCCTCGAGCACATCAAGGTCGACCTCTTCCCCGACGAGACGTACGTCTTCTCGCCGAAGGGCAAGATCTTCTCGCTGCCGAAGGGCGCCACCCCGATCGATTTCGCCTACGCCGTGCACACGGATGTCGGCAACCATTGCATCGCCGCGAAGGTCGATGGCGAGCCGGTGCCCTTGGGCACGGTCCTGCGTAACGGCAATCGCGTCGAGATCGTGACCGACCCGCAGGCGCGCCCGAACCCGGTGTGGCTCTCCTACGTCGCGACCGGCAAGGCGCGCAGCCACATCCGGCATTACCTGAAGACCATGCAGCTCGCGGAGAGCGCCGAGGTGGGCGAGCTCCTGCTCGTGCAGGCGCTGCGCTCGCTCAAGGCGAACCCGGACGAGATCGGCGAGGCGCAGTGGACGCACTTCTTCAAGGGCGACGCGGCCAAGACGCGCGAGGAGGTGCTGGCCGACATCGGTCTCGGCAAGCGCCTTGCCGTCGTGGTCGCGAAGAAGCTGCTCGCGCAGCAGGAGACCGCGGGCGACGGCCAGCAGCGCCTCGACTCGATCACCATTCGCGGGACCGAGGGTCTCGCGATCCAGTTCGCGCCCTGCTGCCGGCCCATCCCCGGCGATCCGATCATCGCGCAGATCAAGAAGGGCCAAGGCCTGGTCGTGCACACCCACGACTGCCCCGCGATCCATCCCTTCCACTTCGATCCCGAGAAGTGGGTCGACGTGCAGTGGGACACTTCTCCCGACCGCCTCTTCGACGTGAACGCGCGCATCGTCGCCCAGAACACGCGCGGCGTGCTCGCGCGCCTCGCCGCCGAGGTCTCGGAGGCCGACTCCAACATCGACCACATCGAGACCGAGCAGCGCTCGAGCGAGGCCTACACCACCATCAACTTCACGATCCAGGTGAAGAACCGCATGCACCTCGCGCACGTCTTCCGGCGCCTGCGGCGCATTCCGGAAGTGGTTCGGATATCGCGGGTGAAGAAGAAGCAGTAAATTGTTGTCACCCCGGCGCAGGCCGGGGTCAGATCTGAATCGGATGCCGGCCTGCGCCGGCGTGACAAGCGCCCATGAAACCTATTTCCTCCCCCGAAGCCCCGGCCGCCATCGGACCCTATTCGCAGGCGATCCGCGCGGGCGACACGGTGTATCTCTCCGGCCAGATCCCGCTGGATCCGAAATCGATGCAGGTCGTCGACGGCTTCGAGAACCAGGTGAAGCGCGTGTTCGACAACCTGCGCGCGGTGTGCCGCGCCGCGGGCGGCGACTTCGATCGCGTCGCGCGCGTGACCATCTACCTCACCGACCTGGCGCAGTTCCCGAAGGTGAACGACATCATGGCGGCGAACTTCAAGGAGCCGTACCCCGCGCGCGTGACAGTCGGGGTCGCCTCGCTGCCCCGGGGCGCGCAGGTCGAGATCGACGCCATCATGCATCTCCAGGACGGCCGGGGCGCGTGAAGGTTGCGCGCGCGGCCGAGGCGGACCGCGAGCTCACCGCGCGCCTCGAGAAGCTCGGCATCCGCTCGAAGTTCGACCTCGTGCTGCACCTGCCGCTGCGCTACGAGGACGAGACGAAGGTCACGCCGCTCAAGGACGCACGCCCCGGCGAGCCGGTGCAAATCGAAGCCGAAGTCGTCGAGACCGAGATCAAGTTCCGCCCGAAGCGCATGCTCGTCGTGAAGATGACCGACGGCGAGCGCGAGCTGTGGCTGCGCTTCCTCAACTTCTACCCGAGCCAGCAGAAGCAGTTCGCGCCCGGCCGGCGCTTCCGCGTCTTCGGCGAGCTGAGGAGCGGCTTCTTCGGCGACGAGATGGTGCACCCGCGCTATCGCGCCGTCGGCAAGGACACGGCGCTGCCCACGTCGCTGACACCGGTCTACCCGACGACGGCCGGCCTCTCGCAATACCAGCTGCGAAGCCAGATCGAGAACGCGCTCGACACGCTGCTCCTCGACGACACGCTCGACGACAAGCTGCTCGCGAGCCTTCGCCTCGGCCACTTCCGCGAGAGCGTGCTCTTTTTGCATCGCCCGCCGCCCAAGGTCGACGCGAAGAGCCTCGACGAGCGCACGCATCCGGCGTGGAAGCGCCTCAAGTTCGACGAGCTCCTCGCGCAGCAGCTCGCGATGCGCATCGCCTATCGCGAGCGGCGCGCGCGCTCGGCGCCGGCGCTGCCCGACGGGCACACGCTCACCAACGCGCTGGTGAAATCGCTCCCCTTTGCCCTGACCCGCGCCCAGCGCAGCGCGCAGGCCGCGATCGGCAAGGACCTGGCGCAGCCGTATCCGATGCGGCGCCTGCTGCAGGGCGATGTCGGCAGCGGCAAGACGCTCGTCGCGGCGCTCGCGGCATTGCAGACGATCGAGAACGGATGGCAAGCGGCCCTCATGGCGCCGACCGAGATCCTGGCCGAGCAGCATTACCTCAAGCTCTCGCATTGGCTCGAGCCGCTCGGGGTGAAGATCGCATGGCTCTCCGGCGGGCTCAAGGCGCGCGCGAAGAAGCAGGCGATCGATGCCATCGCCGCGGGCGAGATCCAGCTCGCCATCGGCACGCACGCGCTCTTCCAGAGCGACGTGAGCTTCGCGAAGCTGGGCCTCGCCGTCGTCGACGAGCAGCACCGCTTCGGCGTCGAGCAGCGCCTGGCGCTCGCCGGCAAGGCGGCCGCGATGGGCAAGGCCGCCGCGAGCGCGCTGCCGCTCGGCATGCACGGCTACGCCGGCGGCACCACGGAGCCGCACCAGTTGATGATGAGCGCGACCCCGATCCCGCGCACGCTCTCGATGAGCTACTTCGCGGACCTCGACGTGACCGTCATCGACGAGCTGCCGCCGGGGCGCACGCCGGTGGTCACGAAGCTCGTGTCGGAAGAGCGCCGCGACGACGTGATCGAGCGCATTCGGGCGAGCTGCGCGGACGGCGCCCAGGCCTACTGGGTCTGCCCGCTCATCGAGGAGAGCGAGTCGCTGCAATTGCAGACGGCGCTCGAGACCTACGAGACGATCAAGTCCACGTTCCCCGACCTCGCCGTGGGCCTCGTGCACGGCCGCCTCAAGCCCGCCGAGAAGGCGCAGGTCATGGCCGACTTCAAGGCGCGGAAGATCCAGCTCCTCGTCGCGACCACGGTGATCGAGGTCGGCGTGGACGTGCCGAACGCCACGCTCATGGTGATCGAGCACGCGGAGCGCATGGGCTTGGCACAATTGCACCAGCTGCGCGGGCGCGTCGGACGCGGCACGCAGCAAAGCCTCTGCATCCTGCTCTATTACCAGCCGCTTTCCGAGACCGCGCGCGCCCGCCTCAAGGTGATCTACGAGAACAACGACGGCTTCGAGATCGCGCGCCAGGACCTGCTCCTGCGCGGCCCGGGCGAGTTCCTGGGCGCGCGCCAGAGCGGCGCGCCGCTGCTGCGCTTCGCCGACCTCGAGCGCGACGTGGAGCTCGTCGAGCTCGCGCGCAACGTGGCCGACCAGATGCTCGCCGACAAGTCGCCGGCGGTCGCCAAGCACCTCGACCGCTGGCTCGGCACGCGCCAGTTCTACCTGAAGGCATGAACGCCGTCGTCGCCCGCCTCGACGCGTACGAGCGCCTGCTGCGCCTCGACAAGCCGATCGGCGCGCTCCTGCTCCTGTGGCCGACGCTCTGGGGCGTGTGGCTTGCCTCGAACGGGAAGCCTCCATGGCAGGTGCTGTGGATCTTCGTGCTCGGCACCTTCGTGACGCGCTCCGCGGGGTGCGCCGTGAACGACTGGGCCGATCGCGGCTTCGACGCGCACGTGGCGCGCACGCGCGAGCGGCCGCTCGCGGCCGGGGTGATCCGGCCGTGGGAGGCGCTCGCCATCGCGGCGATCCTGGCGCTCGGCGGATTCGGCCTGGTGCTGAAGTTGAACCGCCTCGCGATGTACTACTCGTTCGCCGCGCTCGCGATCGCGATCGTCTACCCGTTCCTCAAGCGCGTCTTCTGGATGCCGCAGGCCTTCCTCGGGATCGCGTTCGGGTTCGGCATCCCGATGGCCTTCGCCGCCATCCGCAACGAGGTGCCGCCGCTCGCGTGGCTGCTCGTGCTCGCGAACATCTTCTGGACCATCGCGTACGACACCGAATACGCCATGGTCGATCGCGACGACGACGTGCGGATCGGCATGCGCACGTCGGCGATCTTCTTCGGCCGCTACGACGTGACGGCCGTGATGCTCTGCTATGTGCTCTTCATCGTCACGATGGGCGCCATCGGCGAGTGGCAACATTACCGCACGCCCTACTTCATCGGGCTCGCCGCGGCGGGCGTGATCGCCTTGCTGCATTACACCTACATCCGCGACCGCTCGCGCGACGGGAGCTTCCGCGCCTTCCGCCACAACAACTGGGTGGGCTTCGTCGTGTTCGCGGGCATCGTCGCCGATCGCACCGACTGGCACGGCCTGATCGCGCGGTGGCACGCGTGATCCTCGTCGTCTACGCGCACCCGTATCCGCACTACTCGCGCGCCGGCGCCACGCTGCTGGACGCAATCCGCGACCTGCCCGGCCTCGAGGTGCGATCGCTCTACGAGCTCTATCCCGAGTTCGACATCGACGTGGGCGCCGAGCAGCACGCGCTCGAGCGTGCGGACCTCATCGTGTGGATGGGGCCGCTTTACTGGTACACGGTGCCCGCGCTGCTCCACCACTGGTTCGAGAAGGTCCTGGTGCGCGGCTTCTCCTACGGGGGCGGCGTGGCGAAGCTCGCGGGCAAGGACTGCCTGTGGGTGGTGACGGCCGGCGGAGACGAGGCCGCTTTCAGCGCGACCGGCCGCCACGGTCATCCGCTCGCGACGTTCGAGCCCGTCATCGAGCAGACCGCGCGCTTCTGCGGCATGAACTGGCTGCCGCCCTTCGTGGTGCTCGCCGCGCACGAGGTGAGGGAGACCGTGCTGCAGGAGCATGGGGTGAGGCTGCGGAAGAGGCTGGAGGAGTGGAAGCCTGTCACCCCGGCGAAGGCCGGGGTCCGATTACCCTCACCGCAGCCCTCTCCCAAGGGAGAGGGAGCCGAGAATGCGTGACGCCCTGGTCTTCTTCGCGGCCGCGGTCATCTGCGTGCCGATCGCCACGCGCCTCAAGCTGGGCTCGGTGCTGGGCTATCTCATCGCGGGCGCGATCGTCGGCCCGTGGGGCCTGCGCCTCGTCGCGGAATCGCAGGGCACGCAGAACCTCGCCGAGCTGGGCGTCGTGCTGATGCTCTTCGCGATCGGGCTCGAGCTCGATCCGAAGCGCCTGCTCGACATGCGGCGCGAGGTGTTCGGCGGCGGATCGCTGCAGCTCGTGCTGTGCGGCGGCGTGCTGGGCATCGGGCTCCTCGCCGCCGGGCTGCCTTGGCAGGCGGCGCTCGTGGCGGGCCTGGCGCTCGCGATGTCGTCGACCGCCATCGCGCTGCAGACGCTCGCGGAGCGCAACGAGCTGGCGACGCCCACCGGGCGCACGTCCTTCGCCATCCTCCTCTTCCAGGACATCGCCGCGATCCCGCTCATCGCCCTGGTTCCGCTGCTCGGCGGCGTCGATTCCGCGAACGATCATCCGCTCTGGCAGCGGGTGCTCATCGCCGCGGCAGCCGTCGCGGGCGTGGTCTTCATCGGGCGCCACCTCACGCGGCCCGCGCTTCGCGTCATCGCGCGCGTGAACGTGCGCGAGCTCTTCACCGCGTTCGCGCTGCTCCTCGTGATCGGCATCGCCGAGCTCATGGCGCTCGCCGGGATCTCCATGACGCTCGGAGCCTTCCTCGCCGGCGTGCTGCTCGCGAACTCGGAGTTCCGCCACGCGCTCGAGAGCGACATCGAGCCCTTCAAGGGACTGCTGCTCGGGCTCTTCTTCATCTCGGTCGGCATGACGATCGACTTCGGGCTGCTCGCATCGAACCCGGGAACCGTGGCCGCGATGCTCGCCGGCTTCCTCGCGCTCAAGATGGCGGCTCTCTGGCTCGTGGCGCGGATCATGGGCGTCACGGCGCGCCAGCGGCTGCTCTTCACGGTGATGCTCTCGCAGGCCGGTGAATTCGCGTTCGTGGTCTTCGCTTCCGCGCGCGGCGTCGAGCTCCTCACGCGCGAGCAGGGCGCGCTCCTCACGATGACGGTCGCGCTCTCGATGGCGCTCACGCCGCTGCTCCTCCTCGCGCACGACCGCTGGGTGGGCGCCCGCGCGTCGAAGCCGAAGCGCGAGGCCGACGCGATCGATCGCCAGGCGCCGGTGATCATCGCCGGCTTCGGCCGCTTCGGCCAGATCATCGGGCGGCTCCTGCTCGCCAACGACATCCGTCCGGTCGTGCTCGACCACGATCCCGACCAGGTGGAGCTGCTGCGTCGCTTCGAATTCGAGGTGTACTACGGCGATGCGACGCGGCTCGACCTGCTCGAGGCGGCCGGCGCCGGCAAGGCACGCTTGCTCGTGAACGCGATCGACGGCGTCGAGGACAGCCTGGCCCTGGTCGACCGCGTGCGCGAGCATTTCCCGAACCTTCCGATCATCTCGCGCGCCCGCAACGTCACGCACTACCTCGAGCTTCGCCTGCGCGGCGTGACGGTGATCGAGCGCGAGACGTTCGAGGCGTCGCTGCGCGCGGGCCGCAAGGTGCTCGAGAGCCTCGGCATGGACGCGTTCCGCGCGCGCGAGATGGCCGATGCCTTCCGCCGCTACAACGCCGCGACCGTCGAGCAGCAGCTCGCGAACTACAAGGACGAGACGCGCTACATGGCCGCCTCGAAAGCGGGCCGCAAGGAGCTGGAGGAACAGTTCCGCCGCGACCGCGAGCGCTTCGAGCGCGAATACGGAGGCTTCCGATGACTGAAACCGGGGACGCAGTCCGAATTCGAATGCTGAAACCGGGGACGCAGTCCTATTTCCGCGTGACGTCATGCGTCATGGCCATCGCGATGCTCGCCGTTGCGGCGCTCCTCGCCGGATGCGGCACCCCGAGCGCCACGGTCCACACCTCGCGCGGCGAGGACCTGATGCTCCTCGGCTTCGATCCCGTCGCGTACTTCACCGAGCACAAGCCGGTGCGCGGCCTGCACACGATCGCCGCGACGACCGGCGGGCGCACCTACTATTTCGCCTCGCCCGAGCACCGCGACACCTTCGTCGCGTCTCCCGCGCGATTCGAGCCGCAATACGGCGGCTTCTGCTCGGACGGCGCGGCCTACGCGGTCAAGCTCGGCAGCGATCCCACGCAGTTCGAGATCCGCGACGGCCGCCTCTTCATCTTCGGAGACATCATCGGCCACGAGATGTGGCTCCTCGACGAGCGCGGCAACATCGCGCATGCCGACGCGGTCTGGCCCGGCATGCGCGACGAGGACTGGCGCGTGGCATCGATGAAGGCATGGATGCACAAGGTGCCCTGGTACAAGACGGGCGGCGAGCTCATGGCGGAGTGGAAAGCCCGGCATCCGGGGCGCACACTCTCGTTCGACACCGGAGGTGCCATGAAGAACCTCGTCCTCAAGTATCCCGGCTGGCGCGCCCGCGAGGGCTTCGGCCAGGAGAAGCTCGGCGTCCCCGGAGAGCCCGATGACCCGCTGGCTCGTTAGCGGCCTGCGCACGCCGTTCGCGAAGGTCGACGGCGGCCTGCGCAAGCGCGACGCGCTGCAGCTCTCGATCCCCGTCGCCCAGGCGATGTCGGCTCAACTCGAGCAAGGCGACCGCCCCGACCTCCTCGTGTGGGGCGACGTCGTGCCGAGCCTCGGCTGGAGCAACATCGCGCGCGAGATCGTGGTGCAGGGCAAGCTCGATCCGTCGATCCCCGCATTCGGCACGGTGCTCGCGTGCGCCACCAGCATGGTCGCGGCCTTCGAGGCCGCCGGCATGCTCGGCGACGATCGGCATCTCGCCCTTTGCGGAGGCGCCGAGAGCATGAGCCGCGTGCAATTCGGCCTCTCGCAGCCGCTCTCCGATTTCCTGCGCCGCTGGAAGCAGGCGCGCACCTTCGGCGAGCGCATCGACCGGCTCTCGGAAATTTCCTGGAGCCAGGTGAAGCTCCACATCCCTGCGGTGAAGAATCGCGCCACGGGAAAGAGCATGGGAGAGCACGCCGAGGAGATGGCGAAGCAGTGGAACATCGCGCGCTCGGACCAGGACCGCTTGGCACTCCAGTCGCACCAGCGTGCCGTCGCGGGCCTCGCATCGGGCTTCTTCGACGACCTCGTCATGCCGCTCGACGGTGTCGCGAAGGATGGCATTCCCCGCGCCGATTCATCCGCGGAGAAGCTCTCGTCGCTCAAGCCCGTGTTCGATCGCGCGAGCGGCCGCGGCAGCATCACCCCGGGCAACGCCTCGCCGCTCACCGACGGT
>Ga0105238_10003149_pt1 | contig 16463 bp, 17 predicted proteins | sample KBSC34metaG_FD_81526 | JGI IMG/M metagenome (GOLD analysis project Ga0105238, IMG submission 81526) | Corn rhizosphere microbial communities from Kellogg Biological Station, Michigan, USA - KBS C3-4 metaG | ecosystem: Host-associated > Plants > Roots > Rhizosphere > Soil | place: Michigan, USA... | reverse complement strand
TGAGATACCAGGATGGCAGGGCTGTATTACGTTGCAATATGTTACAGATTCACATGGTAGTCTATACGTCATTGAGATCAACCCGCGGTTTGGTGGAGGTGCGACCTGCGCCATAGAAGCCGGACTCGACATGAGCTCTTATATTCTCTTGGAGCATTTAAACACAGAGCTTCCACAACCCGGCCGGATTCGTCATTTGATCATGTCGCGAGCGAGACGAGATTTCTTCCATGAGTACTAGCAAAGTAGTTTTTGTGGACCTAGACGGTACACTCTGCACCGAGGAAAAGACATTTGAGCGGCCACTGGCCACTCCTCTCCCAGGAGCACGAGCTGCCCTCGAGCGAATGCGAGTGGCGGGACACACAATTGTCATCTGGACAGCTAGGGGCTGGGAACAATATCGCATCAGCAAGGAATGGCTCGACCGGAATGGAATCCCATACGATCAGATTCTGATGGGTAAGCCGATTGCCAGCATCTTCATTGACGACCGTGCCAGGCACTTCACAGGGTGGGATCAGGACTATCTGGAGACTTGAGGTCCCAACCTATGTTATCTACCTACAGGTTATTCGACTAAGCTGAACATAGATGAATTATGGGAGAAAGAGATCTACTGGCCGAGGGCGGCCAACGCTTGCGAGGTATCTTTCGGAATGGCAGTGCTGAACAACCTCTGGTAAGTGTTGTTACCGCGACGTTTAATGCTCATCGCCACTTGGCAGGTTGTTTGGACAGTGTGATTCTGCAGGATTATCCAAACATAGAACATATAGTTATGGATGGCGGATCCAGCGACGGTACTTTAAACGTTCTTCAGCAGTATGACGATGCACTTGCATTCTGGAAAAGGGAGCCAGACGATGGTGTTTTCGATGCATGGAACAAGGCATTAGACGAAGCGCGAGGGGAGTGGATCTGTTTCTTAGGTGCGGATGATGTATTTCTACCTGGCGCCATAAGTGCGTACATGGCTTTAGCGCGACGCTGTCCCGAGGCGGAATTTCTTAGCTCCCGAGCGCGACTTGAACATGCGACGGGATATTCGCCGGAGTTTGGTGGACCTTGGGCGTGGCCACAATTTTCGAAGGCTATGACAACGGTACATGTAGGTAGCATGCATCGTAGGGCGCTGTTCCAGCGGCTCGGGAGATTCGATAAGAACTATAGGATCGCCGGGGACTATGAATTTATGTTGCGCGCAAGGAACAGCCTGAGAGCCGCCTTCATGCCTGAGGTGTCAGTCGTAATGCGAGCGGGAGGTCTGAGCGACTCGGCTGCTGGCCTCTATGAAGCCAAACGCGCAAAACTGCAGCATTCGGTGTGCGGCTTGCTCAGAGCGGAGTTGGATTTGCGTCAGCTGATTATTCGCTTCTACCTTAGGAAAGGCTATCTACAGCTCCGAGCAAGGGTCCTGCGATACTTTGGGTGAGATGGCTTTCGACGATATGGAAAAACTGGAATGCTTTATTTTGTCGATCGTACGTCCTTTGCACGTGACCAGAAACATGAGTAACTCGCGTAGTACCAGTACATAAGCCGATAAAAAAGGTTCGGCATTCTCCGTTTGCTATCCAGTATCGGTATGAAGCTTTTCAAGAGAGGGGCGGTGAGTAGCACAGCGGCCTCTGCGCATCGAAATGAAAACCGCCGCCGCCTCTTTGCCAAAGCCTTCCCTGCAGGAGTTGCCAAGAAAGAAGTGAGGCCGGAGCTATAACGATCTAGGCGCTTGCAGGCCTGCGCAAATGTAAAGGTTTGGTAATGATAGCCTAAAGCGGATCGGCTAAACACCAGACGCATACCAGCTTGAGAGAGTCTGTAGCCCAGTTCGTTGTCTTCGAGTACTGTTAGGCTGGTGTTAAATCCACCATTGGCTAGCACGAATTCCCGCTTAAAGCTAATATTGCAGCTGTAAAAATAGCGCGGATCCGTGGCTGAACCATCACTCAGTAGCCCGAAAGCGAATAAGGCTCCGCGCTCTCCATACCATCGCATGAAGGGCGTAATCTCCAATTTCGGATGCCAAGTTACATACCCTAACAAGACACTATGTAGGTCAGAAGCTGCGCTGTGGAACCGTGAATGCTCGAGAACTAGATTTGGACTTGGGACTACGTCATCGTCAAGTAGCACAACCACAGAAGATTTCGCAGCAGAGATACCTAGGTTGCGTGCGGCCGAAACGCCGGATTTCTCCTGCTCTAGATAGCGAATAGGGAGTTGATCGGAAAACGCATGTGCGACGGAGGCAGCCAAATCATCGTGTCCATCGCTCACCACGATCACTTCTTCCAAGTGACTAAGGTTCAGCGGTGCACAAAGGCCACGCAGCGTTAGTCGAAGAAGTTCTGACCTAGAATAAGTAGGAATGACTACAGTCACTGGGTTATTCATAGCTACTTGACGCGTTGATTGACCGCGGCGCTGAAAAGATCCGTCTCGGTCTGAATTTCAGAGGCGGCAGAAAGAAATACCAGATCCAGCCAAGCTGCGTTATTACAGGTAAATAGAAAAAGTGATCAAAAAAAAGTGTCAAGATGAGGCACTGAGTGACAACGGTGAACATTAGTATATGTTTCAGGCTATTGCGATCCCAAAAGAAGAAACATATTATGCCTATCATCACACTGAAGGATGTCATCCCGAGGAGCCCAAAGTCTTGATATGGACCAACGTATGCGGTACTCACGTTGAATGCTGAAACTACTAACTGTCCGCTTTCGGCATCGCTGAGCTGATCTCCGTAAATAATTACGCGGATTACGCTTGGAAATAGCGTTGCAACAGTATTAGGAAAGAGAAAATTGTAAGCAGGACGGGTCTCGTAGACGTTGAAAACCAAATTGTTAATTGGAGTTGTAATATAGATGTACGCCCAAAGTGCTCCCGAAGGTAACCAATCGGGATATTCATCGGTCGGCTGAGCAAGTTCGCGAATTGCACTGGCGGAGCCCTGCCGGATGTCTCCAATAAACCCAAAAACGAGGATGAAAATCAGCACTCCTGCCAGAAGCTTGAATGCAGCGGTCAACCTGAGCCCCCGAATTCTTACGTACAATACCGCAAATTCGAGTAGGGTCACTAACATCATATTTCTGTTGATAACAATGGCGCACCAGCAAACCAAAAATGCGGGCACTTTTAGCTGTGCTAGTTTCCGATCTATCAAAAACAGGAAAAAATAGCCGAGCGCGATAGCAACCTGAAGTGAGTTCACGAAACCATGTAATGATTTAATTCCGAAATCGACGTACGTCTTGGAACTTCCAGTGAGTGCCCAAACAATCGGAAGCCCGTTGCTGACAACAATCTCAAATATTGTGATCAGAATCCAGACGCGGAAACAAATTCGAAGGCGCCGACGGAGTAAGTCGTAATTGATCCGTTTGGGGATAGCGAAATGGGAACGGAATGAGAAAGACCTCCGTATCGATTCGTATATTCCGATCGTCGCAGCGAAAGGAATCCATACGCTCAATATAGTCGACGCAACATCCTCCAAGGAGTATCGGAGGATAAAGCTAAGGTGTAGAGAATAAAGCAGTAGGACGCCCAGCCACACGACCGAAAAGACCAGCAGCGGATGCAGTAAGTAGCTCGGACTTGGAAACAACTCGGGTTCAAGATTATTCGGGGGCACAGGTCCATAGTGTGTATTGCGCTCCCCATCAAGCCTTTGTGGGAGCTGCACTCTGGGGTGGGTGGCATAGTCAAGTTTGGGAAACCTGTACAGAAGTTCAGCCTCCTCCTCTTACCCTTAAATCCGATAATAAATCGTCGCTCGGTCAAGACAGTTTATGGAGTGAATCGCGCCAATGCAGCTTCTCGAACTGTTCGGTGGGAGGAACTATCAACTTCGTCGAAATCGGTTTAAGCGTTACAGGGAATGCAAATTTAGTGGTGAATAGGTTCGAATCACGATCAGTGCCACAAATGGGACAATCTTCGTTTGCTGTGACTCAAGTGGTGCCCGGAGGGGGACTTGAACCCCCACGGCCGGTTATGGCCTGCGGATTTTAAGTCCGCTGTGTCTGCCGATTTCACCATCCGGGCGTCGTCTCTCATGGTAAATGAGTGGCGTTTGTCGTTTAGGCGATTGATGTGGCGAGCCGCATCTATTCGGAAGCCCTTCAGGAGGGCGTTTCCAGCTACGCGCGAGAGACTGTTTCGGACTCCTCGGACCTAGTTGCCACACGCCGGTCTTCGAATAGTCTTCCGAGGCTCGATGAGCCGGGCGATTCTGACGTACCCGAAGCCGTGTTGCTCACCGGTCTAGCGGAGAGGGTATAGCTGGCGATACATCTCACGGTTGCGGAGGATCGCTTGGACGTACTCGCGGGTTTCGGTGTAGGGGATGGATTCAACGAACTCTGCAATGTCTTTGTAGTCGTTACTTGAGAGCCACTGGCGAACCGGGGAATCGCCGGCGTTATAGGCAGCAAGTGCGTACTCCACCTGGCCGCCGAAGCGGTCGAGAACCTGGCGGAGATTGGCGGTTCCGAGTTCAAGGTTGACCGACGGGTTCAATAATTGCCGTGTATCGAATTTTCGGATGCCGCGCTTTTTGGCCAGCGATTTCCCGACCGAGGGAAGCAGTTGCATCAGCCCGTAGGCGTTTGCTGGGCTTACAGCTGAGGCGTTGAACTCTGATTCCTGCCGGATCAACGATGCGACCAGATAAGGATCAAGGCTGTTTTTCGTTGCATTTGCGACGAGTTCGTTCCAGTAGGGTTGCGGAAACAGCAGGTGCCAATACACGGGTGGAACTTGCTGAAACGCTATGCCAAAGAAAGACACGCCGCTGTGCTTCATGGACTGGAGAGCACGAGTGAACTCGCCGTAGGAAACGTAGATTTCGGCCTGAGCAAGCGCGCCCCACTGGTCAGCCGTGGGGCTGCCGTGAATCTCCGGGCCGATGTACTCGTTGAGTGCGGCATTCGCGAGCAGGCGGGCTTTGATCAGGTGCACGTCGTTTTCAGGCAGATCGGCGCTCAACTCCGGTACGGTCGGCCGTTCTGTTGCGCTCAGAGGTGCCGTCGGAGCAACTTGCGCCTGCGTGCCGAGCGCGGCGAGCCGCTGCCGCGCTAAATTCGCGTAGTAGTAGTTGGCGTAGAGTGCAGTCAGCTTCCGATAGTAATTCGCGGCTTGAGGGAAGTTGTGCTCTTCGTCCTCGTAAATGCGGGCTCGCCAATACATCGCGGCGGGAATTTCCAGGCCTCCAGGATAACGTTGCAGTTGCTCGTCCATCAGCCGGGCGGCTTCAGGGTAGTTGCGCGTCCGATAGTTGAGCCACGCTGCGCGCCAGTGCGACGAAGGAGCGTATGTGCTGTTGGGGAACATCTTGTAGAGCGTGCTGTAGTGATAGATTGCCTGAGGCGCACTAGCCTTTAGCCAGTACATGTTGCCTCCGGAATATAGCGCCTCTTCGAGCCATCGGCTAGCAGGGAAGCGAAGCACAAGTTGTGAGACGAGCGCATCGTGATCGGCGCGCTTGTCCTCGTTCCGTGCGAGTTCAGCAAGCATGTAGAGCTTCAGGGCCGCCGTATCGTCGTCTGTCTGCGGCAGGTTTTCAATCTCGCGACGATTGATGTGCTTGAGCCGAAGGTCGCAAACGGCCATGTAGATGACGAGCGCATCGCGGTCCTGTGGGTTGAGCTGCGTGCTGGCGCGTGCGATAGCGCCGTACTCGGCGCCGGCCTCTGAGTACCTCTTTGCGTTGAACAGGGCATCCGCATGCAGCTTGCGTTCGGCAGGCGTCAGCGGCAGATTCATGGCCTGGAGCTGTGTGGCCGCCTGGTTGGCTTCGGCGGTGAGGGGCCTGCTCTGGTAGATTTTTTTGAACAGAGTTGCTGCCTGAGAGGTATCACCAGCGCCCTGGTAGGCACGGCCAAGCGTGATCTGAAATCCGACCTGGTCCGAGGCTGGGGTGTTCAACAGCGGAGTAAGTACTGCCAGAGCTCCTTTCGCATCACTTTGTTGCAGATGAGCGTTGGCGAGCAGAATTGGAGCGCTGGGTACGAAGATGCTGTCCTGATGATGCTCCTGGAAGTGCTCGAGAGTTGAATAGGCATCGGTTGGTCGACCTCCCTGGATCATCGCCTGAGCTCCGAGATAGTCGGCATAGTCGTCCAGGGCCTCGCCCGATTTGCGCGCCTGAGCAAAGTTCGTGGTCGCATCCGTGTAGCGATGGTCGAGCATGTAAGCATGTGCAAGCGCAAGATAGGCTGCCGCTGCACCTTCGCCGGGGTGGTTCTGGGCGTATTGGAGAACGCCGGTATACGCCGCCGGCGATCGTGTTGCTGCAAGCTGCTGCGCCATAGGGCGTAGCTGTTCCGAGGCGTGGAAGGCGCTGGTGAGTTTCAGGCTGCGGGACGTGGGGACGGATCTGACTCGTGCCGTGCTCTTTTTGCCGTGCTTTGGGGGTATTGTCGTCCGCTTAGGGGGTGATTTCTTCCCCGCCTTGGCAGCCCGCTTTTTAGAAGACCGCTTGGCGGCAGCCTGCGCAGACGAATAGCCAACCGATGCCGTGGTAAGCGAGGGAGCACCGGGCAGGAAAATGGAGAACATCAATACTGCAACGCGAAACCAGCTACTTCTACGGCTCATTCTCTTTTTTTTGCTCCGACGGCTGCGGCTGCCTCATGTTCCATGTGCGTTGACCCCCGCAAATACGACTCTAAAGCCCCAAGGCAGCCTCGTCGCGAGGAGAGCGCGCATCCGAACCAGCTCAGATACTTTGCGGGAGGTCGCGATACGGCGGTATTGGTAAAGTTTGTCAAAACTTGACCCAGTACCGATACGGCTGTCCATTGCTTGCCTGCTTGGCCGACGTATAGACTAAAAAGGCTAGAGCAGCGTAGGTTCCACCGAATCGTTCCTCCGAGGTGTTAGACGAGTTCCTGCATCTTCCGCATATGCCAGCCATCCAATCTCCAGTAACCGAAGAGGTAAGCCCCGACATTGCACTCGTTGAGCGTGCAAAGCAGGGTGATGGTGAAGCGTTCGAGCAACTCGTACGACAGTATGAGCGACAGATTTTCCGAGTAGCGCAGCACATCACGCAGAACCGGGAAGACGCAGAAGATATTACCCAGGACGTGTTTTTGAAGGCGTATGAGAAATTGGAGCAGTTTCAAGGAAATTCCAAGTTCTCGACGTGGCTGGTACGCATCGCAGTAAATGAGAGCCTGATGCGGCTACGGAAGCGCAAGACCAGCAAGACCGTCTCGATGGATCAGGATGTCCAGACTGAAGACGGCGCCATCCCAAGGGACTTTGCCGAATGGAGACCGAATCCGGAGCAGTTGTATGGTCAAAGCGAACTCAGTGAGATTCTCCGAAAGACGATACAAGGATTGCCGCCTGGTTTCCGCACCGTATTCACTCTTCGGGACATCGAGAACCTCTCTACGGAGGAGACTGCGGAGGCGCTTGGCTTGAGTGTTCCGGCAGTCAAGTCGAGGCTTTTACGCGCGCGCCTGCAACTGCGGGAGCGATTGAGCCGCTACTTTCGGCAGAAGAATGGAGGGGCCAAGCCGTGACCTGCACAGATTTCCTGAGCCAACTTACGGACTACTTCGATGGCCAGATAGACCCAGAACTCCTCGCGGAGGTCCAGACTCACGTGCGCGAATGCCACCACTGCGAAGTAGTGCTCGACACAACCAGTAAAACGATCTCGATCTACCGCGAACACGAGATCTACGAGTTTCCGCAAGATGTCCGCGAGCGTCTGCACTCGGCCATCATGGCAAAGTGCCGTGGTCGGTGCTGAGCAGACGATGGATGTCCAGACGACTACAGTCGCAGTTGTCATCCCAACTCTGAATGCTGCGAAGATGTGGCCGGAATTTCATCGCGCCCTTGCAGCTCAGTCCCTTCGGACAAAGCGAATCTTGGTTGTGGATAGTAGCTCTGTAGATGGAACTCCTGAACTCGTTCGTGCGGCGGGATATGAGGTGATTTCTATCCCGCGGGCGAATTTCAACCACGGCGGCACCCGCCAACTTGCGGTAGACCTCCTCGAGGATGTGGAAGCAATTGTTTTCCTGACTCAGGACGCGGTGCTAGCGAATTCAGAGTCATTGTTAAAGCTCGTCGCCTCTCTCAAAGATCGCCAGGTCGGCGCTGCCTATGGCCGCCAACTCCCGAGGCCAGGGGCCACCCCTATCGAGGCGCATGCCAGATTGTTCAACTATCCGCCGGCTCCCCAAGTGCGAGACCTGTCAAGCCGGAATCATCTTGGATTCAAGTCTGTTTTCATCTCGAACTCATTTGCCGCATATCGCCGAGATGCCCTCGTTTCAGTCGGAGGGTTTCCGGATGATGTTATTTTTGGCGAAGACACAATTACCGCGGCAAAGCTGCTGAAATCCGGGTGGAAAATAGCCTATGTTGCTGATTCCGCAGCGCATCATTCCCATTCATATACCTGTAGTCAGGAGTTCAAGCGCTACTTCGATATAGGAGTGTTACACAGCAGGGAACCGTGGCTTCTGCATGAGTTCGGTCAAACCGGTTCGGAGGGTCGCCGCTTCGTATTATCAGAGCTGTCGTATTTATGGCCTAGGTACTGGTGGCTTATACCGTCGGCTTTCATCCGCACTCTGCTGAAGCTGCTCGGGTACAGACTGGGTCGTAGGGAACGTCGATTGAAGTCTTCGACTAAACGCAGGCTAAGCATGCAACCTTCCTTCTGGCCCTAAGTGCTTGGATCGAAGCTGCTCCAGCGTTCGATCGTAAGCAATCGTTCGGTTATGGACCGGTAGTCACATGGTCACTCGATCACCGGTGTGGTCGTGCTAAACTCAATCCAACTCACGGAGTTAACCGGCCGAAGTCTTCGATCGAATTCACCTATGGCTCCGTGCTGAGGTTAGTAAAATAGCTACATGGTGTAGTACACGGAGCGGGCCATGTCGACAACCGGGACTTCTTTTCTGAGCGAACTCAATGGCGCCTTTCATCACAAGGTATTTGTCGCCGACATGTTTCTCTCGCTCAGTTTCATCCGTGCAACCATAAACGTTCGTCAGCGTCGGTGTGAAACCGAGGGTTGAATCCGTGCTCTCGAGGGGGTTGTTTATACGACTCCTGTTGGATGGCCGAAGAACTGAATCTGCTGAATAATGGAAGCAGGGGTGTGGTAAGGAGTCTGGCTTCTGTATGAAATCGATTGTGATTTTCGGTGGTACTGGCTTTATTGGGACACATCTAACCCAGACATTGCTGAGCAGTGATGCTGCCGAAACGATCTATCTCGCCGATGTCAAAGAACCGGTCGACGAACCCTACGCGGAACAACTTCAGGTGGGTCTCCGTAGCGGTCGGGTCGTTTATGTTCCGCACGACGTTCGTAAGCCCGTTCCGAACGATTTGCTCCCAGCAAACACCGGCCTGATCTTCAACCTGGCCGCTGTGCACCGGGAGCCTGGCCATCAGGCATATGAATACTTCGAGACCAACCTGCTAGGTGCAGAGAATGTCTGTGCCTGGGCGGGAACCATTGGCTGCAAAAAGCTTGTGTTTACAAGCAGCATCTCGCCGTACGGCCCGTGTGAGGAGCAGAAGACGGAAGAGTCTCTTACGGTTCCTGAGACGCCCTATGGCAGTTCCAAGCTGGCTGCTGAAAAGATTCACATGATGTGGCAGTCGGGGGGAGAGGGGCGTCAGCTGCTTGTGCTGCGGCCAGGCGTCGTCTTCGGGCCCGGCGAGAGTGGCAATGTTACGCGCTTGGTGCGTAGCCTGATGAAGGGTTACTTCGTTTATATGGGCAATCGGGAGACAGTCAAGGCTGCCGGTTACGTTAAGGAGCTTTGTCAAGTCGCGATGTTCGGTCTCGAGACGTTGCATAAGACTAACGCGCCCTCGCTCATCCTGAACTTCACCATGGATCCAGCGCCCACAGTGCAAGAGATGGTCGAAAGCATCTTGAGCGCCACGGGCAAATGTTCTGCTCCGTTGAATATGCCTCGGTCACTTCTGCTGGCGCTCTCATATCCGCTGGCAGCTATCGGTGGAGCGCTGGGGGTGCAGGTCCCTATCAATCCGGTGCGTGTTCGCAAACTGTTTCGCTCAAACAACGTCGCGGCCGCACAGCTACGAGAGTTGAACTACAAGTATCTCTACTCCTTGGAGAGCGCGTTTCGAGACTGGATGCAGGATTGTCCGCGTGATTTTTCAGTGCCCGTCGTCAACGCTGCGCCTCGTCCGGAACCTCTGCAGTGGGAGAGTTCGCGAGCGATGGTGCCGGACGTGCGCAAGTCGTAACCTTTGGCTGCAGGTTGGTCAGAAGCCTCGAATTATGGCAATCTGGCAGCTTCGGCCACTGCATCCCACGAGTCAGAGCCTGCAAGGAACTTTTTGGGCAGGTACTGCTTCGCCTCTTCGCCGGTGAGTTGGTGAGACCAGGAGACGCGCGACTTCGACGTGCCGGGACCCGTCGAGCCGAATTCTGCAAAGTAAGCAGTAGACTCGTTCGACGAATTGCCCCAATTGTCCCAGCCTCCGGGCGTAACCTCCGATGCCATCTGGGTCTGGATATAGACCACCCGTGCATATGGCCTCCAAGGCCTGCCTAGCCCCACGCGGCCGTGGCGGATCGCACTATTCGCCGCATCTTGTTCGCCTCCTACCGGCGCCGGGCTGGAGTCCAAGCTGGCTGTTATGCGCGAGTTCAGGATGACGTAGCCGGTGCTCTGCTGCGCCGAGGTTCGCGAGTGAGCGGTCACAAAGCCGGGGCCGTTCGAATGCAGTTCGTCGTCTTCGAATACAGCGGTTGCATCGCCGAAGATGTAGTCCACGCCTCCTTCGATGTACGTGTCTACGTAATATTGCCGTCCATAGTCGGCAAACAGCGTGTCTTGATGGCCGAGAATTCTGCAGTTCTTGAAGATGGAGCGGTCAGAACGATTCGCTACCGCGACTGCCTGGCCGGTGTCGCCGGCTGCGTTCTCAAACGTCAGGTTGTCGGCTTCGAAGCCCTTTCCGTTCAGTTCTACGGTTTCAGTGAAGAAGGTCCCGCCTGCTGCCTTTGCGTTTAGAGAGTTCGTGATAACTGTATCTTCCGGTTTGGCGCCCAAGCCTACCAATGTGATGTTCGGATGGTTTTGCGTGACGAGGATGCGCTCGTGATATATGCCCGGCGCAATCTCGATGTAAACCCGTCCGCCATCCGTGGGCCAGGGATGATGATCCAGCGCATTCTGTACGGTGGGGAACACGGTGCGGTTCTCCTGGCCTGGTCCAGCGCTCGGTGCAGCCGGATCGACTCGCACATGCACATCCCGCGCCGAAGCTGGTATTGCGAAGCAAGCCGTGATGAAGAGAATGGGAAATTGCGTGCGAATCATGAGCGCAAGGGTACGGCTTTGCCGGGTACAAGACAACGAAGATGGGGACTCCGTAGCGGAAGTTCGTCAGCCGCGCCGAAGCGCCTCTGATGGTAAACTTGAGCTGTGCCGGGTCCTACGCGACGTAATCCCGCCAACCCCGCCAGGTCCGGAAGGAAGCAACGGTAACGGGCAACTACGGGCGCAGTAGGTCGCCCGGTACTATGAATTCCACTCGCCGGCCCTTCCCGCATCGCCGCAAACTTTTCCTCGACATGATTTGCTCAGCGTGCCGGGCAGCAGCATGCCCCCGCACGAATCGGAAGCAGCAACTGTCAACGCTGCACTTGTTCTAAGCACAAGGCTCGGCGAGAATGTACGACGGAGCTGTGCGTGTGCTTTGAGATGGAGTGGGCGACTTACCTGCTGAGCATCAGGTTTGCGCCGCAGGAGTGAGGTGACCAGGTTGAGTCTTACATTGAGGCCGCGGCAATCGGCCCGGGCAAAGATCAGTTCTCTCGGATGTTACGTGCCTCCCCGCCTACTTACCAACGCCGACCTGGAGAAGATGGTCGAGACCACAGACCAATGGATTACGGAGCGCACGGGCATCCGGCAACGTCACCTGGTAGACCAAGGCGTAGCCACGAGCGATCTGGGCGCCGAAGCGGCGCGTCGCTGCCTCGCAAAGCGGGGCATAACTGCCGCTGAAGTTGAAGTGATTATCGTGGCGACCGTGACCCCAGACATGATGTTTCCAGCTACAGCCTGCCTGGTGCAGGACAAGATTGGCGCGAAACACGCCTGGGGCTTCGATCTGTCCGCGGCCTGCTCCGGGTTTCCGTATGCGCTGCAAGTGGGAGCAAAGCTAGTCGAAAGTGGCGCGCATACGAAGGTACTGGTCATCGGCGCCGACGTGATGAGCTCTATCATCGACTACAAAGACCGCGCCACGTGCGTCATCTTCGGCGATGGAGCAGGCGCGGTGCTGCTGGAGCCCTGCCTGGACGGCGAAGTCGGGCTGATCGACTACTACCACGAGATCGATGGATCCGGCGCTCCCGCGCTTAACATGCCCGGAGGCGGCAGCCTCAATCCGCCCACGGCAGAGACGATATCGAAGAACATGCATGTTGTTCATCAGGACGGACAGGCTGTTTACAAGTTTGCCGTTCGCAAGATGTCCGAGGCGGCGGAGACCGTGCTTGCACGCAATGGCGTGACCGGTGCGGAGCTCGACTGTTTCATTCCGCACCAGGCCAACAAACGGATCATTCTTTCCACGGCAGAACGGTTGGGTCTGCCGCTTGAACGCGTTGTCATCAACATTGATCGCTTCGGGAACACGACGGCTGCGACCATCCCAATCGCGATGGAAACCGCAGTTGAGGAAGCAATGCTGAAGAAGGGCGAGCTTGTGCTGCTGGCAAGCGTCGGCGCAGGCTTTACGGTAGGTACGACACTGCTGCGCTGGGAAGTTTGACGGTCTTCTCAGCCGGGGTGGGCTGATGCAGTTTCCGCCCTCTTTCCTCCACCCTTACGTCCGCGCATCTCGCTCGAGGTTCGATAGAGCCGCCACAGTGCGATCCCGACGAAGATTAGGATCACTATCCAAAGGCCGGCTAAAATCGGAACTGCCCACTTACGGCTGAACATGCTCCAGAGGTGGAGTACGTGCGGCCCAAAGTACACGCCGATTGCTGCTGCGGCGCAGTGACGCAGGAAGCGGCTGATAGTGAAGCTGATCATGAACTTCTTGCGTGACATCTGCAGCGCGCCGGCTGCCAGTACAAACGGCGACAGCGGCATGGGTGGAGGCAGGATCGCCGGAAGCGCTACGGAGAGAATCGCGTGCCGCTCCATCCAATCGCACACACGATGGAACATGCGCGGAGAGATGTGCTTCTCAATAAATGCCATGCCGCCGGCCTGCCCGACCTTATGGCTGAACAAGCCCCCAAGTGCTGAGCCCAGAGTCGTGATCGCGAGCAGTACCACCAGATTTGAGTGCTGTGCTGCGAGAACCACGATCATAATGTCGGTCACACCAGGGATTGGCAGCGGCACAAACGAAGAGTCCACAATAGAAACCAGGAATAGTCCAACTAGACCGAACGAAAAAAGAAAATGCATCAGCATGCTGGAGCTGTGGGACGTCGCGGCCGCTAGTCCGACGACCGTAGAATGCATCCAGCCATTTGCGAGTGTCGCCGGGGTCATGGGTGATATGACGCGTTGTAGCGACTAGAAGTCGCCGCACTCCAGCAGTTTGCATTACACGAACTGTAAGGTGGAATGCGGAAGAACTCCGAGTTCCGCTGCATAAGCCCGAAAGCAACGGATGCTCTCAATGCACTCCGGCGTGAGGGTGTAATGGATGTTTCGGGTCAGATAGGTCCGGATAGTTTCGGCCGAAATCGGAATGCGGCCGGACCATTCGGTCACCAGCTGTTCCACATTTCTGAGGCCCGCATCGCGTGATCGCTGCAGATCGTCCACGAGGGCAGTGGTTGTCACGGAAGAGGGTCCGAGCGATTCCGGCCTCACTGCCCACACAGCGGCGACCCAAGGAAGTCCGGTGCGCGCATTCCATAGTTCCGCCATATCGAGCCATAGACATGGCCCCGCTCCCTGCTCAATTGCGGTCCGCTGCTCCAGAGCCAGCAACGCGGGGTCGCCAATAAGCAGGGCGGCGTCGGCGGCGGCGAGCATGGCGATCGGGTCTGCCGTGTGCGGTACAAACTCTGGCTCTGTCCCGAGGAATTTGCGGAACAGCACCTGCGCGTATGCGACTGAGCTGCGCGAAGCTGTATCAGCAGCGATGCTACCCACGTGCTTTAGCAGGTCCTCGGGATCGTTTGCTGCGCGCCCCTGTAGCTTCACGATCAGCTGAATCGACCTAACCTGACGGAGCGACGCAATGGTGCATCCAGGCACTACGGCCAGCGATTCAGTCAGCGAAGCAACGGGAATCAAGCCGAGCTCGGCGCGGCCGGCTATCAGCTCGTCGGCACATAGCGACGGCTTGGTCAGATGTACATCGTACCGCTGTGCCAGCTCAGCGTTACGTGGCGCATGCTCAAAGTCCCACATGAGCGGGGCGGGGTTCAGGAACTGGATCGCTGCTACGCGCAACCGCTTGGTCAAGTCGGGCCTCAATAGCAACAGTTTATTGGATGTGCAAGACCGGCCTCGGTCGCACTCTACGATTCTCGTATGCCGCCTTTGCGCTGGCCGCTACAATGGAGCCGTCCAAGGTGCTTCCGTTGCCAACTTCCAAAGTCATCTTCTCTGTTCTTCTCGCCTTGACGAGTTCTGCCATAAGCGCGCAGGTCACCCCGTCCTCCATCGCCTCGCAGCTTAAAAATCTGCGCTCGATCCCCGACGACCGGCGCCCCGCAGTTACAGCTCAAATTGCACGAGACATCAGAACTCTGCCCGCGGGCACGCCCAAGCTGCAACTCGCCGACGCGCTCTCACATCTGGTTACCGAAGGCGATCCCGGGCAGCAAACGCTCCAGGCAGTCGGCGATGCGCTCGCCGCGTCCTTGAAGGAGACGCCACTTCCGTCGAAGAACGGGCAGCCGCCGATTCCGTACATGGACCTTGCGCGACTTGTGCGCTACGAGGGGGTCACAACTGACCTTAACGAGCCATTCCTCGAGAAGGCTCTAGCGATCTATGCCGGCAATGACGCCGATGCGGCGAAGGCCGATTTCACGCTAAAGGATCTTAAGGGTAAAAAGGTGACGCTCTCCCAACTGCGCGGGAAGGTCATCCTGGTCAGTTTTTGGGCCACGTGGTGCCCGCCCTGCCGCAAAGAGATGGGAGACCTCGACCTGATTTACGCGCATTTCCAATCCCAGGGGCTCGTAATCCTTTCCATCTCCAGCGAGAACAACTTTACGGTGACCAGCTACGTCCAGAGCATCGGCTATCATCCCTCAGTGCTGATCGATGACGGTGGGAAGGTTGCGAAGCAGTTCCATGTGGACGGCATCCCACGTACTTTTGTCTTCGATCGCGAGGGTAAGCTGGTCTCTCAGGCAACCGACATGCGTACCGAAAAGCAGTTCTTGCGCATGCTGGTCACTGCTGGTCTGAAACCTATTTAGGGGCATTTTCCGGGGATAAATGAATCAAGCCAGTGAAGCAGAGCAGTACAGGCTGAACACTAAGCTGCGAGCCAGACTCGGATGGATGGCTCTCAAACTTGCCCCGCTGATGGGGCCGATGCGCATCGTACGCGCGATGCAGCAGCTCGGCGCCGCGGAACGAGTCTTCGAGGTATCCCTGACCGAGCTAGAAGCTGCCGGGCTTCCGGCGCAGGCAGCGCAATTCATCTTCGAAGGTCGCGGGCTCGAAGCAGCAGAGGAAGAGTCCAATCGCACTAGCGAGGCGGGCGGTTCATTCATCACACCCGACGACGAAGAATACCCCCGACAGCTCCTGGAGATCTACGATCCGCCTCCGGTGCTCTGGATTCGCGGCGAGGCAAGCACGCTGAAACATCCAGGCATTGCAATCGTGGGTACTCGTCATCCCTCGCCGTATGGAACGGGTATGGCGCAAATGCTTGCCCGTGATCTCGCGGCTCGCGGCCTTGTCATACTCAGCGGCATGGCGCGTGGAGTGGATACGGCTGCTCACAAAGGCGCGCTGGAAGCGCAGGGCGCAACCGTTGCAGTATGGGGAACAGGCATTGATGTCGTCTACCCTAAGGAGAATCGAAAGCTCGCCGAGCAGATCGTTGCATCCGGTGGCGCAATCGTAAGTGAGTTCCCAATGGGCACGTTCCCTGCGCCCCAAAACTTTCCTATCCGCAATCGCATTCTGAGTGGTATCAGCATTGGCGTGTTGGTCATTGAGGCAGGTGAGTACTCTGGCACACGCATCACCGCCCGTTGCGCGATGGAGCAGAATCGCGATGTTTATGCTGTCCCTGGCAACGTAACCAACAAGAACGCCTGGGGGCCTAACACTCTGATTAAGCAGGGCGCTAAGCTTACTGCCACATGGGAAGACGTCTGGGAAGAACTCTCATCTGAGGTGAAGCAGGAGCTGCAGCGCCGCTCCGGCAGCCCTGAATCAAAACCCGGCGGCACTGCATCTCTATTTGATGAGCCTCCG
>Ga0105238_10003148_pt1 | contig 16465 bp, 12 predicted proteins | sample KBSC34metaG_FD_81526 | JGI IMG/M metagenome (GOLD analysis project Ga0105238, IMG submission 81526) | Corn rhizosphere microbial communities from Kellogg Biological Station, Michigan, USA - KBS C3-4 metaG | ecosystem: Host-associated > Plants > Roots > Rhizosphere > Soil | place: Michigan, USA... | reverse complement strand
CCGACCGGCCGGGTCGGGCGCAACGTGGAGGTCAACGACGACGAGCTCGGCCTCGTGGCGTCGCTCGAACTGAACCCTCAGAAGGCGCGTGTGCTGCTGCGTCTGGCGTTGACCAAGACGCAGGATCCCAGGCAGATTCAGCGCTACTTCGACGAGTACTGAGACGCGTCGGTGAACCGTCAGTCGCACTCCCCCAGGCGACTCGCGCGCGTTGTGCTTGCCGTGTCGCTCGTCTCCGCGTGCAACGTGTCGCGCGGCCCCCTCCCGCCGGACCGCGCGCGCTCGGACGCGCCGCAAGGCACGCCTTCGAGCGCCGCGGCGCAGACGCGCCCCGCCCGCGCCGGCACGTGGACAGGCGACTTCGACGCGCTCCTCCAGCGCCGCATGATTCGCATGCTGGTGACCTACAGTCCGACGCTCTTCTACCACGATCGCGGCCAGGCGCACGGCGTCGTCGCGGCCGAGAGTGTCGAGCTCGAAAAGTTCCTCAACAAAAAGTTCCCGGACAAGCGCCCCTTCACCGTGGTGGTCGTCCCGACGACACGGGACCGCCTGTTACAGGGCGTACTCGACGGCCTGGGAGACGTCGCCGCCGGTTCACTCACGATTACCGCCGCACGCCTGAAGCGGTTCGACTTCACGACACCCACATTCAGCAACGTGGACCAGATCTTCGTCACCGGGCCCGGCGCGCCCGCTCTTCGCACGCTCGACGACCTTGCCGGCCAGACCGTTCACGTGCGGCGAAGCAAGAGCTTCTACGACCACCTGCTCGATCTCAACGCGCGCTTCGAGCATCCCGACCCGCCGCGCCGTCCGCTACCGCCCATGCGGATCGAACTGCTGCCCGACGAACTCGAGAGCGAAGAGGTGCTCGACATGGTCAACGTCGGGTTGGTGCGGATCGCGATCTGCGAGGAGTGGCTCGCGGACATCTGGGCCGATCATCTCCCGAACGTCCGTGTCCGGCGCGACCTCGTCCTGCACGACGCGACGCAGCTTGGCTGGGCCATGCGCCCGCAGAGCCCCCGCCTGAAGGCGGTGCTCGATGAGTTCATCACCGCTGCGCACGCGAACGGCTCATTCGAGAGGTTCCTGGCCGATGCCGACTCGCATGTGGAGCGGATGCACAACGCGGCGAGCCGGACGGAGATGAAGAAGTTCGAAGCGACGATCGGCCTGTTCCGCAAGTACGCGCGGCAATATCAGTTCGACCACCTGATGCTGGCGGCTCAGGGCTACCAGGAATCACGACTCAACCAAAATGCGAAGAGCCAGGTCGGCGCGATCGGGATCATGCAGGTGATGCCGGCGACCGGAGCGGAAATGAAAGTCGGGGACATCAGCCGTGTCGAGCCGAACATCCACGCCGGGACGAAGTACCTCGCGCGCCTGATGGACAGGTACTTCCCAGACGCGACATTCGACGAACAGAATCGCAGCCTCTTTGCGTTTGCCGCCTACAACGCCGGACCGGCAAACATCGCACGGGTGCGGGCGAGAGCCGCGAGAGAAGGTATCAATCCTGACGTCTGGTTCAACGAGGTCGAGCACGTCGCGGCGCGCATGCTCGGACAGGAGACCGTGAAGTACGTGCGCAACGTCTTCAAATACAACGTGGCGTACAAACTGGCCCAAGAGACCGAGGCCGAACGCGCGGCGGCGCTCGCACGGCTCAAGAACGAGACGAAGGACTCGGTGCGCGACGACGAGCCGTAGCACCGCCGGGACGTGGGAGAAGGCAGGGCGGAGGGCACCGACGGTAGAATGCGAGGAACATTCTCGATATGCCGTTCGCGCATTGGGACAAGCTGCTGTACGGAATCGAAAAAGGGGAGTGCATCGTCTTCCTCGGCCCCGACCTTTCAATAGACGGGCCCGATGGTCCGCGTCAGGTTCCCGACCAACTGCTCGCGTCCCGGCTGCTGCAGGGGATCGACGACGAGGCGTTGACCGGGTTCGAGCCGCGGGCGAGCGACCTGGCGTGGATCGCGCAGCGCTTCGTGATGCGCGAGGACGAGGTCGGTCTCGAGATGCAATTGGGCCGGTGGCACGGCGAATGGGTGAGCCGTCCATCCGCCCTGCACGACGATCTCGCGGCGCTGCCGTTTCGCCACATCATCACTACCGGGCTCGACCCCCTGATGGAGACGGCGCTGCAGCGGGCCGGCAAAGCGCCTGCAGTCGAGCGCTACCACTATCGAGGACGCAACGAAGAACTGCTGCCCGAACCGACGGTGGCTTCGCCGCTGCTCTTCCATCTGTACGGACGCGTGACCGAGCCTTCATCGGTCGTCCTCACCGAGTTGCAGCTCCTCGACTACCTCTCTCGCGTCATTGCCCGGGACCCGCCGCTGCCAAACGACCTGAACGCGGCGCTGAGTCATGGACGGCTGTTTCTCTTTCTCGGCTTCGGGCTACGGCACTGGTATCTGCGCATCCTCTTTCACGTCCTCAAAGTGCTTCGGCCGGACAGCCGGGGATTTGCGATCGAAGGGCTGGAGGCGGCGGCGGCCGCGGAAGCCCCAACGCGCGACCCGGTGGTGTTCTTCTATCGCGACAACTTCAAGACCGACCTCGTTCGCCTCGATCCCGCGGAGTTCGTCAAGGAGCTGCGTGCCCGCTACGTCGCCTCCGGCGGTCCGGCCCGCGTGGAGGCGGTTCGCCCCGCGGGAGCCAGCCCGAGCCCGGCTTCCCCAGAGGGCGGCAGCGCGACCGTCTTCATTTGCCATGCACACGAGGACCGGGACCACGCCACCCAGGTGCACGACGCTCTGAAGCGGGCACGGCTCGAACCGTGGTTGGACCAGGAGGCCTTGCGAGGCGGCGATCGCTGGGACGATCTCATCGAGAAGACCATCGAGAAGGTTGATTACTTCGTGGTCCTGAACAGCAAGGCGCTCGCCGAGAAGAGCCGCGAGTCGTCCTATGTCAACAAGGAGATCCGGCGGGCCCTCAAGGCCGAGGAAATGCGTCTCGTGGGCCGGTTCATCGTCCCTGCCAGCATCGACGACACGCCGCTGCTCGAGCCGCTGGCCCGGTTCCAGTCGGTGGATCTTCGAGGACCGGATGGCTTGAACGAGCTCGTGCGCGCCATCAAGCGTCAAGGCGCGGCGTCGTCGAGACCGTGAAAAACCTGCTGCGCTGGCTGGCATTCCTGCCGACGGTCTTCGCGGTGGCGGTGACTGGCCTGATCGTCACCATCCTGCTGCTCGATGCATTCGAGGATTTCTGGCTCGCCATTCCGACGATGGCGTTCGGGCTGGGTGCCGCGGTGTACCTCGGTTCGAGAGTCGTTCCCGCAGCGCGTCGAACGGCCATCGCGCTGGCATCGGGCCTCCTCGTTCTGACGCTGGGCTACTTGCTGTCGTTGACCGCTGACGGTGATCGGGAAGCGCGTGGACTGGCGTTGACCGGCGTGGGCGGAATCGCCGTGGGCGCGCTGCTTGCGCTGCGCAAGATTCGCTCGGAGGCTTTGCAATCGTATCGACCGGTGAGCGGGAAATCGCTCCGATACAAGGGGACGGCGCCGTTCCAGGGCATCCCCGTCGATCGAAAGACGTTCTTCGGACGCGACCGCGAAACGCGATCGCTCTTGAGTCTGGTGCTGGCGGAGCGTCTCGTCGTCGTATTCGGGAAATCAGGTACCGGCAAGTCCTCCCTGATCAACGCCGGCCTGGTCGACCCGTTGCTCGAGCGCGGCTACCTGCCGATGACGATCCGTCTCACCGATCAGAGCCGAGGTCCGGTAGGGGGCCTCATCGACAGTGTGCGCGCCGCGGCTCGAACAGCCGCCGTCGAGATCGTGAGTGGGGCTGAGTCCGACCTGTGGGCGTTCTTCCGGACGGCCGAGTTCTGGTCACGGAGCAACGACCTCCTGCAGCCCGTTCTGGTTCTGGATCAGTTCGAAGAGCTCTTCACCCTGCACGCGCCGGCGCGGCGCCGCGAGTTCATCGCGCAGCTTGCCGAGCTCGTGCGCGGTCCGGCGGCCAGCGGCCGCGTCTCGTCGGCGGCAGCAGGCGCGCCCGTTCTCGATTCGAGCGTGCCCAAGCTCAAAGTCGTACTGTCGCTGCGAGAGGACCACCTGGCCGACGTGGAGGAGCTGGCGCGGGATATCCCGGGCATCCTGCAGAACCGATTCCGCGTCGGACCGTTGACAGCGGCGAACGCACGCGAGGCCATCATCAAGCCCGCCGCACTCGAGGACCCCGAGTTCGACACACCACCGTTCACTTACTCGGAAGAGGCGCTGCAGCGCATCCTCGGGTTTCTCGCGCGGCGGCGTCAGGGCAGCGAGACGGTGAGCGGCGACGAGGTGGAACCAGTGCAGCTGCAGCTGGTGTGCCAGTACGTCGAGTCGCTGGCGCAGGCGCGGTCGATGCGCCGCGATTCCACACGGGTGCACGTGTCGGAGGTCGATCTCGGCGGCGAAATCCAGCTTCAAAGAGTTCTGGAGGAGTTCTACGACCGTACGCTCGCGTCGATCGAATCGCCGGCAGAGCGACGGCGGATACGACGGCTGTGCGAGCAGCGGCTGATCAGCAGTGCGGGCCGCCGCCTGACGGAGGCCGAGGAGGAGATCGAGCACAGGCACGGTGTGAGCCGCGACACGCTGCGGCGCCTCGTCGACACGCGTCTGCTGCGGCCTGAACCGCGCCTGGGCGGCATGTTCTACGAATTGAGCCACGACACGCTCGTCGAGCCGATTCGCCGCTCGCGACAGAAACGGATTGGCCATCAGCGACGGGTGTGGATCGGGACGGTCACGCTTCTGGCGGCCTACTTCGTCCCGTGGTGGATGTTCACCGGGCGCGACAACAGGACCCGGCAACAGGCGCTGGCTCTTGCCGCCACGAGCCTGCCGGCCCGCGACGATCCGGGGCAATTGCTGGCACTGCCCAGGGCCAGGCTGGCGGCGATCGAAGAGCAGTCGCGAACCGGAGTAGCCGCGCGGGACGAATACGCCGCGATGATGTTCGCGGCGGAAGACGTGGGCGTCCGCTATCCGGAGCTCGCCGCCGACGTTCAGGGACTTCAGCGTGCCATGACGGACCGCTTCAACCAGGCGAACGGACTGAGACCGGTCTCCGCGGAAGAAGATGCGCTCAATCGTCGCGTTGCGATCCCGGGTGGGACCTTTACGATGGGAAGCCCGGAGGGCAGCGGGGAGTCGGCCGAGCGCCCGCAACACCGCGTCGACGTCTCCGCGTTCCTGATGCAGGAGCATGAGGTCACGAATGCCGAATACCGCCGGTTCGATCCGAATCACGACCGCCTGGCGCCTGCCGATCTTCCGGTCGTGAACGTCTCCTGGTACGACGCCACCGGCTACGCCGCGTGGCTCGGAGGAAGCCTGCCCACCGAGGCCCAGTGGGAATTTGCCGCGCGGGGCAGCGCCGCGCGTCTCTATCCCTGGGGCATGGACGATCCCACGTGTGCACGCGCCAACTTCATGAATTGCGGCGACGCGCTGCTGCCGGCTGGGAAGGCGCGTGCCGACGGAAGCACGCCCGAGCAGATCGACGACCTGGCCGGCAATGTGTGGGAGTGGTGTCGAGACTGGTACGACGCCTATTCGGATGGAGACCGAAAGGATCCGCTTGGAGCGTCTACCGGATCAGCCCGAGTGGTGCGCGGGGGATCCTTCTTCAACCTGCCCTACGACCTGCGGAGCGCGAACCGTTACAGCAGCGGGCCTGCGGTGCGCAACAACAGCCTCGGTTTTCGAGTGGTGTGGCGGGCGGTTGCCCGGCAGGACTGAGTCGTTCAGGTTCCGCAGTCGACGACTGCCGTCTGAAACGGATTGACGGTCACCCGCTGACGGCATGCCTGCGCGCTGGCAACGACGACGTCGTGCTCGCCGGCCGATGTGACGAATCGCCGATCCGTCAGGTCACCCTTCTTCTCCCGATCGAGGGTGATTGGCACCCGCGGAGCTCGCGATCGAACGAACAGATACCCAACGGCTTGCCGCATCCTGAACCGCTCGGTCAGCTTCGACAGGAAGTCCGAGAACGACAGGCGCTCCACTTCACTCTCCGTGATTGTCGCCGCCGCTGGGCGGCCTTGTGCGAACGCGACGAGCCGGATGCCGGGCCCGGTCATGCCGTCCGCGCGTCGCCGCGACAGTCCGTCGTCCCTGAGGTCGAAGCAGTAGTGAGAAAGCAGCGCCGCGAACACGTCCTGCGCATCGCCCCCGTACGCCTGCTGGCCTCCAAGGAACTCGTCCATCTTGGCTTCACTCACCGAACGCTGAACCAGTTCGCCCGCGCCCGCCGAGATTCCCACTCCAGTTCGCACCTGCCAGTCGGTCAGGACACGAGCCGTGCTGCGGCGCACGTCGAACTGTGCGGTCGGCGGTCTGCCCACGTGTGCGGAAATCTGGAACGCGCCGGGTTGGATTCCAGTCAGGCGGCGCGTCACCGTGAGCGTCCCGTCGCGGCGGACTTGCGAGGGCTTGATCATGATCGGCCGCTCGACGTCGTCGATCCGTACCGTCGCTGGCGATTGGTTCACCACGGACAGGGACACCGGCTCGGTGATGCCGGCCAACCCCCGCACCGTGATGGTGAGCGTCGCGCGCTGGTCGCGAAGCAGTTGCGTCATCGACGCGGACACACGGACGTCGACGACACGTAGCGTTCGCTCGGCGACGGATTCGTTGAAAGCGAAGCGGGCGCTCACAGATCCAGGCGGCATCGCCGGAACGCGATACGCGAGTTGCCGGGGTGAGATCGCGAGGACATCGGCTTCGACTGCGGCGAAGGTGATAGTTTTGCCGCCGAGTTTGCCGTCGGATTGCCCGCGGATCACGGCCGTGCTTCCGATCTCGAGATCGCTTGGAATGTCGAGGGCGCCTTCGGCCGCAGGAGCGCGCGGTACCGCCGGCACGGGATCGACTGGAACCGACGCCCGGCCGACTGCTCGCCCGTCGCGATCGCGCAACACCAGTTCTCCCGCCCCTGTCCGCAAATCGAGCGGTATCGACCATTCGTAGCGGCCTGCCGAAACGGGGACGCGCTGGCCCTGCCATTCCACGGCCCAGCCGTTGAGGTCGGTTAGGCTGGCGTCCCTATCCTGTAACGTCTGACCTGCCGGCTCGGCCACGATCCTGCCAGAAATGGTGTCCCCAGGTGACGCATCCGATGGCACGAAGACCCGAATCACGCCTCGAGGGGTGGCGAAACTCGCCGCGTGCACTCCAGCGACGGTGTCCACCCGCGCCAACGGGGATTGGGCGCGCGTGGCAGTCCAGGTCAGCCACGCCAGCGAAAGAGATACGGCGAAAACTCGAAGTCCCCTCATGCGCATTTTGGATTCGGCACCCGGCTCGACACCTTGTTTACACGATGAGCACGGCCACGACAACCTTCCTCTAAAGCAGAGCTTGAGTCGCCCCTGGGAAGAACCTTGACTGCGTTGAAGACAGGGGAATACATTAGCCGCCCCGCACAGTCGGCGGCTCACGTGCACCAGGCAACAACTGTCGAGGTACGAGTTTTCACGATTGGCCAAGATCTCCCCCCTGCAGAAGCCTTTGTCGTCTTCCGCGGGCACAACCGTCGGCGCGAGCCGGGAGGGCCACGTGTTTCCGCTCGATCTCGGCCCGTTAATCTGACTGGGCTGTGAGTCACGGGGCGAAGCTGTCTCGTGCGCAACTGCATCAAATCGGGTTCCCTCATACTCGTGGCTGTTCTGGGCGTCGGTGCCAGCTATTTTTGGGCTGAGGTTCCGACTCGCGGTACACCGTCCCTCAAATACGACAGTGCGACCGGTCACCTGAAGGAAGTTGCGTTCGACAGCGCGCACAACGGCCGGAACGATTCGGTTGCCTACATGGACGGCACACGCGTCGAGCGAATCGAGATCGACGAAGACGGAGACGGCAAGGTCGATCGATGGGAGTTCTACGACGCGGACCGCCGGCTGCAGCGCGCGAGCTTCTCTCGTCAGCACAACGGCGTTCTCGATGCGACCGCGTTCTACGGTGCCGACGGCGAGATTCAACGCGTCGAGATCTCGACCGCCGGCGATGGACGGTTCAACAGGGTCGAGTTCTACCAGTCGGGGTCGCTGACGCGGGTCGAAGAGGATACCAACGGCGACGGCCGCGTCGACAAGTGGGAAACCTACGCGACGGGGCCAGGTGGGTCGAGTGAGCCGCGGATCGTGGTCGCCGCATTCGACGACGCCTTCCGGGGCAGTCCGACGCGACGTTTCGTCTATAGTCCCAACGGCACGCTTCACGTCGAGGTGGACCCTGATGGCGACGGCATCTTCGAGGAACCCGCGGCGGAGAATTGACATGAAAAAGATGCTTTGCCTCGCATTGACGGTCGCCATGACCCACAGCGGACAGGTGCTGGTCGCGCAGGTCCAGAACCCGGGTGTGATTACCGGCGCCGTGGTCGATGTGAAAGGCGTCATCTCCGGCACGGTCTCGTCATCGGTCGGGCGGCCGTTGTCCGACATCACGATGCAGCTGGTGGATGCCCGTGGACAGTCAATGGGCAAGACGGTGTCGGCGCGCGACGGAAAGTTCACGCTCCCCGCCGTGAGCTACGACACGTATACGCTGCAGTGCGTTCAGAAGGACAAGGTCATCGGGACGTCGAGCGTCACCCTCAAGGCGCCGACCGAGTCGGTCAAGATCACGTGCACATCGGACGTCGTGGCATTTTGGAAGAAGCCGGCCGTGATCGCGGGCCTGGCGGCCGCCGTGGTCGCGGTTGGAGCCACGGCGTTCGTCGCCACGTCGGGCGACGCGAGCGGGTCCCGGTAGCGTCCCGGCTCACATCCCGAGGAACCGATGGTGGCGGGTTTCCCTCGCTGGCGCCGCGGAGCCGTCGGCGCGATAGGCGTGTTGTTGATCGGCGCGTCTGGTGTCATGTCGGGGCAGGCGATCGACGACCCGGTCGAGCGCAGTCGAATGCATCTCGGGCCGCTCGGGTTGACGCCCTCTATCGCGCTGACCAACCTCGGTGTCGACACGAACGTCTTCAACCAGTTCGAAAACCCCAAGAGCGACTTCACCTTCACCGTGTCACCGCAACTCGAAACGAGACTGCGCGGGGGACGCTGGCGCCTGCGTGCGGACGGGCGCCTCGACGCTGTGTATTACCAGCAGTACGCGACCGAGCGCAGTCTCGACGGCGTGTTCGACTCGCGGGTCGAGCGACGGAGCGGACGGGTCACGCCGTGGTTCAGCGCCGCGGCCGCCAGCGGCCGCCAGCGCTTTGGCTACGACATCGACCTGCGATTCCGGCGTAACGTCGCCGAGATGGCGACCGGCGTCGACGTCCGCGTGGCGGGCCGGACGCGCGTGGGCGTGAGCGCGCGGCGGACCCGGTACCGCCACGATCCCGACGCCGAATTCTTCGGCAGCAGCCTGCGTGAAGCGCTCGACCGTCGTACGGACGCGCTGGGCCTGCAATTTCAGTACGCGTTGACGCCGCTCACGACGTGGGTCGTGTCGGCGGAGCGGTCCTCCGATCGGTTCGAGTTCACGCCGTCGCGCGACTCCGACAGCACACGCGTCGACACCGGCTTCGACCTGTCGCCGTCGGCGCTCATCGCCGGACGGGGGCGTGTCGGGTATCGACGGATTGTGGGCACCGGCGGCGTGTTCCCCGGCTATTCGGGCGCCGTCGCCTCGGTGGCCGCCAATTCGACGCTCTGGGGGCGCACGCACCTGGATGTCGCCGTCGACCGTGACATCAGCTACTCATGGGAGCTGCTGTACCCGTATTACGTCCGGACCGGAACCACGGTCACGATCACGCCACAGCTCACCGCGCGCTGGGATGTCCGCGGGAGGTTTGGCATGCAGCGGCTGGCGTATCGCGCCGTGGCCGGCGTGCCGGGGTTGATGACGGATCGGATCGACCGGGTGGGCCTGTTCGGCGCGGGCGTCGGCTATCGCCTCGGCCGCGACATGCGTGTCGGCGTTGGCGTCGACCGCGAGCGCCGCGAGACTCCGGTGCTGCAGCACGCCTATGAAGGGTATCGAACCGGGGTGTCGGTGACATATGGACGGTAAGCGCCTCAACGCCATCATCGGAGTGGCGCTCCTCGTCGGCCTCGGCGTGACGGGGCGCGCGCAGGTCAACAACTACATCGTCGGGCCGCAGGACGTGCTGGCCATCGTGCTCTTCGACCAGCAAGAGCTGAGCGGAAAGTACACGGTCGAGGCCGACGGCACGTTTACGTTCCCGCTGATCGGCCGTGTCACCGCTGGTGGTCTCACGCTGCGCCAGGTCGAGGAGGCCTTGCGGACCAAGCTGTCGGACGGCTTCTTCAAGAATCCCCAAATAAGCGTGGCGGTCGAGCAGTACCGGAGTCAGCGCGTTTTCGTCATGGGGGAAGTGCGCACGCCGGGGCCGTACCCCCTCGTCGGGGACATGACGCTCATCGAGCTGCTGGCGCGTGCAGGGTCGACGACCGAACACGCCGCGGGTGAGGCGCTGATCGTTCGCTCCAGTGAGGCCGGCAGGCCCGCCGGGCCAGTGTTGCCCGAGCAAAAGAACGCCGCCGAGGTGATCCGCGTCGATATCAAGGCGTTGCAGAGCGGACGCCTGTCGTCGAACGCCGCGCTGAGGGACGGCGACACCGTCTTCGTGCCGCGCGCCGAACTCGTCTACGTATTCGGTCAGGTCACCCGCCCAGGGTCCTACACACTCCAGCGCGACACGACTGTGCTGCAGGCGCTGTCGCTGGCCGGCGGTGTGACCGATCGAGGCACGACCGGCCGGATCCGCATCGTCCGCATGGTCGATGGCAAGAAGACCGAAGTCCGCGTGAAGCTCGAGGACGTGGTGCGGCCGGACGACACGATCATCGTCCCCGAAAGGTACTTCTGATGAGCACGCCCGCTGGTTCCAGCCACGACGTTCACCTGCTCGATTACGTGCGAGTGCTCTACAAACGGCGATGGACGGCGACGACTGTCTTCCTGATCGTGCTGCTGGGGACGGCCGTCTACACGTTCACGGCGACACCGATCTACGAGGCACGCACGCGCCTGCTCATCGAGTCGGACGACCCGCATATCGTGTCGTTCAAGGAAGTGATCGACAAGGGCCCCGCCGAGAGCGACTACTATCAGACGCAATACAAGATTCTCCAGAGCCGTACTCTCGCCAGGGACACGCTCGACGCGCTCCACCTCTGGAACAACCCGCTCTTTGGCGATCCGCCGGCGGGATGGTTCTCGCAGCTGCGCTCACTCGCCGGCCACGACACCGGTCAAGCGGCTACGGCGGCTTCCGACGAGGCCGGCGCGCAGTCCCTCGCCCTCGATCGTTTCCTGGAGCGCCTGACGATTGCTCCAGTGCGCAACAGCCGGCTGGTCGACGTCCAGTTCCGGCTGCGGGAGCCGGCGCTCGCCGCTGCCGTGGCCAACGGCGTCGCCAAGGCCTATATCGAGCGGGACCTCGCGTACAAGTTCACGGCATCGAAGGATGCCAGCAACTGGCTCGGTGACCGGCTGGCCGAGCAGCGGACCCTGGTCGAAAAGGCGGAACTGACGCTGCAACAGTACCGCGAACAACACGAAGCGATCTCGCTCGAGGATCGTCAGAACATCGTCGTGCAGAAGCTCGCCGACCTGAACGCGGCCGTGACGAAGGCCAAGACCGAGCGGCTGCAGAAGGAGGCGGTGTACCGCCAGCTGGACGCCGCGGGAACGGATGGCGCCCTGCTCGACACCTTCCCCGCCATTCTCGGCAATGCGTTCATCCAGACTCAGAAGAGCGAACTGGCTGCGCTCCAGCGCCAGCAGGCCCAGCTGTCAGAGAGGCTCGGCGACCGGCATCCCGATATGGTGAAGCTCAAGTCGGCGATCCAGAAGACCGAAGCGGCGCTGCGGACCGAAGTCGCAAAGGTGGTGGCCGGGGTGCGCACCGAGTACGAGGCGGCGCTGGCGCAGGAGCAGAGCCTCTCGGCCGCGCTCGAGCAGCAGAAACGCGAGTCGCTGGCGATGAACCGCAAGGGGATCGAGTACAGCGTGCTCGAACGCGAGGTCGAGAGCAGCCGGCAGATCTATCAGAGCCTGATGCAGCGGGCGAAAGAGACGAGCGTCACCGGGGAACTCAAGTCGAGCAACGTGCGTGTCGTGGACCGCGCTGAAGTCCCACTTCGGCCGGTGTCGCCGCGCCCGCTCGTCAGTCTCGTGCTGGCCCTGTTCGGTGCCACCTTCCTGGCGATCGGCCTCGTCTTCTTCTTCGAGTATTTGGACAATCGCATCAAGACGCCCGAGGAGGTCGAGGCCCGTTTGGGTCTTCCCGCCATTGGACTGATTCCCGCGCTAGGGAAGAACTGGCGCCACGTGGAGCCGCTGCTCAGCAACGGCGTTCCGCCGGACTTTTCCGAGGCCTTCAAGGTGCTTCGGACCAACGTCCTCTTCTCGGCCGCCGAGCAAGGGTGTCGCGTCGTCGTCGTCACCAGCTCGGGCCCAGGCGAGGGCAAGACGATCGTCGCGAGCAACCTTGCGATCGGTGTCGCCTATACCGGGCAACGCGTGCTGCTAGTGGACGGGGATCTGCGCCGTCCACGAGTGCATCAGGTGTTCGCTTTCGATCAGGAACCGGGCCTGTCGAACGCGCTCGTCGGCGACGCGAAGGCGAGCGACGCGGTACATCGCACGGACGTGCCCGGCCTCTGCGTACTGACCGCGGGGCGCGTGCCACCCAACGCGGCGGAGTTGCTGGGTTCGCGCCGGTTCAAGGAGCTGCTCGCTTCGATCAGGGGGCAATTCGACTGGGTGGTCATCGATTCTCCGCCGGTCATGGCCGTCACCGATCCCAATATCCTGGCCAGCCTCTCCGACAGCGTGGTGTTCGTGATCGGTGCCGAAATGACGAGCTACCAGATCGCGCGGCGCGCAGTCGAGCAACTCGAACGCGGTCGCGCGGTGTTCGCCGGCGGCGTGCTGAACCGCGTGCAGATCAAGCGCCACTCGTACTACTACTCGCAGCACTACCGGCGCGAGTACGCCGACTACTACGCGACGGCCGAACGGTCGTGAGCGCTCACGCACCGGCGAGCGAGTCGACGCCGCCTGTGTTCCGGTTGGCGCATGTCGTCAGCCATCCGATCCAGTACCAGGCACCACTGTTGCGCCGGCTTGCGAAAGAGCCCGGACTGGTGATGAAGACGTTCTTCCTCACCGACGCCGGCGCACAACCGTTCCACGACCCCGGGTTCAATCGCGTCGTGAAATGGGACGTCCCGCTCCTCGACGGATACGACCACCAGTTCATCGCGCGCGGCCTGCCGCTGCCGCTCAAGTTCAATCAACCCGCCCGCTGCGCGTGGCGACGTTCGTTCGCAGCCGGCCGTTTTCATGCCGTATGGCTGAACGGCTACGCCCATGGACCGTTGCTACGCGCGTTCGCCGCCGCCAAAGGTCTGGGCATGCGGGTGCTGGTTCGGGGAGAGTCGCACGACGGCTTGCGCCGCATCGAGCCTCGCTGGCGCCGCGCCACTCAGCGAGCGCTCTTTCGCCACGTGGACGCCTTTCTCGCGATTGGCTCGGCGAATCGCGACTTCTATCTCGCCCGCGGCGCGCGGCCCGATCGCGTCCATCTGGCACCCTACAGCGTCGACAACGACTACTTCCGCGACCGCGTCGCGGCGGCCGCGGTCAAACGCGCCGCCTTGCTGAGCGAACTGCGTCTTTCGCCTTCGCTGCCGATTGTGCTCTTCGCGTCCAAACTGCAGCCGCGCAAGCGGTGCGGCGATCTTCTCCGCGCCTACGAAGTCATTCGGGAGCAGACCCCGGCGCAGATCCTGATCGTCGGCGACGGAAGCGAGAGCGCGAGCCTGGCGGAGTACGCGCGCGTCAGAGGCCTCGGCGAGGTCCGGTTCCTCGGGTTCAAGAACCAGTCGGAACTGCCGGCGTACTACGATCTGTGCGACATCTTCGTGCTGCCCTCGGATGGCGAGCCGTGGGGGCTGGTCGTCAACGAGGTCATGAACGCGGGCAAGCCCGTGGTCGTCAGCGACGCCGTCGGCGCCGCCCGCGACCTCGTGCCACACGGCCGCTCGGGCTGTGTTTTTCCGGTTGGCGATGTCGGCGCGTTGGCGGCGCAGCTGCGACTGCTCATCCAACAACCCGATCTGCGCCAACGGCTGGGTGCGAATGCCCGCGCTCTCGTGGACGACTGGAGCATCGATGCCACGGTGGCCGGAATTCGCTCCGCCCTCCAGCATCTCTCGGCTGCCTGAGCCTGCAAGACTTACGAGATCACTGGCCGGTCTCGATCCGACGCCTGCTCGAGCACGCCGAAGACGTTCACGCGGACGCCTTCGAAGATCGCGCTGGAGTTCACGAGACGTTCGTAGAGCATGAAGGCCAGGAACAGGTACCGCGAGGCCATCCCGTATGACGGCTCTTTCTCGACCATCCGGATCTCGCGGACGCGGAAGCCGGTCCGTCCCGCCGCTCCTCTGATCGCGTCGCGCGAGTTCAGGCGATAGCGCGTCGGGTATGGGTCGGGCGCGTCCTGCGGCAGGTTCCGCAATCGATTCGCCACCGCATGATGGAACCAGTGCGGGGTCAGCCGGGACGCGAACGTAACGAAATGGTACCGGTTGGGCGTCCGGAACAGATACACGCCGCCCGGGCGAAGAATTCGCTCGACTTCCGAGAGATGTGCGATCGGATCCTCGACGTGTTCGAGCACGTAGTTCGAGACGCAGGCATCGAACGACGCGTCGGCGAACGGATAGGTCGCCGTCGCGAGCACGCAGACATCGGCGAGCGCGTCGTTGGACCGCACGGCCGGGTCGATGTCCGCGCCGGACAGTCGTCCAAGGGACGACAGGTAGCGCGACGTCGGGTTCGAGGGGCCGGCGCCGACCTCCAGGATGTCGGATCCCGTTGCGATGTGGGCGGCGCACATGGCGTGAAACTCGGTGGTGCCGTCGACCCACCCGCGCGACGCGCCGTAAAAGCGCTGGAGATAGTCCTGCTGCCAGCTCATTCCATCTCGCCTCGGCCGTCAGACTGTCACGAAATCCGTTCCGCGATAGATGCGCCTTCGACTCCCTGAGACGTTCTGGCCCTCGAGCCTCGATCCCCGGCCGTTCGCCTCGGCCGCGGTGGCGAACGGTGTGCTCGCGGTCGTCGGGCTGCTGACCGGCATGCTGGCGGCGCGGCTGCTCGGTGCCGAAGGACGCGGTGAGCTCGCCGCGGCGCAGGCATGGCCACTGTTTCTGGCGAACCTGGGAAGTTTCGGCTTGACGGAGGCGATCGCCTTCTTCGGCGCTCGCGTTCCGTCGAAGGCTCGTACGGTGCTGACGACCGGGCTGCTGCTCGCCGTGCCCTTCGTGGTCGCGGCGACCGGCGTGGGCCTCTGGCTGCTTCCCCGACTTCTCCGTGGTCAGCCCCTGGACGTGCAGCAGGTTGCCCTGCTCTGCCTGGCGCTTGTCCCGCTCTTGACTCTCTCCACGGCCCCCTCCCAGGCGTTGCGCGGCGTCGGCCGATATGGTGCCTGGAACGTCCTGCGGCTGGTGACTCCACTGTCCTGGCTCGCCATGCTGGTGGCCGTCCGAGGTTCGCACTACGTCAGTGTCCGGACTCTCGCGTTGGGCTTCATCGGAACGACAGCGCTCGCGGCCCTCGTCACGCACGTCCACGCCTGGCGGACTCTTCCCGGATCAGCCACGCTGGACCGCGATCTCGTCCGCCCGATGATCGCGTATAGCGCCCCCACGATGGCGGTCGCGATCCCTCGTTGGCTCAACCTGAGGCTCGACCAACTGATCGTGATCGCGCTGCTCGACGCCCGTGCGCTCGGACTCTACGTGGTCGCGGTCGCGTGGAGCGGTGCCGCGCGTCCGCTGGCCGACGTCGTGGCGCACAACGCGGTGCCCGCCCTTGCCGGGGCGCAGGACATTCGGCACCGGTCACGCCTCGTCTACCGCGCGGGTGCCGTGGCCGCGTGCGTCACGTCGGTGTTGCTATTGGTCGCGACGCCCGCGCTGCTGCCACTGGTCTTCGGCGCCGAGTTCGCAGATGCGATTCCAGTGGCGCTCGTCATGGTCGTGGCGGGCGCCGTCGAAGCCACCAATGCCGTGGGTGGCGAATGTCTTCGCGGCCTGGGCCAGCCGCGCGCGGTCCTGATTGCCGAGTGCGTCGGGCTGGGTGTCACGATCGTCGCACTCCCGGTTCTCGTGATGCTGATGGGCATCATGGGCGCCGCGTGCGCGTCCCTTCTGAGCTATTCGGCGATCCTGGTTGCGCAGCAGCGCCTGATGCGCGCGCCGGCCGAGAGCGCGCTCGTCGAGATCGCGGCTGGCATGCCGCCGAAGCTGGATTCGATCGCATGACCGCTCACTCCGGCGTCGTCAAGACGTTGGGCCCCGCCGCCGCGTTGGTGGCCGCGGGGACGTTCCTCACTTTTGCCGCGTTCCTCGTGCAAGACCTCGCGTTCACCGGCGCGTCGCAGCTGGCGCTCTACTG
>Ga0105238_10003142_pt1 | contig 16479 bp, 13 predicted proteins | sample KBSC34metaG_FD_81526 | JGI IMG/M metagenome (GOLD analysis project Ga0105238, IMG submission 81526) | Corn rhizosphere microbial communities from Kellogg Biological Station, Michigan, USA - KBS C3-4 metaG | ecosystem: Host-associated > Plants > Roots > Rhizosphere > Soil | place: Michigan, USA... | reverse complement strand
TCGGCGTTGAAGCGGGTGGCGACCCAGATCTCATGGATCATGCCGAAACCCCGGCGCCAGTCCGGCCCCATGACCGGCAGTTCCCAGTTCCACATGCCGATGATGCGCCGCCCCTTGAGCATTTCGCGGCCCAGCCGGGTCGTCACATAGGGCAGGTAGGGGCCGTTCACATGCAGGATCAGCGTGCCGCCTTCACCGGCCCTGGCTTCCGGGCCGGGCAGGAGGATCGGCAGATCGGCGCGCAGGAACAGATGGCTGATATCGAGATGGCCTGCGTCCCAGCCCAGGCCGCGCAGCGCATCGAGGCACAGCCGCGCGCTTTCGCCCAGCCCGCTCGCGGTTGTCAGCTGCCCCCCGACGATGACCGGCCCGGGCTTGAGCCGGTGCGCCGGCGTGGCGCGCGGCGCGACGAGGTCGATCGCCGAATACAGCGCGCGCCGCCGCAGATCGCGGGGCAAAGCGCGCCAGACGGAGTGCAGGCCTGAGGTCAGTGCGGACAGGGGAACCGTCGCTCAATGCGGATGATTGCCGATCGATATCCCAGCCCTGTGCGGCAAGGCAAATGCCGTGGGGCTTTGAAGCAGAAGATTTTAACGCTGAGGACGCGGAAGATTTCGCTGAGGTCGCTGAGGAATGAGAATGCCTGCTGGGTCCGGAACAGCGAAGCGAAAAAACCTCTCTGCGCCCTCAGCGGATTCTCTGCGTTCTCAGCGTTAAATCTTGATCAGGCTTACTTCCCAGCCAGCCGCCCCGCCGTGCGGCCCAGCGCGCGGAAAGGCTTGGTGATGCGCCAGGACCAGCTTGCGCGCATCTCGGTCACCAGGCGCTGGGACTGGGTGGCGATATCGCTGGCCTGTTCGATTTCCGCCAGTATCAGCGCCGTCAGCGTATCGCCTGTGTCCGGCGGCGCCGGATCGGCTTCGACGGCGCGCACGGGCCGGGCGGCGCAGCGGGTCATGCGCTCCAGCGTGGCCTCGGCCTCGTCCAGCATGCCGGCGATCCGGTCGAGCGCGGCCTGGTCGACGAAGCCGGTTTCGGTCGCGGCGCTAAAGCAGCAATAGGCCTGCTTGACGCAATCGGCGATGTCGGCCCGCCTCAGCAGCGTATCCGCGCGGTGGCGGTGATGGCGCAGGTCCGGGCGGATGAAGCGATCGATGCGTTGCCCGGTCGCCTCGCCGCGTTCGGGGAAGGCAATGCCCAGCCGGTCCGACAGGCGGTCTACCGTCGCACGCCAGTCCTGCATCAGCTGGCCGTAACCCACGAAGCAGCGCACGAGATCGCGCGTATCGCGTTCGGCCGCCAGCATGTAGCGCAGCCAGACGAGCAGCGCGCGATGCTCGCTCCAGCCGCCGCGGGCCTTCAGGGAGTTCGAGATTTCCAGCGGGTTGCGCACGACGATGACGATGCGCGGCGCGATCCCAAGCGCGCCCAGCACCGGCCGCCACAGCGGCATCAGGCGCGAGATGCGCGGATCTTTGAGGATGAAGAGCGGGGCGTCGCCATATTCGCTGGCGACCAGCGCGGCGAGCGTGCGCCGGCACGCGGCGGCTTCTTTCGAGGCGAACATCGCGGCGGGATATTCGGCGATCGCCTCCCAGCCGGTGCCGGCTTCCTTCAGGAAGCTTTCATGGGCGTCGACGATCGGTTGCGGTTCCCAGAAGCCAAGCCTGTTGTCGTCCGCCGGCGCCATGTTGTGCCGGGGCAGGGCGGCGCCGCTCAAGGCCAGCACGCGGGTGAGCGCCGACGTGCCGCTGCGATGCATGCCCAGCACCAGCAACGCCAGACGGCCGGCGGGCTCGTCCTGGGACGTTATATCATACGAATGTAGCACATGCGCTTTCGAAGCCAGCATATTGCTATCTACGAAATTGGGGCGCGGACCCTGCGCGGTATCGGATTCACCATACGCAGTATTCAGCAGGATGCCGAGAAAATCCCCGGGCGGCGTTTCTGTTCCGCCGACCGCCGAAATCAGGTCGACAGGCGGTAATCCGGAGCGCGGATGGAGAGGCCTGGATGGTAGGTGGGATCGCGGTCCAGCAGGTCGCCCCAGCGGTCCGACATGATGCGCTGTTCGCTCGCCTGCCTTTCCAGCGCTTCCGCCGTGAAATCCACGCCGCGGGTCAGCGACTCCCAATGCTCGAGGCGGGCCCACGGCGTCCAGATATTGGTCAGCCCGGCGGCTCGCAGCCGCAGGCACAGGTCCAGATCGTTGCAGGTGACCATCAGCTTCTCATCGAACCCGCCGACCTGGTCGAAATGCGTGGCGGAGACGGCGAGGCACGCCCCGGTCACGGCGGTGACCTCGCGGCGGCAGCGCAGCAGGTCGAGATAGCCTCGGCTTTCCCCCGCCAGATAGCGGAAGGCATGGTCGATGGAGCCGCCGACGCCGATCAGCATGCCGGCATGCTGGACGCTGCCGTTGGGATAGAGCAGCAGCGCGCCCACGGCGCCCGCCTCGTCGCGCCGCGCCAGGCTGGCCAGCTCGGTCAGCCACTCGCCGGCGATGATCTTGGTGTCGTCGTTCAGGAAGACCAGCACATCGCCCGCGGCATGCCGGCGGCCGTCATTGTTGATCTTGGAAAAGTTGAACGGGCCGGGGCACGGGACGACCTTGATCCGGCCATCGCCCTTCAGCCCGGCGAGATATTTGAGCGTCCGGTCCTGGGTCGAGCCGTTGTCGCAGATGACGATCTCGTATTCGATGCCCCGCGTGTGCTGGAGGATCGAATCGATGCAGGTCTTCAGCGTGGAGACATTGTCCTTGGACGGAATGACGATCGAGGCGCGGACCGGCGCCGTCATGGGCCAGTCGACTTTCAGCATGCCGTCATCCAGCCGGGTCAGGCGGTGATCCTGGCCCAGCCCGGACAGATGGGCGTCGAGGATACGGTTGTCGGTCGCGACGTCGGGCGAGTCAGGCCCGGTCTGGTGGAACAGGATCGCCGGAATGCGCGCGAGCGCCGTGCGCGGCCGCCCGGCCAGCAGGGCCAGCGCCAACGCGTAGGCCGGCTTGCGCTCCGCACCGGGCAGGGCAAGGGCGGGCTTCAGATCGTCGGCCCAGCGGACCATCAGCGGCGCGCGGATATAGTCGGTGCACCACAACAGCTCCCGGTCCCACAGCGGCTTCAGCCTGGGGTTTTCGCGCGTCCCGTCAGGCCCCAGCACGTCGCTGTCGGCAAAGACCGCGGCCAGCGCCGGCGTGGCCGTCAACTCCAGCAACAGACGTTCGACCGCGCCCGGCGGGAAGATGCCGGCGTGATCGACCGGCAGCACGAAATCCACCGCCTGTGCGGCGAAATCCTTGTCCAGGACCGACAATGCCACGGTCTGGCCGATCAGCGATGCGCCGACGGCATCCCTGACCGCCGCGCGGTCCAGCCAGTCCGCGACCAGCAGCCCGACCCGCGACTGCGCCGGCCCGACCGAGCGGCTCAGCGCCTCGGCGGCGCAGGCGCCACTGCCGGGATGCTCATGCAGCGCCTGCCATTTGCCATAGCTCGCCTGGCTGGCAGGCTCGTACAGGCTGCGGAAGACGAAATTGCCGCGCGGGTTGAGGGCGGCGCGCAGATGCATCAGGCCGGCCTTCCAGCTGATCCGCCCCTTGGTTGCGCGCGCATACCTGACCGCCTTGGTCGCCAGGAACCAGGCGATCGCCGGCCGGCCGAGCGGCCGCATCTCCACCTTGGCGATCCGCCCGCCCTGCTGCTCGCCCTCAGGCAGGATCTGGATCGCGGAAATCGGCTCGGCCGTCTTGAAGGTGATCTGGAAGCGTCCGCGGCCCGCCGGCTCCATCTGGATGCGGAATTCGGCCCGCCGGTCTTCGACGAAACGCACCCTGGCCGACAGGATCGCGCTGTCCGACGATGTCCAGACGCGCAGCCGGTACCAGTCCGGCGGCAGCGACAGGTCGTCGACCGCGATCTTGGCGCCGTCGCTCGCCGCGCCGGCCCTGACGGGCCCCCGCTGACCGTGCCGCGGCGCGATGTCCAGTGTGGTCGAGGTCATCGTGCCCGATGGAAGGTTGGTGTCCGGCATCGTACTCGCAGGGCTTCCGCAACGGGTGGTATCGACGAAATGGCGGAAGCCGCCTGATATTCCCTCACAGCGGCCGAAGGTTCCACTCGCCGATCGCTGCAAAGGCCCTCATGCTGACCAAAACATGTCATCGCTTCGATTTTGGCTATCGTACGCCCTGGTGTCCAGGATTTGGCACCTGTATGAGCGCGGATTCAGTTATTTAACGGCTAGTAGGCGGGAATCTCGCGCAGCCAGCGGTACAAAGTATCGGGATTTTTGTAACGGAATGTTGCGCGCCGGCCCGTGTTGCCGCGCCCGGGGCAACACACTAAGGATAGGGCCGCACGCCGTGCCGCCCATCGGGCCGGCCGCGGCCGGTTTGGAGTAGCGGTAATTGCGAAGGTTTTGGAGGCTGGCGGCGGCCGTCGCCGTCGCGGCAGGCGCCGGCGTTTCGATCTATCTGGTTCGCGCAGGCACGATCGACCCCACCGCCATCCGTAACATCGTCGCCGGCAGCCCGCTGGCGCCGCTGGTCTTCATCCTGCTGCAGGTGGCGGCCAGCCTGGTCTTCATTCCGCGCACCTTCCTCGGCATCGCCGCCGGGCTGATGTTCGGCTTTCTGTGGGGTTCGGTGCTGGCGATCACGGGCGCCCTGGCCGGCGCGGCGGCCGGCTTCGCGCTGTGGCGCTGGATCGGCGAGGGACAGGTCGATCTTGAGAAGACGCCCTGGCTCGGCCCGCTGCTGGAGAAGGCAGAGCGCGACGGCTGGCGCATGGTGGCGATCGTCCGCCTGATCCCGGCCCTGCCGCACAGCGTGGCCAACACGGCCCTGGCGCTGACCCGCATCGGCTGGATCGACTACCTGATCGGTTCTTTCCTCGGCATGCTGCCGATGACGCTGGTCCAGGTCGATGTCGGCGCCGCCGGCGGGCAGATGCTGCAGGGGAGCAGCGGCTGGCTGGTGTCGCTGGTGCTGCTGGCGCTGTTGTTCGGCACGTCGGTCGCCCTCCGGCGCTTTGCCGCGCGCCACAAATAGGCCTTGGCAGACATCCTTCCCGATATATTGGCGCCGGGCCTCCGGCTCGTCGTCTGCGGCTCGGCCGCCAGTACGCGGTCAGCCGAACTCGGTGCTTATTATGCCGGGCCGGGCAACCGGTTCTGGGGGATGTTGCACAGTGTCGGGCTGACCCCGGCGGTCCTCGCCCCGGCCGAATTCCGCACTGTGCTGGCCTATGGCATCGGCCTGACCGACATCGTGAAGACCGCCTTCGGCCCGGATAGCGGCCTTAAGGCCACCGATTTCGACCGTGCCGGCCTGCGCCGCCGGATCGAGACGTTCCAGCCCACGGTCCTCGCATTCAACGGGAAACGCAGCGCCTCGGCTTTTCTCGGTATCCCAGTGGCTTACGGCTATCAGCTGAACCAGGATATCGGCCCGACCCGGCTTTACGTGGCGCCATCCACATCGGGCGCGGCGCGGGGTTTCTGGGATGAAGACTATTGGCGCCTCGTGGCAGAGGCCGCGTGGCGCTAAGGCTCGACCGCGGAGAGGATCGTCGCCAGCACCGTCAGGGGGCGATAGGGTTTGGCCAGGATCGGCTCCTGGATTCTGGCCTGGCTTTCCAGCAGCGCATCCGAATAGCCTGAGGTCAGCACGACATGGGTTCCGGGCCATTTGCCCTTGACGCGCACGGCCAGTTCCGTCCCGTCCATAGAGCCCGGCATGCGCACGTCGCTGAACAGCAGGTCGATGTCGTTTTCCGTTTCGAAATGGGCCAGCGCCTCGTCGGCATTGCCTGCCTCGAGCACATCGAACCCGGCATCGCGGAGGAATTCCGCGATCATCGAGCGGACGAAAATATCGTCCTCTGCGACCAGAAGCTTTGCCGTCACGGCGTCATTTTCCTCCCTGAAAGAGGAGGGTAACACATTTTCCCGCGTTCTCAATGGCTTGCATGAGAATCGTGCGGAAAGGACACAATCGGTGTATCCTGACGGCAACAATCGAAGGGAGGCATCATGAACACGCGTGCACTGTCTTTCGCGACCCCGCTTCTCGCCGCCGCCCTCCTGGCGGCGCAGCCGGCCGGCGCTGCTTTCACTGTGTTTGGCAATGGGCTTGCCCAGCTGTGCTCCGAGACGGCGAAGAATCTTGAGCACGGCATCGCGCCGCCGCCGCGCGCGATCGAGGATTGCACCACCGCCATCGAGTACGAGAACCTGCGCAGCCGCGACCTGGCGGGCACTCACATCAATCGTGGCATCCTCTATATGAGCCGCGCCAACTACGCCGCGGCGAAACGCGATTTCGATACCGCGCTCGCCATCGCGCCGACGGTGGGCGAGGCCTATGTCGACCGCGGCGCCGCTCTGGTGGGCCTGCGGAGCTTCAACGACGCGATCGCCGATATCGATCACGGTCTGGCGCTGGGTTCGGAGGAGCCGGAGAAAGCCTATTTCAACCGCGGTCTGGCGAACGAGGGGCTCGACAACATACCGGCGGCCTACCGCGACTATGCGCGCGCGGCCGAGCTCAAGCCCGGCTGGGCGCCGCCGCTCAACGAATTGTCCCGCTTTACTGTGACCAGCAAGGGCACCTAAAACAGACCCTTAGCACCATGGCGGTCAGGGGCGGATATGTCGGTCGATATCTTGATGATGGGGCCGATGCGCCCGATCGAGCAGGGGTTGCTTGAGCCGGATTTCAGCCTCCACCGCCTGTGGCAGCATGAGGACAAGACCGCCTTCCTGAAGGAGGTCGGCCCGTCGATCCGCGGCGCGGTCGCCTATAGCGGCGCGGCGCTGATGGACGCCCCGATCTTCGCCGCCCTGCCCAGGCTCGAGATCGTCGGCAATATGGGCGTCGGCTATGACAGCATCGACACGGGCATCGCCAAGCAGCGCGGCATCATCGTCACCAATGCCGGCAACGCCAACGAAGTCGATGTCGGGGAGCATGCGTTCGGGCTGGTACTGGCGGTCGGCCGGGCCATCGCCGCCGGTGACCGATATATCCGCGCTGGGAAGTGGCTCAGCGAAGGCAGGATGGCGATCACCCACCGCGTCAGCGGGCGCAAGCTCGGCATTTTGGGCATGGGCCATATCGGGCTGGAGGTCGCCAGGCACGCCGCCAATTTCCGGATGCCGGTTTTCTATCACAACCGCACGCGCCGGACGGACGTCGACTACACCTATGTCGACAGCGTGGTCGAGCTGGCGCGCCAGGTTGACGTGCTGGTGGTCGCCACGCCCGGCGGCGACGGCACCCGCCGTATGGTCGATCGCGCGGTGATCGAAGCCCTTGGGCCGGAAGGGGTCATCGTCAATATCGCCCGCGGCACGGTGATAGACGAGGCCGCGCTGGTCGAGGCCATAATCCAGGGCCGGCTGGCCGGTGCCGGCCTCGACGTGTTCGAGGACGAGCCCCACGTGCCTGCGGGCCTGCTCGACCACCCTCACGTCATCCTCCAGCCACATCAGGGGGGAGCCACCTATGAGGGCATCGCGGCGGCGGTCGGCATACTGATCGAAAACATGAAGAACCACTTCGCGGGCAGGGCGGTGGTCAACCGGGTCGTCTAGACATCGAAAAGTAAGCCGTTTTTCGACTAGTGCGACCGGTCCCGACAATCTGAAGCCGGCGTGAACCGTCATCCTGCCGCTCGTCCGATCGACGGACGAGCATTCGGGGGCGGTCATGAAGGGCATGTCAGGTTCGGCGTCCGCAGATCGCGGCCACGGCTTTCCAAGCCAACTCCCGCAATGCCGCGCGGGGTGTGCCGGCGCGGGCACGGATCGCGATCGTGTGCATCGTCGCGGAGGCAAGAATGGCGAGCGCCGCCGGGTCGGCATCGCCGTTCAGTTCTCCGCTTTCCTGGGCACGTCGCAGGCGCGCTTCGAAGTCAGCGTCCATCGACAGCAGGCCCGCCGCGACACTGTCCCGGATTTCCTGATCCTCGACCGTCTCGGTGACAGCGGTGCCGACCACGAAACAACCGCGCGGGCGGCCGTCGCCCGAGAAATAGATATCCAGCGCAGCGTCGTAGGCGCGCATCAATGCCGCGTCCAGCGGGCCGTCCCCGGCGAGGGCCTGGCGCGTCGTCTCCAGGCTGATCCGCCAATAGCGGGCAAGTGCTTCGAGATAGAGTGCATGCTTGTCGCCGAACGCGGCGTAGAGGCTCGGCCGGTTCATACCGGTCGCCGCGGAGATCTCGTCGAGCGCTGTCGCGGCATAGCCGGCCCCCCAGAACGCATCGGTCGCCCGCTCGATCGCCGTCTGCGGATCGTAGGCGCGGGGCCGCCCCCGAGGTCTTGGGGCCGTATCGCTCTTTTTTTGTACCATGTTGAACAAAATCCTTGACCATGGAACCGCAGGCTACATATTTATGCGGAATGGTACAAAAATCAAGCATTCGAGGTGCGCCATGCAGCTCAATCACGTGGCTCTCGCCGCCCCGGTGGAGGCCAAGCAGCCGGTCCCGGCGGCCATCGGCCTGGTTGCGGCAAAGGTGCCGTCGCGGCCTCTTCGCGAAAGGCTGGCCCGTCCCGTTCTGATTGCATTTCTCGCCGCCCTGACCACAGCCGGCGCGGCCTACTACCTGGCTGAAGAACCTTATGTCGCCACCGACGACGCTTTCGTCCGTGCGGCGAAAATCTCGATCAATGCCCGCGTGCCGGGCCAGGTTCAGGAGATTGCCGTGCATGACAATCAGCGCGTGCGAAAGGGCCAGCTGCTGTTCCGGCTCGACCCGGAACCCTATGAGATCGCGGTCGCCCAGGCTGAGGCGCGGCTGGGCAGCACGCGCCTTCAGATCGACGGGTTGAAGGCGACCTATCGGCAGCAGCTGGCGGAACTGCAATCGGCCAAGGAGTCGGCGGAGTTCGACGAGCGCGAATATGGGCGCAAGAAATCGCTCGCCGCGTCGGACTACACGCCGCGCGCCGCCTACGACAGGGCCGAAACCGACCTCAAGGTTTCCCGCCAGCGCATCGCGTCGATCGAACAGCAGATCGCCAGCACCGTCGCCGCGCTGAACGGCGATCCGAACATCGGGATCGATCGCCATCCGACGGTGCGCGAAGCTCAGGCCGAGCTCGACCGGGCGCGGCTCAACCTCTCCTATGCCGTGGTGCTGGCGCCCGACGACGGCATCGTGACCAAGGTCGACGACCTGCAGGTGGGGGACTTCGTCAACACCGGCAACGCGGTGTTCTCCATGCTGTCCAGCCGCAGCGTCTGGATCGAGGCGAATTTCCGCGAAACCGGCCTCACCAACATGCGCCCGGGCCAGGAGGCGACGGTCGATGTGGATGTCTATCCGGGGCGCAGTTTCAAGGCCCATGTCGTGAGCATGAGCCCCGGCACCGGCTCGGATTTCGCCGTGCTGCCGCCCGAGAATGCGACCGGCAACTGGGTCAAGGTGGTGCAGCGCCTGCCGGTTCGCCTCGAGCTCGACGAGATCGACCCCGACCGCCCCCTCTTCTCCGGCATCAGCGTCACCGCGCGGGTCGATACCGGCTATCGCCGCAGCTGGCGCCACCCGCTGCGGGCCGCGCCAGTGGAGGCGGCTGCGCGATGACCGCCGCTGCCGTTCCGGTTGACGCGCCCGACGGCCGATGGATCGTCACGGGGGCGGCGCTGCTGGCCACCTATATGCAGGCGGCCGAGATATCGATCCCCAATGCGGCGCTGCTCCATATCCAAGGCACGCTGTCGATGAGCGATGACGAGGTCGGCTGGATATTCACGTCCTATATCGCGTGGAGCACCGTCACCCTGCCGATGGCGCGATGGCTAGCGGGGCGCTATGGCCGGCTGGCCGTGTTCCAGGCCTGCATCGCCGTCTTCGCGGTCGGCCTGGTGCTGGCCGCGCTGGCGACGACGCCGTTCCAGTTCGTGCTCGCCCGCATCGTCCAGGGGCTGGCAAGCGGGCCGCTCGCGCCGCTGTCCCTGGCGGTTCTGCTCGATATCTATCCGGCCGGCCGGCATGCGCTGATCGGGCTGGTGCTGACCGTCGACGCTATGTTCGGCATCAGCAGCGGCCCGGCAATCGGCGGCTGGCTCAGCGAGTATCACGGCTGGCCGTCGATCTTCCTGGCCAGCCTGCCGCTCTCGGGCGTCATCTTCCTGGGCGTGACCTTCTGCCTGCCTGAGAAGAAAGCTGAGGCGAGCTCGCCTTTCGACTTCCTGGGACTGGCCTGGTTTTCGCTGGCGCTGCTCGCGCTTCAGGCGCTGCTGGACCGCGGGGAGCGCATGGAATGGTTCAATTCGGGCCAGACCTGGGCGGAGGCGATCGGTGTAGTGCTGGGTCTTTCGCTGTACCTCGAACATGTCGCGCGAAGGCAAACGCATTTTCTCCATAAGTCGCTGTTCTGCGACCGCAACTTCGTCCTCTCCACGATCATGTTCTTCGTCTTCGGCTTCGTCCTGCTGCCGACCCTGGCGCTGACCTCGCCCCTGCTGGACGAGGTGCTGGGCTATCCGCCCGACACCACCGGCTACATGACGATTCCGCGCGGCGCCGGTCTGGTGGGGGCGTTGATCCTGATGGGTTGGGCGCCGGCGCGGATCGACCATCGCATCTTCGTGGCGGGCGGAATGGCGGTCGTGATTTTCGCCAACAGCCTGATGCTCGGCTATTCGCCTCTTATGGACTGGCGCGCGGTCGCCGTCGTCCTCCTGCTCCAGGGCATCGGCCTCGGCATAGTGATGCCGGCGCTGACGCAAACGGCGTTCAGCACGCTCGCCCCCCAGCTTCGGCCCGAAGCCACCGCGCTTTTCCACCTGGCGCGGCTCTATGGCGGCTCGATCGGGGTCGCCGTGGTCCTGATCTTCTTCTTCGACAATACGCAGGCGATGCATCTGGCGTTGGCCAAGGACCTGACGCCTTACCGGGCCGCCACGCATGGTGTCGGCTCGATCGCCCTGCCTGATCTCGCCCGGTTGAACGAGGCGGTGACCGGGCAGGCGGCCGTCGTCGCGGTCATCGGGCAGTTCAAGATACTCATGATGGCGATGCTGGCCGCCAGCCCGCTGGTGCTGTTCCTGCGCAAGCCCGCTCCGCCTGCAACCAAGGGAGTTTGACGATGACCCCGTCCGACACGCTTCGCCACACCAAGATTCCGCTCACCCACGGGGCCGGTGCGATCCCGGCTATGGGGTTCGGAACGCTGATCCCCGATCCCGCCCTGACCACGCAGGCGACCAGGGCAGCGCTGGAAACGGGCTTCCGGCATCTCGATTGCGCCGAACGCTACCGCAACGAGGAGGCGGTCGGCGCGGCGATCCAGGACGCGCTGGGGGCGGGGACGCTGCGCCGGGACGACCTCTTCCTGACGACGAAGCTGTGGAACAGCAATCACCGCCCGGAACGGGTGAAGCCGGCCTTCAATGCAAGCTGCCGGCGGTTGGGAGTCGATTATGTCGATGCCTATCTCATCCATACCCCTTTCGCCTTTCAGCCGGGTGACGAGCAGGATCCGCGCGACCCGCAGGGGCAAGTGATTTACGACCCTGGCGTCACGCTGGCAGAAACATGGGGCGCGCTGGAGCGCCTGATGGAGGAAGGGCGGTGCGGGTCGATCGGCCTGTCGGACATCAGCCTGGAGAACCTCACCGAGATCGTCGCCGGCGCGCGGATCAAACCCGCCTTCGTGCAGGTCGAATCCCACCCCTACCTGCCCGAATGGGAGTTGCTCGATTTCTGCCGCCGGAACGGGATCATCGTCATGGCCTTCGCGCCGCTGGGGCACGGGCTCGAGCCGAGCGTGCTGGCCGACCCTGTCATCACCGGCATTGCCCGGCGCATCGGCAAGACCCCCGCCCAGGTGGCGCTGGCCTGGGCGGTGCAGCGCGGTACCGCAGCGCTCACGACCTCGACCAAGCCCGACCGCATCCGTGAGAATTTCGATATCGCGGCCCTGCCCGATGACGCGATGGAGGAGATGCGGACCGGTATCGCGACCAATGTCCGCTTCAACCAGGTCGTCGGAACCGGCGTTCCCGGCTTCATCCCCGGCACACGGTGATCCGAAATGAATGAATCCGTCATGCGCGCCGCGCTGGAGCGGCATTGGCAGGCATCGGACGCCAGCGATTTCGACGTGGAGCATCAAATCTATCAGGAGGATGCGGTTCTCCATTACCCACAATCGGGCGAGGTGATCCGCGGCCGGCGCAACATCCAGGAAAGCCGGACGGTCCAGCCGAACACGAAGCGCTTCGCGATCCGCCGGATGATCGGCCGGGATGATTTGTGGGTCACCGAGTTCGTACTGACCTATGACGGCGTGCCGTCCTACACGGTCAGCATCATGGAGTTCCGCGACGGGCTGGTGGCCAACGAAACCCAGTATTTCGCCGACCGGTTTGCCCCGGGGCCGTCGCGCGCGCATCTGGTGGAGCCTGAAGGCGAAGCTGGCCTTACCTAGGCTTTGCCACGAGCTCGTCGATCAGCGCCCGCGCGGTCCGCAGATCGAGCGTATCGAAGCCTTCGGTGAAGCGGCCGTAGACGCCGGACAGCACTTCGTGCGCCGCCGCGCTCTTGCCTTCGTCGCGCCACAGCCTGGCGAGGCTGGTCGCGATGCGCAGCTCCCACGACAGGGCCTCCAGCCGGCGTGCCTCTGTGAGAGCCTGAAGGAAACAGTCCTCGGCTGATGCAGCAGGTCCGTCCAACCGCATAATCTCGCCCTTGACCCGCAGGAACTCGGGGACGCACCAGCGTTCTTCGTTACTCTCGGCCTCTTCCAGCGCTTCATCGATCACACGGTGTGCCTCGGCGGTTCGTCCGGCGGCGGCGAGGCCCTGTGCCAGCGCGGCTGTCGGCACCGCGCGCAGGAAGACGAAATTGGCCTCGCGAAGCCAGCCCAGACCGTCTTGCAGCAGCGCCAGCCCATTCCGGTCGCCGCGCCGCAGCAGAAGCATCCCTTTGTAGCAGCGGCCATATGCATTCCAGATCGGCAACGCATTTTTGGCCGACAGGTCGATCAGCGTCGTAATCCAGTGCTCCGCCACTTCGAGATGGCCCGTGAATAAGGCGATCCAGCATGCGGAATGGGCAAGCGTGTCCAGTCGTGCGATTGGGCTCCCCGCTGCCTCGCCCTGTTCGACGGCGTCTCGTATGGATTGGAACGCCTGGCCGTGAAGGCCGCGAAACCATTGCAGATGCGCAAAGGCGCTTTGCGCCCCGAGCTTATAGCCGTGGAACCAATATTGCTGTGAAGACCCATCGCAATTCAGGATGGAATCGATGTGGCGGTGGGCGCCGGCGAAATCTCCCAGGAAATAACACGCGAATCCGGCTATGCCCGACCCCATCAGGCGATGGCCCATATCGGCACTTGCCGCGCCGGCGGCGCAGCACGCCTCCGCGTTCGCCGCCGCCTCGCCATAGTGTCCGGCATGAAGGCAATGGACCGACAGCGACAGCAGGCCCTGCACGCGCCCGTTGAGGTCGTCCATCCTTTCGGCGATCTCCAGCGCCTCCGTCAGCAGTTTTCGGTTAACGGGGCGCGGCCCCCTGGTCAGTTCCAAGGCGCCCGAGAGGACGCGCAGCAGCCGCGCCTCTTCCAATGCGGTCAGCGTCGATCCGGCAGTGCGGCTGGCCAGCGCCCGCTCGACATATGCAACTGCCTCTCCAATCGGGGCCGTCACCGGATAGCGTGCGATCGCCGCCGCGGTGAGGCTGACGGCAATCGAAAGGTCGCCGCTGGACGAAAACGCCCATTCCAGGGCAGAGCGCAGATCTTCTGTCCTGCGCCCATCCTCCACCTGCCATTCGGCGTTGGTCCGCTCCTGCCAATTGGCTTCGACGCTTTTGAACCAATCGAGCTGGTGCAGCGCGTGGCGTCGCGCGCAATCTCCGAATGCCCCGCTGTCGACCAGCTTTTGCATGGCATAGGCGCGGGTCGTGTCGAGCAACCGGTATTGGACCGTCGGCTGGCTGACATCCGCTGACACCAGCGATTTCGCGACAAGGTTGGCCAGCGCCTGCACGACATCGGTTTCGTCGCCCCCCGCCACCGCGATCGCGCCCTCTAGTGTGAAGTCGCCGGCGAAAACCGAGAGACGGCGAAGGACGAGCTGTTCGCTGTCCGGCAGGAACTCGTAGCTCCAGTCGAGCGCGGCGGCGAGGCTGCGATGGCGTGGCTGAGCGGTCCTCTTCCCCTGGTTCAGGACGCGAAAGCGATCATCCAGCAGAAGCTCGAGCTGCTGAATCCCGAACGCGTCTGTCCGCGCGGCGGCGAGTTCGATGGCGAGCGCGATTCCGCCCAGCTTGCCGCAAATGGCCGATACGGCCGAGGCGTCGGCGTCGGTCAGCACGAACCCGTCGAGAATGGCTGCGGCGCGCTCGACGAATAACTGGACGGCCGGATAGGCAAGCGCCTCGGCCGCGCTCAACCCAGCATGGTCTTCCGGAACCTCCAGCGGAAGCAGGCGGTGAACGCGCTCGCCTTCGGCGCGCAGCGGTTCCCGGCTGGTCGCCAGGATACGCACGCCGGCAGCGCCCGCCAGAACCTGTTCGGTCAACGCGGCGGCGGCTTCGACGACTCGCTCGCAATTGTCGAGCAGGATCAGCATGCGTTTGTCCCGCAGTGATTCGACCAGGCGTGGGATTGCGTTCTGCGGGCTGACAGCGATTCCGAGCACGCTCGCAAGGGTGGTCGAAACGAATTGCGGATCCTCGACCGGGGCCAGATCGACGAAGCAGGCGCCATCCGGAAATTCGGGGAGCAGCGTCTCGGCGATTGCCATCGCAAGTGTGGTTTTGCCGATCCCGCCGGCGCCCACGATCGTCACCAGTCGTTGCCCTGGCAGCAGCTTGCTCAGCGCTTCGATCGTCCCGTCGCGGCCGAGGATACGCGACCTCATGACCGGCAGATTGTGTTGCGGCGGCGTCCGCTCCACGGGGATCGGCCGCGCTTGCGCCTCCAGGAACTCGACCGGCGCCACGAACCGGTAGCCCCGTCCGGGAATATTGGCCACATAGCGGCGGCCCGGCTGCCCATCGCCCAACGCCCGGCGCAGGCCGGCCACATGGACGCGAAGCGTATTCTCGTCGGTGGAGATATTCGGCCAGACACGAGCGATGAGCTTGGCCTTATCGACAACCTCGCCGGGATGCTCGACCAGCACCGCCAGGACTTCCAGCGCCCGGCTGCCGAGCCGGACCGGCGTCTCGCCTTCCAACAGGAGTTGCTGCTCCGGAAGGAAGCGAAAGGGACCGAACGTAATGGTTCGCACTGCTGTGGTGGCAGGCCCGTCGACCAAATCGGTCTTCCTTCACAACCTGAGATTGATGAAGCGAGTGGTTTATAGGGTGACTATCGTCCGCCGGTCCAGCGGCGCGTGCTCACACGCGGGCAATCGCGCCCGAGGCAGGGCTTAACTCCCCGACCAACGCCTTGGCTGCCTTCAAATCCAAGGTGTCGAAACCCTCGGTGAACCGGCCATAGATGGCGGAAAGCAGCTCATGGGCTTCGGCACCCTTGTCGTCTCCGCGCCAGAGCCTGGCCAGGCTCATGGCCGCGCGGAGTTCCCATGACAAAGCTTCTTGCCGACGCGCCTCGGTCAGAGCCTCGAGCAGGCAATCCTCGGACCGAAGCAGCTCGCCCTTGATCCGCAGCAGCTCGGGCACGCACCAGCGCTCCTCGTTGCCATCGGCGAGTTCCAGCGCTTCATCGATTGCCTGACGGGCCTCGTCTAGCCGGCCGGCCGTGCTCAGGCCTTGCGCCAGCCCACCGAGCGACATTGCATAGCCGAAGGAAAATCCCGCCTCGCGCAGCCACGCCAGGCCGTCTTTGAGAAGCGCGACGCCGGCAAGGTCGCCGTGGGCCTGAAGCAGCGTACCTTTAAAGCATCGGCCAAGGGCGGTCCGGCTGCCGATCCCTATTTTCGCCGAGCAGTCCAGCAGCGTTTCGATCCATTGGTCCGCGGTGGCGAAATCTCCGGCCAGCAAGGCGACCCGGCAGGTTTTCATGAGCACGCCCGAGACCATGAGGGCGTTCCCGGCGGCACGTGCCTCGTCGACCGTGACGGTCGCGCTGGCGAGCGCCTGGTCGGGCAAGCCGAGCACCCACAACATCATCGAAACCGTGGATCTCGCGATGGTTCGAAAGCTGGAAAAAATGCGGGGCTGAGCGGGCGCGCTTTCGCGAAGGAGCGGCAATATCCGGTTCGCCGCATCTGCGTGACGTCCAAGATAGAACAGCGACTCCGCCGCCATCCCCTGTCCCATCATCAGGAAATCGGGATCGCCGCTATCGGCTGCGATCAGGCAGAGCGTCTCGGAGAGTTCGTGCCCCAGGCGATGATCGCCCACGAGGGCGCAATAGGCCGCCCATTGGTGACGCGTTCGCACCTGCGCGGTGATGTCGCCAAGTTTTTCCGCGAGCGCCAGTGTTCGCGGCCAGTGATCGCCGATCTCCCGCAAATGGCGGACAACAGAAATGGCCATGAGG
>Ga0105238_10003141_pt1 | contig 16483 bp, 15 predicted proteins | sample KBSC34metaG_FD_81526 | JGI IMG/M metagenome (GOLD analysis project Ga0105238, IMG submission 81526) | Corn rhizosphere microbial communities from Kellogg Biological Station, Michigan, USA - KBS C3-4 metaG | ecosystem: Host-associated > Plants > Roots > Rhizosphere > Soil | place: Michigan, USA... | reverse complement strand
AGCTATCTCGATAGCCAGGCGATGGGCCCCGGCTACTCGTTCACTACCGAAATCGCGCACGGCGGTTCGGGCAATAAAAACAAAACCCCGGGCGACTCGATCTTTCACTGCCACTTCTACCCGCACTTCGCACAAGGTATGTGGGAACTCTGGCGCTCGCACGATGTCTTTGAAGCAGGCACACAGCTCGACGGCAATGGCAAGCCGGTAACCGGCGCGCGTGCATTGCCTGACGGTGAGATCACGGCCGGCACTCCGATTCCCGCGCTCGTGCCGTTACCGACGATCGCGATGGCTCCGATGCCGACCGAGCAGTTCAAAGGTTATCCGTTCTACGTTCCGGGCGTCGCCGGACACCGTCCGCCACACCCGCCGCTCGACACGATTGACGACGGTGGTTTGCCGCGTCACGTCATTGTCGGTGGCGAGGCCGAGAGCGTTGAAACGCGTCTCGATTTCAGCAAGGAGATCTTAGTCGCGGAAGCGAAGGCGGTTCCTGAAACAGGAACACCGGACGAAATCGCGGCGATGAACTTCCACGCGCAGAAGCAGGTTGCGAGCTTCAAACCTGACGGCACTGCCGCCAGCTTCGCGCTGAATGGTCTACCGGCCAAGCCGGGCGCGCCGTTCGCGGATCCGTGTCGCGATGACAACGGTAACGCGTTCGGTAATCCACGTTTGTACAAGGGCGCTGCGATTCAGCTCGATCTCAAACTGAACAAAGCTGGTTGGCACGCTCCGCAATCGCGCATTCTTACACTCTGGGGCGATGTCGCTGCGACTCTGAACGGCACGCGTGCACCGGAGCCGTTATTCTTCCGCGCGAACACGAACGACTGTATTACGTTCCAGCACACGAACCTGGCGCCAAACAACTACGAGCTCGACGACTTCCAGGTGCGCACGCCGACCGACATCATGGGTCAGCACATCCACCTCGTGAAGTTTGACGTGACCTCGTCAGACGGTGCGGGCAACGGTTGGAACTACGAAGACGGCACGTTCGCTCCAGACGAAGTCATCGAGCGAATCAAAGCAATCAATGCCGGTGGTGGTTTGCAAGCCTTCAACAGCACGACGAAGAATCAGCTTACCGCCAAGCCACATCCGTTCTTCGGCACCCTCGGCGCACAGACAACCGTCCAGCGCTGGTTTGCCGATCCGACGTTGAATCTTGCGGGCAAGGATCGCACGCTCGGTACGATCTTCACGCACGATCACTTTGGACCTTCGACGCACCAGCAGACCGGCCTCTACGCCGGACTCGTTACGGAGCCTCAAGGTTCTGTTTGGAAACATAACGAAACTGGCCAGACGTTGGGCGGACGCTTCGACGGTGGTCCAACAACGTGGCAGGCCGTTATTCAGACGCAGAACACTGCGGACAGCTATCGCGAGTTCCTGCTCGAGTTTGCCGACTACACCCTTGCTTACAAAGCGGGTGGTGGCGTCGACGGCGCGGGCAAACCCATTCCGGATCCGGCGAATTCCATTAACCCGCCGGTGAGAGACGAGGCTGCTCTGCCGATCAACATCAAGAAAGCTGATGTGTGCCCGGGTGGCGTTCCGCTCCCGTGCCCTGAAGCAGTTTCAGCCGCGGACCCCGGCACAATGGTGGTCAACTATCGCAACGAGCCTGTCGCCTTGCGCGCACAGGATCCGGCGACGAACACGCAGGCTGCCGGTGACGCTGGCGATCTTTCGCAGGTCTATCGTTCGGACGTCACGCGCGCCAATCCGGACCTGAACCAGCAACCGAATTTCTATCCGAACCTGACGGGCGGTCTTCAGCCGGGTGATCCGTTCACTCCGGTGATGCGCGCCTATGAAGCCGACAAGGTGCAGGTCCGCGTTCTTGTCGGTGCTCATGAGGAAGGTCACAACTTCAGCATCCACGGCCAGAAGTGGCTCTACGAGCGCACCGATCCGAATTCGGGATACCGCAATTCGCAGAATATGGGCATCTCCGAGCACTTCGAGTTCGAGCTGCCGGGTATAGCAGCGATCAAGGGTGCAACTCCCTTTGTCGATTACCTGTATCAGCCGGGTAGCTCAGTGGATAACCAGTGGAACGGAACGTGGGGTCTGTTGCGCGCTTATCGTGGCGCAGCGGGGCTCCAGCCCGATCTTCAGTTGCTGCCGAACAACCCGACCGGCTCTGCGAAGGCTGCCGACAACAAGAAAGACTTCAACGGCACCTGTCCAGTGGCTGCTCCGAGCCGCAAGATCAGTGTGACGGCCGTGACTGCGCAGAATGCGCTGCCTGGCGGAACGCTCGTTTACAACAACCGTACGAACCAGGGTGGTCAACTGCACGATCCAACGGCGATCATGTATGTCCGCACGAACGATATCGACGCCGCGACCGGTAAGCTTAAAGCCGGCGTGCCCGTTGAGCCGCTCGTGCTGAGGGCCAATGCCGGCGAGTGTATTGAGGTGACGCTGTTCAATAAACTTCCGAACGACGTTCCCGATCTGGCTGGCTGGAACACGCTGCCGATGATCGTTGAAGGTTTCAACGCGAATCAGGTGAAGCCGTCCAATCAGGTTGGTCTGCACCCGCAGCTTGTCGCCTACGATGTGGTGTCGAGTGATGGCGCCAACGTCGGTTTCAACGTAGTGGGTAATCCTGAATCGTATACTCCTGACGGTCGTCAGACCGCGAAGCCGGGTGAGTCCGTGAAGTACAAGTGGTACGCGGGCGACATCCGTATGAACGGTACGACGAAGGTTGCGACGCCGATTGAATTTGGCGGTACCAACCTGATCTCGTCAGACCCGATCAAGCACTCGAACAAGGGCGCGATTGGTTCACTCATCATCGAGCCGCAGGGATCGACCTGGATTGAAGACGCAAACTCGCGCGCGCAGGCGACCGTCACCAAAACCGACGGCACCTCGTTCCGTGAATTCGTCCTTCAGTTCCAGACCGATATCAACATGCGTCGTGGTGATCTGACGGGTGATGCGGCTGCAGTGCCGAACGTTGCGGGAGAAGAGGACGCTGAAGACTCCGGTCAGAAGGCGCTCAACTATCGCAGCGAGCCGATGTGGAAGCGTATGGGCTACGAGCCCGACCTGCCACTCGAGCAGACTCGTGAGGTCGACTTCACCAACTCGCTTTCGAACGCGCAGGTTGGTGGTGATCCTGTGACGCCTGTGTTCACGGCCAAGGCTGGAACGCCTGTTCGCTTCCGCGTGCTCAATTCGAATGGCCACGCGCGCAACAACGTGTTCCAGGTTCACGGTCACATCTGGCAGCAGGAGCCGTACATCAACAACTCGACCCAGATTGGCAACAATCCACTCTCAGAGTGGAAGGGCGCCCAGCAGGGTCACGGCGCGTCGAATCACATGGAAGTAATTCCAGTGAATGGCGCCGGCGGAGCGCGTAACGTTTCGGGTGATTACCTCTACCGTACGCAGTCGTCCTTCCAGTTCGACAACGGACTGTGGGGCATCTTCCGCGTCACTCCATAACGGCGTTAGCCACGAAGAGGCACAGAAGGCACAAAGGTTTTTCCTTTGTGCCTTTTGGCTTTAACGCCGAAGGCGTTGGCTAGGCTGTAATTCATGCTGGTCCAATACCTGGAAATGGTGGGCCATTCGGTCTCTTATCAAATGTCACGGAACGTCCTTAAGTTTGGAGAAGACAAATTGAAATCTCTTGCCCCCCACAAGAATACGTCGAGCTGGCGTCGCGGAGTCCTGATTGGCTCAGTTATTTTAGCCGCCGCCTTATTGCTAACAACGACCAGTTATATGGCCCCCAACACGGGCGCGATTTTCACCACCAACTCGAGCTGCGCCGGCACCAACGTCAACATCTTCAATAGTAAGAGTGATGTGTTTGTTGACGGTGGACCAGCACATGAAGGCGCCGCGGGCCTGCCCGATGGCTTCTATTACATTCAAGTGACCGAGCCAGGAGGCGCGTTACTGGGAACCAGTGTCGGGAGCGCGAATCCCACTCCAGTTCACGTCACCAACGGCGAATTCGACGTCTGTTATCAACTCGAAGCCGTCGTAATCAAAGCCAGCGATAGCACTCCCGGTTATGACGACACGACTAACGGTGGCGGTGAATACAAAGTCTGGGTCAGCCCGAACGCGGATTTCTCAGGCAGCAAAACCGACAACTTCAAAGTGAAGCCGGAAGTTCCCGCAACGGGCACGCTCAATGTCAATAAGTTTTACGATGCGAATGCGAATGGTCTTAACGACGATGGCCAGTTAATCACCGGTTGGAAAGTCCGAATCATTGACGACATCGAACTATTTCGCTTCACGCCTGTGAGCGTTGTGGTTGCTCCGGATGATTATGTTGTTTCGGAGTTTGATCCGGCCGAGACAAACTGGATTCACACCACGGCCAATCCTGTGAACGTCACGGTGGACGCAGGCGAAACAGAGACAGTTGAGTTTGGCAATCTATGCCTCGGAGCAGGTGGTGGTCACACACTCGGATTCTGGTCCAACAAGAATGGCCAGGCGACGATGAACGACGGTGGTTCGGTTTGCTCTGAGCTGACTCTTCTGAATGGTTTGTATTTGCGCAACGGCGCGGGCCTTCGCATGAACTTCGGATGCGACTACACCGCGTTCAGGAACTGGTTGCTGAGCGCGACGGCGACGAACATGGCCTACATGCTTTCAGCGCAACTCGCAGCGATGGAGCTTAACGTCGAAGCCGGTTTCGTTACCGGTAATGCTCTCGTCTACGCGCCAGGGACAAACAGCGCGAACGGACTTGGGTTTGCGACTGTCAATGCCTTGATGTCGGAAGCGAATGCAGAGCTCACGTTACATGGAACCGCGTTGGCAGGTGACTCCTGGAGAAGCTATCAGGAAGCGCTCAAGAACGCTCTCGACAAAGCGAATAACAATCAGACGTTCGTGCAACCGACTCCTTGCGCGTTTACGTTCTGAGGGTTAGCAAAATTAAATTCTATGAGGGGCGCTGAGTTACTGGCGCCCTTTTGTAGTACATCAGTTTGAAATTGGATAAAACGCCAAAGGGGTTCGCTAATTTTAGCCCAGGGTTCGAGCCTCGCGAGAACCCTGGGACCAGAATATTATTAGTCGTTGAACCCTGAAAGGGTTCCACAACCGGCTAACCCTTTCAGGGTTGGTCACGATTTAGAATTGTAGTCCCAGGGTTCTCGCGAGGCTCGAACCCCTGGGCTAAAATTAACGAACGCCTTCGGCGTTTCAGAACGACGGACGTTCCCCCACCGCTCATGATGCCTGCCGGATTTGAAGCTGAATCTTATCCAATAACTGGAAGGCGAGATCTTTCTCATTCTGGCCGGTGAGTTGTTCATGTTCTTCGAAAGCCATCTGAATGTCACCGAGATCAAGATAGACAAGACCCAGACAAAAGTGCGCTCGCGCACTATGAGAGTCGATATCAATGGCCTGCTTGAAAGCCTTTATGGCCTCGGCGTAGCTTCCTACGTTGAAGTAAACAAACCCGATATCATTCCGCAATTCCGCATCGTGAGGCGCCAGCATTATTGCCCTGGTATATACCTTTAAGGCATTAACAAACTCGCCGAGCTCGTCGTATGCAGCGCCGAGATATTTATATGCGGTTAAAAATTTCGGATGTATCTCTATCGCCGATAAATATGCTTTGACTGCTTTTGAAAGTTGGCCCTCGGCTGCCAGACGCACGCCTTTGTCAAAATGCCTCTGGGCTTGCATGAGCGATTGGGAGTCTTGTCGCTTCAGGCGGCTAAAGATATCTGCGAGCATCGTATCCTCTGAAACTAATCGTCTTTGTCAATACTCACTGACCGAAAGCACCGGAATCCCGCCGAGTCGTAACGCCGTCTTGACCTTATTCCGATCCAATTGGAGCGTGGAGGTGCCGCTACCGGAAGAAGTAAAAGTCGGAGCCAGGAAATCTCCGCTACTGCCGAATCTGGCCACTACGAAGGCGCCGAGTGACGTCCCATTACCACCACCACTACGATCTATGACGCCGCCGCCAAGCACGAGCACCAGACCATCGAACGTTTGACTTCCGTTCATTGAGAGAGTCCCGGTAACAACTAACAGTCCTTTGCCACCGGTATTGGGAAGAGAAACATCTCCATCTACGAACGTAAAAAGTCCGTCGGTCGTGCCGGTTCCGAATTCGGTCGGAGCAGCGTCGCCGCCGGCGGTATTAAAGTAGCGGTCGCAACTCGAGTTCGTACTGCCGCCACATCCATAAAACTGCTGCTGAGAAGCTTTTCTAAGTTGCTCTACAAATGCTCGTGCGCCAAACACAGGATCTGAAGTCGTCTGCAGCCATTTCGGCAGCAGACTCGAGTCGGTCGGCAGCGTAGCCTGCTTCAAATTCGGAATGAAACCCGTCGAATCGCCCGTCAATGCGGTGGGGTTATTGCTCTTTAAGTTTGATAGGTTGGTGAAATCGGGCGTCGTTGTAACCATGAAAGCAGGCAGAGGCTGCCCCAGGGCATTATCCACGCCCGAGTAAACATAATTGGCGCTGCTACCTATCGATATGGTTGAAGCGGAGGTTGAATCATTGCCGGCGCCTCGGACCACAAACGTTGCGACCGGATCGTAGTCAATACCGAAGCGACTGACCATCATTTGCAGGTTCTTGGAAGCGCCATGCGGGCCGTAACCGACAACCTTGACGATCAGTCGACCCGGCTCTGGTGAGGAAACAGTCGTTTGCAGTGTGGTGACCGTGCCGTTCACAGGCAGTTGAATAGTTTGACTCGGCATCGTGAACAACGTTCCGATGCCTGCGATCTCAATCGTCTGATTCGGGAAAGTAAGCGAGACAATGCTGCCTGTCGAACTGATGGATCCCTGGAACGTAGCCTTAACCGAGACGGAAATCGGTGTGCTGCTGCCGATCGGTAATGGACCAGTTTCAGTAATCTGCAGTGTAAAGGTGGTGGCCTGTGAGGCGAAGTCGATCGAGGTATTGTTCTTTACACCTGAAAAGGCAATAGTGCCGAGGGTTGGATTTCCATTGGTGGTGATGTTAGTCGAACTTTGCGGGGTATACGTAACCGACACGCCGCCACCCAAAGACAAGTTGGACGAAGACGTGCTTATGGAGTTGCTGTTAAATGCGCCGCCGGTTGAATAAATAACTTCTCTCGAATTATCCGGATCGCTGATGCCCGTAATCGCATATGCGATGCCATCGTTTGTTGAGTAGTTTGGGCTTAAGGTTACGCGATTGGGACTGTCAGTGGGATAGTTGTAAACGAGCCAACGAGAAAGTTGTGCTACGCCGGAGCTGGGATTGTTCGACGTGCCGACATTGATAGCATTCTTGAAGTTCATCTTCGTGCCGTCGTTCGGATGAGGCGCAACATTGCCGCGCAAAACATTGAGCGCGTCTTGAAGACCGGCTTCGGCTGCATAATATGCCTGCATCTCGTCAGTAGAACTAATGGCGTTCGTCGTGGAGATCGTGGTGGTCAGTAGCAACATCAGGGCGCAGGCGAGGACTAGCAGAGAAGCGAAGAGGACCAGAACCAGCGCTGCACCGCGTTCACTCTTTCGGTTGGTCTGATTGCAAGTTGCCATGAGGTCTCCTGATGAGAATGAGTAATTAGTAATTATTAATATCGGCGTTCCGCAAATAAACATCGGAAACGAGTTGCACGCGTGACGATGGTTGATAACCGGGTGAACCCGGTGCGCCCCGCGCGGTCAGCTCAACGCAAACGCTCATCACTATGTACCTGGCATCGCTCTTAAGTGTGACTTCAGATGAGGCCGTTGTAATGTCGCAGTTACCGTTTGAGGTGTAATCAATCTTCGCCGGGTAATAGCGGATCTTCAGCGAGTCTACTCGGTTGGCAAGCACGGTCGTCTGATTTTGGGTGCCGATATCGAGACGCACGATGTAGCTGTCGCTTCCGGCACTGTAAAGAGAATACTTAACATCTTCGTTCCGGTCGCTGATGCTGTTGCTGGAGGTCTGGCTATCAAAAGCATTCAGGTTTGCCCTGACGCGAATGGCGGTATCAGTAGAGTCAGCAGCAACGATGCCGTTATTCGACAGGCCGAAACCAGCGTTGGCGATCTCGCGCGTCATGATGTTGAGTGCGCGTTGTGTGTCGGCCAATGCATCCGTCTTCTGGTTCTCACGCGCACGCACATTAAAAGAGCTTGCCAGTAGCCCAGTGGTCAGTCCCAGAAGCGTGAGGGCGATCGTCATTGCGAGTAGCAATTCGATCAGAGAAAAACCGCGATCCGTACGTGGTGCATTCGGGTTTGTCATAAAAATACCTTCTACTTTTAATGAGGGAGCTCACCCAAGGTTTGATCCAGTCGACGAAGTGGTGCGCTTCGTATAGACGACAACTTGTCCGCGCATCCAGCCTTCATTCCCTGAGTAGACGCCACCGCTGGTGCTCCTGCCTTGAGGCGTGACGGTGATCGTGATGGTCTTTAGCGTAGTGGTGGTGTCTGTAACTGTTACGTCGACGGTGTAGGTTTGTGAGTCCGTCGGTCCAACCGTCACGACTTCCGACGACGAAATGCAGGAGGTGAAAGAACCGGCCCGCAGTTGTTCGAGCTTACGCTGCGCGGCCATGACAGCGCCGGCGCGGATTGCAGCGGCGGAGTTGTATTTAAGGGCGTAAAAACCTAAGGGAAGTACACCGCAAACAACGATCATTAACATCACCATCGCGATGCAGGTTTCAATTAAGGTAAAGCCACGATCCTCTTTGTGCTTTCGTATTTCCATGAGGTTTCCCTGGGCGGAATCAATTGGTCACGTTTACTTTCACCGTGATCGAGGAGCCGCACTGTGAAGTGAATGTTACGTTGTATGGGCCACGCAAAGTGTTTTTGGACACGACTGAAAAGTTTTGTCCGCTGGAGACGGTTTGCGAGGCCGGTGAGACCGTCAGGTTGGAAGGGAATGAAGCTACTACGAGACTGGGATTATTCATGCTGACCTGGATGCTGCCCGTCCCGCCGCCATTCTTTTTGATACTGATACTTGATGAATTGACGTGGATGTTACAGGAGGGTGGTCCAGAGTCTGCGCCGATGCCACCGCCGGAGAGATCCATACACGGAGTATTATCCGACGCTGAAGTGCCGGTAACTACCTCGCGGGTGTTAATACTATCCGACGCGCCTACTGTGTTGTTGTAAGTAACATTCGGTAACGTTGGTTGCTGATTTTCCACAGTCACGTCACCCGATCCGGATACGTCAACACTTAGACCGTGGTCCATTGTGTCGCTGACCGCAAATGTCGTCACACAGGAAGAACCGGACGTTAGTGTGCGGCCGCGCCAGTTAAAGGTCACATTAGGTAGCTCAGAGCTGGCTAAGTTAACACCTTCCAGAAACGTAAACGTCCGGGTGGTCGGACTCCCACCATTGTTGAAGTCCATGGTTACCGAATACGTACTCGTATTCGAAAAAGTCACTGTCGACGTGCCATGACGGCGAACAGCATCGATGCGCGCTTTCTCCATGTAGGACGCGAGCTGTCGCACCGAATTCTGTACGCGCAAGGCAGAACGTGACGATCTGATCTGGATTAGGCCAAACGCTGAAACGATAGCCACGATCGCGACGACAATAACCAACTCCACTATGCCGGCGCCCTGTTCACTACTAAGCTGTTCAACTTTTTGAGGTTCCATGAGATGTCTCTTTGGCAGCAGTCAGGACCGCCACGCGGTAGGATCACATTCGCAAGATAGCAATAATTAAAACTCTTGCGCATGAGAAGAGACTCCCTTTTTAGGTAGTACTGATCTCCGGGAGAGGAATAGTACAAACCGACTACTGACTAATGACTTATGTGGTGTTTCACCGCATACATGACCAACTCGAGCCGGTTTTCGACTTCAAGCTTGCTATAGATTGAAGAGAGGTGATTGCGCAGAGTGTGTTCGCTCATATTCAGATGAACCGCGATCTGCTTGTTTGTTGAATGCCCCTGATTAACCATGACATCGACGATCTCACGCTCTCGAGAAGTCAAACTCGCAATCTTAGCCGCTTCCGGGGATACCTGATTATGGGAGTGGTCCAGCAGCTTGGTAAAAATCCTGCCTGTGGTCATTCGATCGAGCCAGAGCTCACCCTCGTGAACTTTCCTTATCGCTTTAAGTATCATTTCTGCTGAGACCTCCTTTTGCACAACGCCTCGTGCGCCGGCCATCACCGCACGTTCGTGCGTTTCGGGATCTCGCATTCCGGTCAGGATTAGCACCATGGCGCTGGTTGCGCTGCGCAAGAGCTGCATTGAATCGAGACTGTTGACACCGCTCAGATCTATATCCAGCAAAATGACATCCGGCTGTTCTCGCTCGAGAATACTTAATGCTTCGGCGATGTCGGAGGCTGTCGCCATCACCTTCATGTTGGCGCTATCACTTTCGATCAACTTAACCATGCCCCAAAGAAAGCTTTGGTGATCGTCGATAAGCAAAACTCGTATTGGATTCTGTGAGGTTTGGCTCATTTTTCCTGGCGATTTTCTACATTGGAATGAGGACAGAGACGGTCGTACATCCACCATCGCTTACATTAACAGAAACTCGCCCGCCCAACGCAATGGCGCGCTCCGTAATTGAGCGAGGCGTGAAGGCGCCTTGACCTTTGGCGGCTGAGTCGTTCTCGATGTCGAGAACTATGTCACCATTCAACGACGTCATGCGGATGCGGGCTTCCGCGGAATTCGTATGTCGCCTGATATTGCTCAGGCCCTCGCGGACGATCTGGAAGATTTCCGCTGCCAACCGCTCATTCATGTTGGCGGTGGTGGCGATCTTGACGTCTACTTCAATGCCATAAAACTCTCCTAACTGTTTGGCATGTCTCTCTACTGACGAAGTGAGAACGTTGCGGCGCTGACCCGATCCCGGCCCTTGTAAGCCTCCGACATATGTACGTAGATCACCTATGACGGAGTCAGTCCTCTCAACCAACTCGGCAAGTCCATCCGCGACTCGATCGTCGTTCGACAGGTTTCTTCGCAAAGCCTCGAGACCGAGTTTTAGACCAATGTAGGGCTGAATAGCGCTATCGTGAATATCGCGGGAAATTTTTTGCCTTTCATACTCCGCGGCTTGTGAGGCAAGCCGATCGACAAGCTGTATGTTATCAATCATCGGCATGACGTGGTCCATTACCTGCCGCAGAAAATCTATATCTGAATAGTAAAAGTGCCGGCCTTTTGTCGTGAGATAAAGGCGTCCTCTGAAACTGTTACGTTGGTAGATTGGAATGCTGATAAAGGAATCGCTACCGATCAAATCCGCGATGGATGCGTACGTTTCACAATCTATATCTTTCACACGCTCTCCAGACAAAAAGTCGTAAATGGAGCAGGTGGTCTTCCTGAACCACCGCTTTTCTGACTGACTGTGCCAAATAACGGCCCATCCTGATGGCCAGGTTAACAGTTGCTCCGCCTCAGCGCCGACCGCTTCAACTCGATTGCCCAACTCGGCATGCCGTCGATCAACTCGCCTGAGAATATGTGCATTAGATTCCAGACCCGTGTCGATGACCAGACACGTGTCGGCATCATAAAACTCCTGGAGCTTTTTCATGATGGAGCCAATCGTTTGGTCGACGCCAAAGCGCGGGTTTGACGATCTGCTTACATCCTTCAGCAGCGCGAGCCGGCGTTTGTGCGTCGTTTCGGAACCACCCCAGTAGGCCATCAGGTAGCCGATGGCGGCCAGGCAGACAGGCCTGAGGAGAAACCGGTTCGGTTCTATGGGCGTTGGGGTTGTGAAGTACCCGATCGTGACAAAGAGGGTTGCAGAAACAATGGTAACGTCCAGGCCTGCCCTGTAACCCGAACGAAAAGACGCAACCAGTATTGCGAAGTAGAAGAAAAAGAAGAATAGACTATTGGTGCCGCTACTTAAGGAAATAAGAACCACGTACCAGGCGACGTCTATCCAGTAGAGAGGAACACCGCGAGCTGCTGATTGACGTCTTCGCAAAAGAAAATAGACGCATGCACTGTAGATCGTGTAGAGCGCGAGCGTCGTATAAGTAATCTTGACGAACCGATCCGGTTCCGATGGATCAACGTAGATGATAAGCAAAGCAGACAGGGCCAGGACAAACCGTGTGAGGTTGACCAGGCGTTCGTCGACGGATTCGATGCTTGAGGTTTTCATCACACCCACCGCTAGCATCTATAGCAGGTAAGCTTGATTCAGAGCAATCAATCTTTTGGCTGCTCTGACGGGCAAAAAGGTGCATCATGGCCAGGCGGCAATGGTCACGAGACTACAATGGGAGCTGGCTTCGGACTGCCTTGCAGTTGGATCGGCAGAGTTGGCGCACAACAGATCCTGTCTAAACGCTTGCGGTCTTGTTGCATAGCAGGATCATTCGCCAGCCACGCTCTGACATCCATCAGGACTTTCGCGGCGTTCTCATCCTTCGGCGTCGCAATCCGGTAGTGCATCCAGATACCTTCCCGCCGCGCCGCGACGATCCCTGCTCGGCGTAAATAAGCCAGGTGCCGGCTAATCTTTGGCTGATTGGTCTTCAGTATCTCCACGAAAAAACAGACGCAGACCTCTTGATCGCTTATAAGGTTGATAATCCGCAGCCGGGTTGAATCGGCCAACGCGCGAAAGAACAGCTCGCGATCGAAGGGTTTCTCTTTCCTTGCCATAGGCACGAATAGTATCATAAACATATTCGCCTTGACATATATCTAATCTTGCCCGATACTGGGTTTCCACATACGCTTGGGCGTATATATGAAAGGAGTGATTGAAATGCAGAAGGAACACAAACCGGTGCTGGCGCTAAAAGCCCATCTTGCGTTGAACGTCAAAGACGTGGAAGTGAGTCTCGACTTTTACCGAAGACTCCTGGGCATTGAACCGAGCAAAGTGCGAACTGGCTATGCAAAGTTTGACGTTCAGAATCCGCCGTTGAATCTGACGCTGAACGAGCACGTTTTTAACGAACGCGGTGCGCTCTCGCACCTCGGAATTCAGGTGGCGTCTACGGACGATGTTCTCGCCATTCGCGAAAGATGGGCTGAGGCGGGCTTGTTAACGCGCGACGAAATGCAAACGAATTGCTGTTACGCGCTGCAAGACAAGACGTGGGTGCGCGATCCCGACGGCAACGAGTGGGAAGTGTTCGTCGTGCTCGAAGACAATCTTCCTGAAACGGCGCCGTGCGAGTGCGGAACAAAACTAGAAGACACGAGCAGCATTGAAAGCGCGGCAGCGTGCTGTGCGCCAACACCGGTTGGAGTCACAAATGCGTCAGCCGTTAGCAAAGCGGGTTGTTGCTGAAGCATTAGGAACGTTCTTCCTGCTGGCGGCAATTGTTGGGTCGGGCATCATGGCTGAGCGTCTTGCAAACGGAAATTCAGCTCTCGCATTGCTCGCCAACACTGCTGCCACAGGCAGCGTAGTGGCATTGATTATAAGTTTTGCTCCGGTATCGGGCGCGCACTTCAATCCGGTCGTAACGCTCTCGTTTTCTTTGCGACGTGATTTGCCCTGGAGTGAAGTTCCGTTCTATTGGGTGGCGCAATTAGCGGGCGGAATTGGCGGCGTTGTGGCGGCAAATGTGATGTTTGGGTTGCCAGCGGTTTTTCTGTCTCATCATACTCGAACACGGATGGCCCAACTATTCAGTGAATTCATTGCGACACTTGGATTGTTGAGTGTGATTCTGGCCGCTAGCCGTTCGACCATCGTCGTGGTCGCGATTGCTGTTGGGGCCTACATAAGTTCAGCTTACTGGTTTACGGCTTCAACTTCTTTTGCTAATCCGGCAGTAACACTAGCACGCTCCCTGAGCGATACGTTTACTGGAATTCGCCCGGTTGACGCGCCTGGCTTTGTTGTAGCCCAACTCGCTGCCTGTATCGTTACGACAATCTTATTTCGATGGTTGATGCCGGGGCGAGACAACGAATAGGAAGCAATATGGAAAACAGACCTTACAAGTTTTTGTTTTTGTGTACCGGAAATTCTGCTCGCAGTATCATTGGCGAGTACCTATTGAGGCGGCTGGGTGGAACACGCTTCGAAGTATTCAGTGCTGGATCATCTCCAACTGGTAAAGTGAATCCGCTGGCCGTTCAGGTTTTGAAGGATATGTACAACATTGATGCCTCGGAAGCTCGCAGCAAATCGTGGGAGGAGTTTAAGGACGTAGAGTTTGATTATGTCGTTACCGTTTGCGACAACGCTCGCGAGACATGTCCAATCTGGCCGGGTCAGCCAGTCGTGGCGCACTGGTCCAGTCCTGATCCCGCGGCTGTAGAAGGAAGCGATGCAGAAAAGTATCGCGCGTTTAAGGACGTGGCGTCCCAGATTAACCGCCGGCTCCAATTATTCACATCGCTGCCAATAGACAACCTGGACCCGCCCGAGTTGGCTAAGGCTATTCAGGAGATCGGATCAAAATGAACTGCGAAGACATCACTATCACTGGCGCTACACCTGATGATTTGCGGGCTATTCTGGATCTACTTTCTCAAGTCCAATTGCCGCACGATGGAGTCGCCGAGAATATCGGCGGTTTTCTCGTGGCGCGAGACGAATCGTTACGACTTGTTGCTACGATCGGGCTGGAACGGCATGGCAATACCGCGCTGTTAAGATCGGCTGCGGTGGCGCCAGAATATCAAGGCTGTGGGATAGGCTCTCGCTTAACCGAACACCTCCTTGAACGGGCGGCAAACAATGGTATCGAAAGAGTCGTGCTGCTTACGTCTACAGCGAGCGAGTTCTTTGCGCGTCGTTTCGGGTTTTGCGAAACGTCGCGCACTGCTTTTGACAAAGAGCTCGCAGCATCATCCGAATGGAATTTGCCGCGATGTTCGAGCGCCGTATGTATGAGCCTCGACCTGCTGGATCGAGGAGCGGACACGGTTTGACTTAACGCCGAAGGCGTTCGCTAATTTGAGCCCAGGGTTCGAGGAACGAGAACCCTGGGGACTGGCAATTAATTCGGTATTAACCCTGAAAGGGTTCGCCAAACGCGGAACCCTTTCAGGGTTTCATTTTGTTTGATTGATTGTTCCCCAAGGTTGTCGCTGGCGCTCCAACCTTGGGCTGAAATTAGCCAACGCCTTCGGCGTTAAAGCGTAGGCCACTAGCCAACGCCGTCGGCGTTATGTTGAAAACAAACAATAACCAGGGTGATCCATGCTGGGGCAAAGCTCGCTGGTATTGTTCCACCATGGAACACTTTTTACCTTCCGTTGTCGTTGATCTGCTCAATTTGTGCGGATTCCAGAGGTGGGAGTGCTAGGCACGGTCGTTGCTAAAAGGAGGGCGCGCACTAAACCAATGTTCGCCCGATGCGGTTCTACTTGCGCTAATCTCCAATGATGAAGGAAAGATTGAATTAATGATGAAAAAGATATCGTTCGCTGCTGTCCTATTCGCTGTTGCCATGCTTATCGCCGCGCCTGTTGCGCAAGCAACAACGGTCAGCGAAGTCCAATCCATGATCATACAGCTCAAGGGTAAAGTTCAGGTCATTTCTATCTCCGGTAAGAACGCCGAAACAAAAGATCGTCCCGGTCTTCTCGGTCAGCTCGACGGTGTTGCGTTGACACTCGATCAGGGCAAGTTCTGCAACTCAGTCACCGAGGTCAGAGACTTTCAGAAAAAGGTGAGCGACATGATCTCCGCCAGCAAACTCAACCAGGATCCGACGCTTGGTCCAACGGGCCAGGAACTGCTGAGTGACGGCGATGCGATCATTGCGGCTCTCAACGAGCTGCAAGTGCAAAGCGCCGGCTCGCCCTGTGGCAACTAAAACTTTCGTAAATCCTCGCTAATTTTTTAATCGCGTTTTGACATTACCTTTCGGCTGGGACGACTGGCCTGTTCTCAACGAGCAGGCTCGTCGCTTCGGCAAGTCAGAGGTGCGTTTGATGAACTCTCGATCTCACGAAGAACAAACAACTATGAAACCCATCGCCATCCCAAATTCCCAAAACTTGAAACCGACATACCAGACCACCGACCTGACGCTGTCCAGTTTTCTGCGCTGCCGTGGCTTTCAGATTGAGGGCATCCAGCAGAACAACGGGCGCACGCTCTTCATGTTTCAGGAGTCGCCGGAGCTGCGCACAGCGATTCTCGACTACGCGAATGATGCTGTCGTCTCTGTTCGATCATTCTGCAGCACGATGCGCGACCTGAAAGCGATTACTCGTTAGAGGTTGAAATGATGATGAAAACCTGTTTGCTACTACTCCTCCTGTTTACGGCCATTCCGGTCTTGGCCCAGGAGAAACCTGTTCCACAAAAGTTCGAGCGAGAAGGAGTCGAGGTCGAATTCACGATCGAGCCGATCAAAGAGGAAGGTAAATCTTCTTCCGAGCTGATGGAAGCGAAAGAGGCTCTCGTTCGTTTCAAGATTCACGACAAAGCCAGCAAGACTCCGCTCTCCGGCGTGAAGCCAGCCGTGTGGCTGACGCAGCGAACGGAAGGCAACACCGATATGACGCAGT
>Ga0105238_10003138_pt1 | contig 16488 bp, 11 predicted proteins | sample KBSC34metaG_FD_81526 | JGI IMG/M metagenome (GOLD analysis project Ga0105238, IMG submission 81526) | Corn rhizosphere microbial communities from Kellogg Biological Station, Michigan, USA - KBS C3-4 metaG | ecosystem: Host-associated > Plants > Roots > Rhizosphere > Soil | place: Michigan, USA... | reverse complement strand
GTGACGGGCTCGCCGCGGTGCTGATCTACGACACGGCTGACGCTGTGGTGGCTTGGTACCGAGTGCAGACCGACGGCGATATCGAGAACGTCGTCGTGCTGCCCGGCAATCAGGAAGATGCGGTTTATTACGTCGTCAAGCGCACCATCAATGGTTCGACCAAGCGATATCTCGAACGGTTCGCGCTGGACAGCAATTGCGTCGGCGGGACGCTGAACTATCAGGCGGATGCTTACAAGGTCATCTCGCAAGCGTCATCGACGACGATCACGGGCCTTTCGCATCTTGAGGCTTGCACTGTCTGCGTGTGGGCCAACGGCAAAGACCTCGGCACGTACACGGTTGCGAGCGGGGCGATCACGGTGACGGAGGCTGTCACCTCGGCAATCGTTGGGCTGGTCTACACCGCTCCATTCCAGTCCGCAAAGCTCGCCTATGCGGCTCAGGTCGGATCGGCGCTGAACCAGAAGAAGCGCATCGACCATGTCGGGCTAGTGCTGCTGAATACGCACTATCAAGGGTTGGAGTTCGGCCCCGACTTCGATCACATGGATTTCTTGCCGCTGGTCGAAGAAGGCAAGGAGACGGCAACCGACACGGTCTGGACCGAATACGACGCCGAAAAGATCGAGTGGCCCGGCCAGTGGCAGACCGATACGCGCCTGTGTCTGCGCGCCACGGCACCGCGCCCATGTACGGTGATGGCGGTGTCTTTCAACATCACGACCAATGGCTGACATCGAGTTGGTCCCGACCACGCCAGCTCATATCGCTGAACTCGCTGACGCTTCGATCCCGTTTCGGGTGAAGGCGATCACGGCGCTGATTGACGGCAAGGTTATCGGGATCGGCGGCATCGGTTTCCCCAAAGGGGGAATGCCGACGGCCTTTGCGTGCCTCACGGACGAACTGAGGTCGCGCAAGGTGTCGCTGCACAAGATCGGCAAGCGCTGCATCGCTGAATGGAAAGCGGCTGGCTTGCGCCAGGTGCTGGCGTTGGCGGATTCCAATGTCGAGGCGGCGGAGCGCTGGCTGCTGCGCTACGGGTTCGAGAAACAGGTTGTGGACGGCAAGGCGGTATTCCTCTTGAGGCTCAACTAAGGCAATGGCCGATCCGATCACCGCAACGACAATGGGGCTGATGGCTGCCGGCGCGGCAACGTCCGCGGCTGGCACGCTGTTCGGCGGCTCGTCGGCTGAAGAGGCCGGCAAGACTTCGGCTCAGGCGCAGTACGTCGGCGGCAACGCGGCTGCCAATGCGACCGAAACCGGTGCCAACTTCTCGGCCGACGCGATCCTTGGCGGCAGCGAACTCACGGCCAAGGCGCAGGAGCAGGGCGGCGAGTTCGCCCAAAAGGACTTCGAATTTCAGGCGCAGCAGTCCGATCAGGCCGCGACACAGGCTCGAGCCTCGGGCCAGCGCGACGCCTTCGATGTTCGACGCCAGCAGAAGCTGACGCTCGGGACTTTGCGCGCCAATGCGGCGGCCTCGGGTGGTGGTTCGGATGACGCGACCATCCAGCAGCTCCAAAAGGACATTGCCGGCCGTGGCGAATACGAGGCCCTGACGGCGATGTTCAACGGCGAGAACGCGGCGCGGGGTTACGAGGACACCGCAGCGGGCCAGCGCTATTCGGGCGCGGTTGCGAAGTAAGGTGCTGGCGAGCAGGCGGCGGCTACGCGCTATTCCGGCGCGGCGCAGTCCGAAGCCACACGATACCAGGGACGCGCTCAGGCGGCTGCGCAGCGCTATAGCGCGGCCACCGGTGCCAATGCGGCTTTGACGGCAGGAGAGAATGCAAAGACGGCGTCTTACTTCGGCGCGGCAGGAACGATCCTGAGCACGGCTGGAAGCATGGGCAAGACCTACGGGGACTCGATGCGTCCCTATAAGACGGCTGCCTGATGGTTAAGCTTCCTGACTCTTCGGCCATTCCGACCGTCGGCCTGCGTGGCCAGCGGCCGGGCGCGCGGATCGACTCTGCGCCGATCGCGGCTGGCGGCGAGGCTATCGGTCAGGCTGTTATGCGCGGCGGTGTTGCGCTGGGCGGTGCCGAGGCCGCCGGTGGCAACGCTGAAGGCCAAGCAATCGTTCAGGGCGGCGAGCAGATGGCCGCTGCCGAACGGCAGGGCGGCGCTGCGCTGGCGAGCGGCATTCAGACCTTCGGCAAGGGCGTTGAGAACCTTGGGGCGGGACTGGCTGAGTTCAAGATTGCGAATGATCGGCTCGACTATGCGCGAGCGCAGTCCGAGTTCCGCACCAAGAAGATCGAGTTGGACAGCGAGTTCGCGAACGACACGCAATATGACACGCTGAAGGATCGCTACACCAAGCGACTGACCGAAATCCGCCAGACCACGTCTGAGATGGTCGGCAACGAGTCGATGCGCGAGCGGTTCGTTCTCGACACCGATCCGACGCTTGCAAGCGGTGTGGCCACGGCGTCGCAGACGGCTTTTAACGGCCTTAAGTCGCAGAAGGTTGCTGCCTCTCTCAAGCAACTGGACGATGCCTCAGACAAGATCATGAAAACGGCCGATCCCGAGGAACGCGCTGGATTGATCAAATCTGCCAACGGCATCATCTCCGAATTGAGGGACGGCGGCTTTATCGACCCGATCAAGGCGCAGCAGCTCAGCCAGAAATGGACCGTAGACGCAGCAAAGTCGATCGCTGCAAGCAAGCCTGACGAAGAACAGATCAACATGCTTCGCGAGGCTCCGAACGGGCGCGAGGCGGTTGTCAATCGCACTCTGGAAATCGAGGGCAGGGGCAAAGACCCCAATTCCTCTGCAGTCAACGGTTTCATCAACAGCACCTGGCTTGCGACGCTGAAAGCGCACCGGCCGGATATCGCAAAGGGTCGCTCCGACGAACAACTGCTGGCCCTTCGCAATGATACTCCGCTGTTGAAGGAGATGACCGGCTATCTGCAGGACGATAACGCCAAGGCGTTGCGGGACGAAGGCGTGGTGCCGACGCCCACAACGCTTTACCTCGCGCATTTCCTCGGCGCGCAGGGCGCGGCTGACGTGATGAACGCCAAGCCGGGCACGCCGATCGACGAGGTGCTTGAGGACAGCGCCATTGAGGCAAATCGCAAGGTGCTCGCCGGCAAGACGACCGACTCGGTGATCGCGTGGGCGCAGCAGAAGATGGGCGGCGCAACTCGCGGGCGCGGCGACGTGATCGACTTTATCCCGGAGATTGATCGGGTCAATCTGCTGAACTCGGCAACGGCGCGGCTCATGGCGCGGCAGGAGAAGGCGGATTCGGAAACTGCGATTGCCCAAGACAACGTCAAGGAACAGGTCGAAGGCGATATCAGCCAGATCCGAACCTATGGCACCGGCGACGACAAGCTGACGCCTGACTTGGTCAGGTCGGTATACGGCTCCAAGGGAGTGATCGACTGGCAGGATCGTCGCAACGACGCGCACGCCATTTGGTTGAATACGCACGATCTCTACAGCATGTCTGACGACAAGATCGTCCAGCGCATGGCGTCAATCCTGCCGAAGCAGGGCGATGCCGATTTCGTGCGCAAGGCCGCCATCTACAAGACAGTGTCTGAACAAGTCGACGCGCTCAGGAAAAGGCGCATGGACGACCCAGCCGCCAGCGTGGGCGACGATCCCGTGGTTAAGCAGGCGGCGCAGGCTCTCGATCCAAAAGACCCCACCAGCGTTCAAGCTCTGGTCAAGGCAAGGCTCGTAGCTCAGGAGCATGCTGGCATTCAGTCGCCGGTACCTGTCACCAAGACCGAAGCGCAATCGTTCCTGAAGCCGCTCAACGATGCGGTGCAGCTTGAGAATGCCGCGCCCTCAAAGCGCGGCGAGGTCAGTCGTGTCGTACAGGCGCAACAGCAGCTCGTCCAAACCCTCAAGGGCACTTATGGGCAGTACGCCGACAAGGTCATGGTCGAGATACTTCGACGCGCGGCTGGGGGCGACAAGGATCAAGCCGAGGCCGCTGGCGAGGTCATGAGTTCGCTGATTGGCGGCAAGATGCCCGGCGCTCGCGCTACCGCGTCGCTTGCGGCTACATCGGAGACCGCCGCGGCAAGCAAGGCGTTCTCAGTTTCGGGCATGATCGACGATGCGATGGCTCGTGAGAACGCCTGGCAGACCCCGACGAAGCCCGCGCCGAAGGTCAAGACACCATCCCTTGAACACATCCAAATCCTGATGAACGCGCCGGAGAAGGATCGGGCCAAGCTGGCCGCGCTCTTTAACAAGCACTACGGCGAAGGCGCGGCCGAGAAATACTTCAATCAGGCGAAGGCTCCCGCCAGTGACTGACGAAATTCAGCCAGTCGCGGAGCAGCCAAAGACGGTTCCGCCGAGCGTTGACGCGAGTATTCCGCCCGCGCCACCGCCTGATGAGACCGATCCGTTTGCCGACGATACCAAGGGCACATTCGCAGAGTCGGCCCCTACGCCGTTGCTCGAGCGCATGCGCCTGCACTTTCAGGCCGCGCAGATAAAAGAAACGCCGTTCGGCGCCGCCTCTCACTTTGGCGACACGATGATTGAACGGGCCGCACGTCAACGTGGTCAGATTGCGGAATTGGAAAACGAGAACATTTCGCGGGCCGTCAAGGCGCGAGATGATCTTGCGCAATATGACAGAATGCCGGGGGCCGAAGGCTTTCTTGAGTACGGCGCTGCTATCGCGGGTCACATTGCGGGCAACCTTGTCGATCCGACTTCAGCGATCGGCAACGTTGTCAAAATCCCTTACCTCGCTGCCAGAGGCGCACTTGGCCGCATGGCTGAGTTTGGCGTCAATCAGGCCATCGTCAACACGACTACTGATCCTGTTATTCAGGGACTGAACATCGCGACCGGCGACGGCGCGCGCGACAAATACGACCCGTTCCAGACCTTTGTCGAGGCACCGATCGGCGGCTTTCTCGGCGGTGCTTTGTTGAAGGGCGCGCACGAGGCGGGGACTGCGCTGTTCATCAAGTCGCCAATTGAAAAGGACGCCTTCACCTTCTTGAAACTCCTGCGTGACAACGCGGGCGAGGAAGAGACCAAGCGCTGGCCAGATTTCGTGCAAGCGGTGCAAGGCAAGTCGGATGCCGAGTTGGGCGTGATGGCCACGGAGTTGGCGCGGGCGGACAAGAAGGCGGCCGAGCGGCCGGCGACCACGCCCCAAGCCGCTGCCGACAGGATCGCCGCGGAAGCCCCAGAAGGCAGCACGACTACGGTCGAGATCAACGGCGAGACCGCCACGGCAGGGAAGGGTGCTGGGGAGCCGGCGCCGGCCAGCGATCCGGTGGCAGTGCGGGATGCTGTTTATGACCGCTTTGTCGAGCAATACGGTCACGACGCCACACAGTGGCCGCAAGCCGCCAAGGATGAGTGGAAAGCCTCACTGAGGGGTAGAGAGGCAACCGGTGAACCTGCTGGTGAAGTTGCTCCTGCTGGCGGTTCTGATAGCGGCGTGGCTGCGGAGCAGGGAGAGGTCGCGTCATTCCGAACGGCGAAGGGATCGGAATACACCGTAAACTCTGACGGCACGACGACGCGCAACAAGGCCGCTCGCCCTGATGTTGGTCATGAGGGTGACGAGGGCATCAAGCCGCCGAGCGACAAAACGGTCTACGCGGATGTTGACGCGGCCGGGGCGCTTGCAATCCCCCAGGGGGCCAAATGGCGCATCGTCGATCACGGCGACGGCACCATTTCTTTGGCGACGCAAAATGCAGATGGGAGATGGGGCATCGCCCCTAGTGCGAAAAACGTTCCGGTTAGTGCGTCACCGGGAGTTGGGAAAATCCCCGTCGAACTTTGGAAGCCCAGTGAGTTGAATGGCAGCAAGGCGTTCGGTGAAGTTCATTTTGGCAATCCGATCACCGAAGTCCGGTCGCGTCCCAGCGCCGCTAAGCCCAGCGAAGCCATCGGCGATAATCTGGCGGCGTCTCACAGCGAAGTCGAAGGCACTCTTAACATGGCTGTCAGGCCGCTTGAGGCCAGCCTGCCACGCGCTCCTGAAGTTGCACAGGCGCGGTCGAACGTAACGACGAACGCTGTCGAAGCCCCGAACCTGCGCCAAATGTGGGTCGATCTCGCCAACAGCGTGCAGGCCACCGTTCGCCAAGGTCGGATGGTCAGCAAGAAAGCGGCGGGTGAGTTCGGCACGACCAGCGGTGTCATCCGCATGAAAAACATGGATGACCTGACGGTACTTGCGCACGAGCTGGGCCATCACGTCGAAGCAAAGTATGGGGCGGAACTGCAACAGGAAATTCAGGCTCACGGTGAGCTTGATTTTATGACCGGCTACGCGGCTGGCCAGACCGATCCGGCAACGCGCCGGTCGGAGGGCTTCGCCGAGTTCTTCAGGTTGTTCGTTGAAAACCCGCAAGAAGCCGAGAGGCGGGCGCCCAACTTCTTCGACGCCTTTACCAAGTTCTTGGACAAGAAGCCGGAACTGAAAGCAGCGTTGACAACTGCCCAGCAGCGCTTCGACGCCTATCGCGTTGCGTTCGCAGAGGATCTGGTTGACGCCAATATTCATTCGTCAAAAGAGCCGACCGGCTGGGAAAAGCTCAAGAATGACGTGAGCAACAAGGGCTTCTGGAACACGATCACCGATCGCGGATCGATGATCTACACCGGCTTGTTTGACGAAAAGAACTCCCTTGCCGTCGCCGTGCGCAGCATCCTCGCGATCCAGAAGAACAACACGGGCCGGATTATCAGCCTGATCGCGGCAGACGATCCGTACAAGCTTATTCGTCTTGCGACGAACGCGCACCAGGCGGGCATGATCGACATGATGCACGGTGTCGTGCCGCATGGATCGGTGACGCCGGAAGGTCCGTCTCTGTTTGACGCACTCGCGCTCGCAATCGGAAAGCCGAACATTCTTTCCGGTTGGGACGAGGCCGCCATGAACAAGTTCAGTGGCTACCTGATCGCCCGCCGTGGCGTGTTCGAATGGGAACGCAAGGCGGCCGGATTGCTCGACAAAGACCCGATGCCGTTCCCCAAGGACGTGTACGAGAAAAAGATCGAGGTTTACGAAGCCGAGAACCCGAACGCTCGTGACGCTGCGGAGATGGTCCACCAGTGGACCCGCAACCTTCTCAAGAAGGAATACGAGGCCGGTCTGATCACCGCGGAAGCCTACAACAACGCGCTGAAAATCCGCGACTACGTTCCGTTGATGCGCGACATGAGCGAGAAGGGCGGAGCGGGCGTGGGTGGCGGCGGTTCGACGTTCGACGCGGGTCAGGTTGGACTGAAGCGGTTCGGCGGATCATCGCGGCCGATTATCGATCCGCTCGAAAGCTTGATGCAGCGCTCGTTCCGAACGGCGCAACTGATTGCGCACAACGACGCGATCAAGGCGCTTGCGACCCTTGCCGAGAGGGCTGGCGTTGGTGCCGGCGCGTTCGCTGAACGTGTTCCGGCTCACGAGATCAAGGCCAAGTACGTCGATCCGCTGGATGCCATCCGCAAGGGCTTGACCGAGAACGGAGCAAGCAAGGAGGACGCCGATCTGGCCATCTCCACGATGCTGGATGATCTGCAGATCGACAAGCAATCGATCGGCCCGGTGTCGATCTTCAGGTCAGAGCAGGCCGCGGCGCGCGGCGAGAACCTGGTATTTTATCTCGACGGCGGCGACATGAAGGCGCTCCGGCTGACTGAAGGCGACTTCGGCCGTCAGTTGGTCGACACGCTCACGGGCGGATTGTCCACGCCGTTGCGTGACTGGAATCTTCAGGCCATCCAGCGCGTCGGTCAGGTGTTGCGGGCTGGCGTCACGACAAGCCCCGACTTCTTCATCACGAACCTGTTTCGCGACCAAATCGCATCATGGGTGCTCAATCGCGGAGTGTTCCCCGTTGTCAGCGGCGCGCGTGGTGTCTGGCGCGAACTGACGAACTCCGAACTTTCCCGTATCTACGCGCAGCACGGCGGCATTGCCGGGGGCGCGAACCTCAATGGCTTGGATCGCGCCCGAGTTGATGCCGACATTCAGGCGCTCGCTAACAAGGGCGTCACCGTTGGTCGGTTCCTCTCGTTCGAGGGGTATTTCAGAGCCATTGAGATGTCGGAGACCGGGAGCCGTCTCGGCATTTTCGAGGCGGCGTATAAGCGCGCGTTGAAGCAGGGCTTGAGCGAACATCAGGCCGCCATCGAGGCAACCTTTAGCGCGGTCGACTTTCTGGATTTTGGCCGACACGGCTCGCGCATGGCGGCGGCGTCCAAGATCGTTCCGTTCCTGAATGCCGGCATGCAGGGCACTGAGAAGGCGTGGCGCACGCTGATCTCGCCGGCCTTTCAAAAGAACCTCACGACCGGTGACGTTGAAGCCAAGAAGCTGATGGCGCTCGCGTGGTCGAAGATTGCGTTGCTGACAGGCGCGTCGATGGCGCTTCGTGCCGCTTACATCGATGACCCAGAGTATCAGGAGATTTCCGACTATATCCGCAACACCCATTGGGTTGTGAAAGTCCCGTTCGCCAAGAGCGGAAAAGTGGTCGATGCCGTGGGCCGTGAATTGGAAGTTCCGGCCAACGGTCGGCATTTGTGGCTGGCTCTCCCGAAGCCCTTCGAACTGGCGATCATCCCGAACCTGGGCGAGCGCGGCGTTGAGATGCTTGCGCAGCAAGACCCCAAGGCGCTCTCACGGTGGGCGTGGGGCGCGCTGGATCTGGTGGCGCCGAAAACGATCGTCAACTCCACGGGCCTGAACGTGATCGATGAAATGCGAACCGGGAAGAATATGTTCACCGGGCGCGATATCGTTCCTGACTCTCAGAAGGGCAAGCTGGCTTGGGCTCAGGCGACCGCGTCAACATCCGAGTTCAGCAAGGCCGTCGGCAAGGCGGCAGACAGGGTTCAGCGCGCGCTAGGGCGGGAGGGCGGCGGCATTTCGCCCATGTACGTCGATCACCTTGTTCAGGGTGTCGGCGGGTCATGGGGCCGGACCTTCCTGTCGCTGTCCGACAAGGCGATGGGCGACAAGGGCGACAAGAACCTCTCTCAGACCGCCATTGCGCAACGGGTGTTCAAGGATGCCTTTCGCGGCTCGACTTCCACGCAGGAGTTCTGGTCTCAGGTCTCGCGCGAGAACGGTCAGCTAAAGCAACTCGCCACGACCTATGATGCGATGCTGAGTAACCCGACCGAGGCCGCTGCGTTCGTCGCGCGATTGCCTCCGGACCAGAAGGCTTATGTTGTCCTCAACAAGAGCGACTTTAAGGCGGATGAGAAGCGCCTGCATCCGCTCTACCGGGCCGAAGAAGCGATCAAGACCATCGGCCAGCTCACAAACGAGATCGCGACCGGGCAACTGGTGTCCGCGGCGACGCGCGATCCGATTCCGTTGAGCGGGTCGGAGCGACGTGTCGCTCAGGACACGCTCAATCGTATTCGTATGTGGGAGGCGCGTAATTCTCTCATCGCGTCCGGCAACGAGAACCTTAAGGGCATGAAGCCCGGTCCGATCGAAGCCGACATGGAAATGCTCAAGACGACCGTGCCGCAAGTGTATGACGAACTGGCACAGCGCTACGCCAACGCCAAGGTCTATAAGGCCGATCTCGTCGCCGAGAAATGGCCTGAGGTCAGACAGGCTCTGATCGATGACGGCAGCGATGCGAAGCTGGATGCCTTCGCGCGTGAAGTAAAGCGCGGCGGTTTCGAACTCGATATGAAGCGCGAGAAGGCCAAGAAACTCCGACCGTCCATCGTCGGACTAGAAGCACACTAACCCGACCCCAGCACCACTCGACCTGACACGGACCCAAAAGGACCGAACGCGAACCTATGGCCAACGTGAATGACCGCCGATACGGAGTGAGTGAGGGGCTTGCGGCCAAGATGCCCTGTCGGGCCGTCGCGACCTCGAACATTACTCTGTCCGGCCTTCAAGTCATTGATGTCGTGACGTTGGTGAACAACGATCGCGTTCTCGTGACCGGCCAGACCGACGGCACGGAAAACGGCATTTGGGTCGCGTCGACCGGCGCGTGGACGCGGGCGAAGGATTGCAACGGCGCGTTGGATATCGTGTCGGGCACGACGGTCTTTGTCTCGTCGGGCTCTACTTACGCGCACACGCTCTGGTATGTCTCGACTGCCGATCCGATCACGATTGGCACGACCTCGCTGACGATCAGCCAGTTCGAGAAGATCGGAACCGCGGTGCAGCCGTGGGATGCCGATCTGGACGCGCTCGCGGCGTTGCCTTCGACGGGCATTGCGGTCAGGACGGCGGCCAACACCTGGGCGCAGCGGTCGGTCGCCGGTACGGCCAACGAAATTACGCTGACGAACGGCGACGGCGTTGCGGGCAATCCGACGGTGTCGCTGCCCTCGGCCCTGACGTTCACGGGCAAGACGGTCACGGGCGGCACGTTCGCGTCGCCAACACTGACCACGCCAGCCCTCGGGACGCCGGCCTCCGGCGTTCTCACGAACTGCACGGGGTTGCCGATCTCATCGGGCGTTTCTGGTCTCGCAGCCGGGATCGCGACTTTCTTGGCGACGCCATCTAGCGCAAACCTCGCGACCGCCGTCACAGATGAGACGGGCAGCGGCGCGCTCGTCTTTGCAACGTCACCAACTCTCGTCACGCCAGCGCTTGGTACGCCGGCGAGCGGCACGCTGACCAATTGCACCGGGTTGCCTGTCTCGTCTGGCATCTCGGGGCTTGCGGCCGGCATCGCAACCTTCCTCGCAACGCCATCCTCGGCCAACCTCGCAACGGCCGTCACGGACGAAACAGGAAGCGGTGCGCTGGTCTTTGGCACGTCGCCCGTGCTGACGACGCCCAATATCGGAACGCCATCAGCGGGCACCCTGACGAACTGTACGGGCCTTCCTGTATCGACAGGCATCAGCGGCTTGGCTGCTGGTGTTGCGACATTCCTCGCTACGCCTTCGTCGGCCAATCTCAAGACGGCCGTGACTGATGAGACCGGCTCGGGAGCGCTGGTCTTTGCGACATCGCCTGCGCTGGTGACGCCTGACATTGGCACGCCGTCGGCTGGCACTTTGACGAGTTGCACCGGCCTGCCGATCTCGACTGGCGTGTCTGGTCTGGCGGCGGGTGTTGCGACGTTCCTCGCGACTCCGTCCAGCGCCAACCTCAAGACGGCGGTTACGGACGAGACTGGATCAGGCGCGTTGGTATTCGCCACGTCGCCGACGCTGGTTACTCCGGTTCTCGGTACGCCATCCAGCGGCACGCTGACAAGCTGTACGGGCTTGCCGATTTCAACAGGCGTTTCCGGGCTTGGCACGGGCGTCGCAACCTGGCTGGCGACGCCTTCGAGCGCGAACCTTGCCTCTGCCCTGACCGACGAAACGGGTTCGGGCGCCGCAGTGTTCGCGACTTCGCCGACGCTTGTGACGCCGCTGCTCGGAACGCCGACCTCTGGCACGCTGACCAATTGTACGGGCCTGCCGCTCTCGACCGGTGTGACGGGCAATCTGTCGGTCAACAACCTCAACAGCGGCACCAGCGCGAGCGCGACGACATTCTGGTGCGGCGACGGAACGTGGAAAACGCCGTCTGGTGCCGGCAACGTCTCGAACAGCGGCACGCCAACGAGCGGGCAGATTGCGGTCTGGACGAACTCGACGACCATTCAGGGCATCACGTTGCTTGGCGCCTCGGTCGTCACCAATTCGCTGGGCTCCGATGTCAACCTCACCAACACCGGAAGCTTTTTTGACGGCCCATCCTGCGCGCAAGGAACGACGGGCACATGGTACGCCAGCGGCAACGTCACGATGGTTTCAAGCGCTTCGGCAGATACGTTCGTCGCCAAGTTGTGGGACGGTACGACTGTCATTGATAGCGCCGTCATCAACGCTGTCGCGTCGGATTTCACCACCATTCATCTTAGCGGCGTGCTCGCATCGCCCGCAGCCAACATCAAGATTTCGGTCAAGAACACAACCAACACGACGCAAAGCATTCGCTTCAATGCTTCCGGCGCCAGCAAGGATTCCACTCTCACCGTGATCAGGATCGCTTGATGACTTCGAATATCACTGATCGGCGGTACGGTGTCAGCGAGGGCCTTGCGGCGAAAATGCCGTGCCGTGTCGTTGCGACTACCAATCTCACGCTTTCAGGGCTGCAGACGATCGACAGTGTCCTGACTGCCGAGGGCGACCGCGTGCTTCTCACGGGCCAGACCGACGGCACCAAGAATGGCGCGTGGAACGCAAGCGCCCGCGCGTGGACCCGCGCCAAGGACTTTGACGGCTCGTTCGACATCGTCAACGGCACGCAAATCTTTGTCACGTCCGGTTCGACCTACGGCCGCACGATCTGGTACGTCAACACGGCCGACGATATCGAGATCGGCACGACGTCTCTGACCATCTCGCAGTTCAGCCTTTCGACGATCACGTTGCCGTTCACTGTCAGCCAAGGCGGCACGGGCAAAACGACAGCCGCGGCGGCGCGCAACTCGACCGGCCTGAACATTGAAGCCTTCACCGGCCACGGCGACAGCATTTACACGATCCTGACCACGGATCGCGTCGTCGGCACCAACGCTACGTTCACAGCCTCGCGCAACTGGACGCTGCCGGCGGCGAGTGCGGTCAATCCCGGCCAGCCGATCGTCGTCGCGGATTTCTACGGCGGCGTGACCGCCATCAACACGCTGGTCATCGTTCGCGCCGGCACGGATACGATCAATGGTGGGTCGTCCGTTACCATCGACGCGGCTTACGGCGCGTTCATTCTGTGGTCTGACGGCGTCAGCAAGTGGGGTGCCGCTCCGACGGGCAATGCTGCTTCGTCGGGAGTCACATCGCTCGGCAGCCTTACCGGAGCCCTCGGGCTTGGCACTGGTCTGACGACCTCTGGCAGCAACATCGTTCTCAGTGCGTCGAAGGTCACGAACACGCTCGGCGCTGATGTTGCCCTCAACAATACGGCGACTTTCTTTGACGGCCCATCCTGCGCTCAGGGAACGAACGGAACGTGGCTTGCGGTTGGCCAGATTACGACAACCTCAAGCGCGGCTGCAGGCGGCGACCTTGTGTATGTGAAGTTGTGGGACGGCACGACTGTAATCGCGAGCACGGTCGTCAACCCGACGCCGTCCGGGTTCGTGACGGTCCATCTCTCCGGCATCATCACGTCGCCAGCCTCCAATATCAAAATGTCCGTCAAGAACTTCACCGTCACAACGCAATCCATTCGCTTCAACGCCTCTGGCGCAAGCACCGACTCCACTCTAACCGTGGTCCGCATCGCATGAACATTGGCGGTCGCCTTACCCTCACGTCTGGCGTTGAAGTCACTGAATCCGATGTGACGGGCGCCGCGTCTGTCTATCTCACGCCAGCGGGACCGGGACTTGACCTGACGCAGATCTACGACGGTTCCGCTTTGCAAGAGCGGCAGTTTACCGAGACGACGCTGACACTAACCAACGCGCTGCACCTCGCTGGCAAGACCTACCCCGTTTTCGAAGCATGGAACTCAGGCGTTCTCTTCCTCGGCACAGGTCCGGCATGGTCGGCCAACGTACCAGGCGGAAGCGACTTCTCGACAGTTCGCGGCGTGAAGGTCAACAACGGGTCAATCACGCTTAAGAACGGAGCCAGTTCGTTGGCCGTCGCCGATAAACAGGCAACGTACCGAGGCGCTATCGGTATCACAGCGGTCAACGGTCTGACCGAGGACAGCTACGCAAACCGCCTGATCGGCAACGTCTACAACACAATGCCGCGACCAATGGCGAAACACGAGTCGGCATCGTGGAACTACTCGACCGCAACCTATCGCGCGGCGAACAACAGCGCGGCGAACAGCATCACCTACGTCCAGCCCGTTGGTGGCCGAAAGGCATTCGCGCGAGCGCAGGCGATCTGCACCAATTCGACCAACACGTCCCGCCGCGTGGCCGTCGGCATCGGCGTCGATTCAACGAGCGTCGACAGTTCGACGTTGATGGCCTTCGAGTCGCTGATCAATCAGGAGCCGATGGCTGTTTATGCCGAGTATGACGGCTTCCCCGGCGTTGGCAGGCATACGCTCTACTGGCTCGAATGCGGCAACGGGACAGATACGCAAAGCTGGTCCGGCAACCCCGTGCAGAACAACTCCGGCTCGGCGACCAATTACGCGCCGGGCATCAGGGGCTGGACTGAATCCTGATGCGCAGCGTACCGAGCGCTCCTGATCTGAACGGGCAGGGGCTGGATAGCGTCGTCGTCGGAGGCGTCTGGCAGAGCGTCTACAAAGCACCGCGGACAGTCGTCTATCCGTCGATCAATCCGGGCCAGCGCACTTGGCTGATCTTCTTCTACGGCCAGTCGAACGCAGCCGGTTCGATGGGTGGCACGGGAACGAGCGCCGACTATTACACGCCGACCAGCACGCAGGTTAACCAGCTCAGCATTTACGACGGCTGTGTCTATCAATACCAGGAGCCGCTGCCCGGCGTCGACGGCACCATGGGGTGTATGGCCGGTCGGTTTGCCGACAAGCTGATCGCGGCCAACAAGTGCGACCGCGTTATTTTGATGTGCTTCGCGATCGGCGCGACCTTTGCGTCAGATTGGGCAGTCGGCGGCGGCATGAACAATCGCATCGTCGCGGCGGCCAACAGGGCCAAGAGCAATAACATTCTGTCGCTTGTGAATCGTTCCTTCATCTGTCGAATGCAGGGCGAGAGCGACGCACTGAGCACAACGACGAATGCTGACTATCGCGCCAGTGTGTTTAGCGAGAAGGCCACATTCGTTGCGAATGGCGTCACCTGTCCGATGTACGTCGCGCTTGAGACTTGGGACGGCGGCAGCTTGCCATCCAATTCGTCCACGATCCGTTCGGCGCAAGCGGCAGTGGTCGACGGTGTGAACATCTTGCAGGGGCCGGACATGGACACCCTGAACAATTCGTACCGCTGGGGTGGTGGCACGCACTTCAACAATTCAGGGGCCGATGCCGGAGCGAGCCTCTGGAACGCGCTGTTCTAGCATTTGCTCGGCTGCGTCCAGCAGGGAGCTGGCTTGCCGGTCTCAACTGCGCCGCTCAGGCCGTAAATCAGCGTCGCAGCGGCAAGCGCCGACAACAGTATGAGAAACCATCTTCCGCCAGTCGTCATGGCGGCAACGTAGGCCCGCCCTCCGACGGCCGTAAAGAGGAACAATGACCGAACCAGCTTCAATTCGATACAGCAATCCGGGTGCAATGTGGGGCCGAACTGGCAAGCGGCCGTCGGCTGACAAAGAGGTTGCGACCAACAATCCGCTGGCACTCCGATGGGGCAGTGAGCGGACGTTCTATCTGAGCGATGGGCTGGATCAGGGCAACAACATTGCGGTGTTCCCGACCAAGGTTCAGGGCGCCGCAGCTCAATTCGATCTCTGGAAAACGAGCAAGAACTACCACAATCGCAACCTGGCTGATGCTCTCCATACGTGGTCGGGCGGAAACGAAACGGAGAGCTACATCGCCTTCGTGACCAAGCGCGTGCCGGGCCTCACACGCTTCACGAACATGAACGACACCTTCTTGTCGAGCCCACAGGGCCTGGCCTTCATGAAGGCGCAGGCGTGGCACGAGGCGGGCAAGGAATATCCGATGTCCGACGCTGAGTGGAGACAAGCTCAATCGCTTGTGTTCTCCCACGTCAATCCGATGCCGCAACCGCCTCCCAAAGCTCCGCAACCTGTTCCCGTCTCCAAGCCGTCCGGTTGGGCGGCTTTTTTCTTGGCCATCGCCGCCATTTTCAAGAGGAAGCAGCCATGACGTGGCAAGGCTACGCGATTGTTTTCGGACCTCTCGTGCTGGTCGCGACGGCGTTTGTCTCCAGCTTCTTTGTTGGCGGCGACTGGGGATTGCTGCTGCGATTGCTCGCCAGTTTAGGCTTCATCGCGTGGGTTGTGGTCGCCTTCTACATTCTCTCTGCAATGAACACGGACATCTGAAGGAAAAACTAAATGAGCTACATCCTCGCAATTGCTGGCGGCTATGCGCTCGCCATTTTCACATGGGGCCGCGTCAAGGTCTGGATCAACGGCGTTGAAGCCGAAGCGGCGGCCCTTAAGGCGAAGGCGAAAGACCTTCTGAGCAAGGTCTAATCGTCATGGGGCTATTCGACATCACCGGCCTCGGCGGCATCACCGACGTTCTGAAAGAGTTGATCGAACTCTTTCCAAACGCCGAACAACGCGCCGCGGCTGCCAACAAGCTGCAAGACGCAGAATCCGCAATCGCCGCCGCACAGTCGGCCACCAACACAGCGGAGGCCGCCAATCCCAGCATCTTCGTCGCGGGCTGGCGTCCCGCGTGCGGTTGGATATGCGTCGCGGGGCTTGCCTACTCGTCTGTGATCTCCCCGTTGTTTCACTTGCCGGCGGGCGACACAAACACACTGATTGGCATTCTGGGCGGCATGCTCGGCCTCGGTGGCATGCGAACCATGGAGAAGATCAAGGGCGTTTCCGACACGGGTATCAGCGTTCTCCCGAGGAAGAAAT